>Ga0156226_1190_pt1 | contig 11288 bp, 10 predicted proteins | sample RifCSPlowO2_12_FD_107874 | JGI IMG/M metagenome (GOLD analysis project Ga0156226, IMG submission 107874) | Betaproteobacteria bacterium RIFCSPLOWO2_12_FULL_62_13
CGGTGACGCTTGGTTGCGTGGGGGGAAATCCGCGGTATTAGTCGTTCCGAGCGCACTTGCCCCACAGACCGAGAATTACCTCCTCAACCCTGCCCACCCCGACCTTCAACCACCCGGAGGCGGACGGATAAAGGTTGTCGAGGTCGCAAAGTACCCCTTCGATTCGCGCCTGTTCGAGGGCCCTCCCAGCGCGGCACGGTCACCCTGCTCCGCCGGATGCTCAGCCTCCCAAAAACGAGTATTTAAACAGCGGTGGCTCCCGGCCACCGGCACAGTCGGCGGCGGAGCACGACGCAAGCTCACCAAGTTGTTGAATTCTCGGAATATCGAAAATTCAAGATCTTGGTGGCGTCCCCACGAGGAGCCTTCGAGGCTGCGGCGGTAATGCCGCAAGAAACTCGGATGGAATTGCGAGGTTGAGATTTTGGCCGCCGCGAAAGGTCGCGGCAGCCCACCAATCACCTTTCCACTTGAGTCTAGCTTTGCAGTAGTCCGCGACGCCCCGCATCCGCACTGAGCCCGCCGATTTCTGGACGTTCGCCATCGTGCTAATGCTCGAGCCTCATTTCCGCTGCACGCGACATGGCCGAGATTTCCGCCGGCGTCCGCGCCGGGCGGCCGGCCGGCGCGGGGGGTAAACGACCAGCAACGGATAGTATTCTGTCTGCGACCTCGCATCCGCCGGCTATTCGGTCTCGCACCGACACGCCGCCAATATAGTTCGCTGCAAGGTGCAAGCCTGGAAAGCGCTCTAACCGCGCGTTTATCCGCTTCGTGCGCCCAAGATAGACGCCGTAATAAAGCGGCAGCGCCTGATGGTGGCGATCGATCTGCACCATCTCGGGATCGGCGGAAAGGCCGAGCAATCGCCTCAGCCCGCGCAGTGCCGCTGAGACAACGCGCTCGCCGTTCCAATCAACAACGTGCGGCGCGCGGGCACCGCCGAGATAGCATGTCAACAGCACTTTACCGGCTGGCGCGCGATCAGGAAAGAGCGTGCTTATCCACAGCACGCCGTTTAACGGCTGCCCCGGTTCGCGCGCCGTGAGGAAGCCGACGCCATTCAGCGGATGACGAACTGCGGAGCGGTCAAAACCGAAATGAATCACGCACACCGGACTGTACTCGATGCCGCCCAGCAACCGAGCGAGCTCGGGGTCCAACGATTGGAGCAGCGACGCCGCCACGCCGGCGGGAACGCTCAGCACCACGTGCCGCGCTTTTAGAACGTGCGCGCCCTGCGCGGACGTTCCCGAAACCGACCAGCCGTCCGTGCCTTCCGGCGCAAGCGCGTTGACAGCGCGTCCCAGGCGCAGACCCAGCCCGGGTGTACGCGCCAGCGCATCGATGAGGGTCGACATGCCCCCCGCGAACGAAAAGGATTCCGTCGGGCATGCGCGGCGCCGGCTTCGCACCCGTTGCAACAGGGCGCCCACGGCGAGGCTGCCATAACGGCGTTCGAGCGCCGTCAAGCGTGGCAGAACGGCTTCGGCATTCGTGCGATCGGGATCGGACGCGAGTGTGCCGGAGACGTAAGGTTCCATCGCCTTCTCGAGCGGCTCGCGACCTAGACGACGGGTAATGAACTCGCTGACGGTCTCATCCTCACGGTTTCCCCTGGGAATGAAAGGTTCCAGCAGCAGGCGCAGCTTTGCACCGCAGCTCCAAAGCGGGGAGGTGACCATCTCCCCAAGCCGTGCGGGCACGGGCACCAGCCGGTTCTGGTGGACCAAGTACCTGCGCCCGGTCAGGGGCGTCGCCTTATAAGCATCGAGGCCGGACTCGGTGAGTAGCTGTGCCACTTCGGGCCGGTAGTTCAGGGCCAACGCCGCGGCGCGCTCGTTCAAGTAACCAGCGATGTTATCCGTGCCAATCTTGCCGCCCGCCCGCGGCGCGCACTCCCAGACCTCGACGCCGAGCCCGCGCCGTGCCAACCACCAGGCGCTGGCAAGCCCGGAGATTCCCCCGCCGACAATCAGCACATCGGTATCGCTCACGATCCTCGCTCCTTGCCGCTGGCGGGCCGCGCCGGTGCGTTGCCACCGAACCGTTGCGCTACCAGCAGCGAGAGGTGCTGGGTCGTAATGAGCTGCTCGCCTCGTCCCGCGACGAACGCCTCGGCACGCTTTTTCACCAGGTTTCGCAGGAAAAGAGGCACGCGCGCGAGCCGCTGTGCGGCCTCCGCGCTCCAGCGAACGCCGACTATTTCACTGTTCGCGAGCGGGACGAGCGGGGCGCGCTGATCCGTTGCGTAGGGGCACAGCGGATCGGAATCCATCAGGCCGCCGCTATGCGCAAGCGCACGCGCACGACAGCCGCCGCACAGGTAGCGATACTCGCAGGCGCCGCATTTCCCCCGCAGCACCGGATCGCGCAAGCATTTGAAGCCATCACCGCGCTCCCAGATGTCCCAGAACAGTTGCCGCCGGATACTGCCTTCCTCGGTGGGAATGTAGGGGCAAGCGGTAACGCCACCTTGCGGCGTAACGCGGCAGTAGTGCGCGCCCGCGATGCAACCATCGCCCTCGCTGCCGCCGATGCGGTTTAATGGCGCATCGGGATGGCGCTGATGCGCAATCCGTTTGAAGTGCGGCGCACAGCGTGCGCGGATGATGAGTTCAGGATAGCGCGGCTGGGCATCGACCAACTCATTCAGCACCTGCTCATAGCGCTGCGGGGAGATGTTCGAGAGCGACTGCCCGCGGCCGGTGCAGACAAGAAAGAACGCGTTCAGCACCCGCGCGCCGACTGCCCGCGCGAAATCGATCATGCCGGCGAGCTCGTGGGCGTTGTCGTCCGTCACGGAAAAATGGAGCTGAAACGACAGCCCGCGTCGCGCGCAGGCGTCAATGGCCCGCATGGTTTTCTGCCAGCTTCCGGCGAGCCCGCGAAAACGATCGTGATAACCCGGGTCGAGCGAATCCAGACTGATACCGATGCCGAACGTACCGGCGCGCTTGAGGGAGCACACCCGCCGGTCGCTCAACAACGTGCCGTTCGTGCCGACCACCATCGCAAGGCCGCGTGACGCGCCGAAGGCGATGATGGACTCTAGGTCGCGCCGCAGCAAGGGCTCGCCGCCAGTCAGCACCACCAGCGCTTGCGGACTGCGGGCTGCAATTTGCGCCAGCAGTTGCCGGACCTCGTCGGTCGTCAGCTCGTCGTCCGCCCCGCGACGCAACGCCTTGGCATCCAGGTAGCAGTGCGCACAGCGCAGGTTGCAACGCGTGGTAAGGTTAATCGCCAGGAGATAGAGTTCATTCATCATCGATTGCCGGCGCTGGCTCGGCCGCCGCCGGCGTGTCCCCGGACTCCCCTGCAATGCGCTGGCTGCCGGCGTATTGGCCAGGGTGCATCTCGGAATGGAAGCTGCTGTTTTGGGCCCACGTGCAGCGGGCCCTCTCGATGGCCTCGACGGTCACGCGGTCGTGACCGAGGTCGCGCGCGCAACGCTCGATTTCTTTGACCACCATCCCGCGCACCACGCCGGGGACGCGATTGACGCGCTCGAGCGCGACCGAGTCCCACGGCAGCGTGCGTCTTTGCTTGGCCGAGCCGGCAGCCCACTCGGCGTACTTGGCCTCGACAATATCCAGGGTGATCCGGATGGCGTGTCGGCGCCGGGCAAAGAGTTCGACGCGCTGGCGGGTCAACTCGCGTAGCGGGCCCGCAGGCACACGCATGAGCCGGGCCAGGGCCGCCGCTTCCCAATGGAGTTGCCCCTCGTTGTTGCACGCACCGGCTGGTGTGCGCGCGCGGTGCGGGCACAACGTGGCAGTGGCGGCTTCGACGATACGCTCGGTGATCACCGTATGCCCGCGTTCTTGGGCATAGCGCAGCACCGCCAGGCGTGCGACATTCTGCGCGAACGCCGGCACCGCCGCCATGCGCTGCTCGGCCTGCGGCGTCCAGGCGATACTCGTATCCGCCACTGTCTGCGCGGGCGCCCGGTAGCGGCGCTGGCTCAAGAGCACCGCGCAGTCGGCGTCGCGCAGCAGCTTCTCGGCGTTGCCTCCGATATCGAGATCAGGATCGGCGTGGATGCCGAGCCTGCCCATGACCAGCAGTGAAGGGTCGGTGCGGCTCAGGTACTGCGCGATGGCTGCATGCGGCTTGCCGTCAAGCAACGCCGTTTCGATCTCCAAGCCGTGCTCGTGAGCAATAGCCTGTGCGACCCGGAGATGTCCTTCGTAGATCTTTGCCAGCCCGCCGTCGATGATCTCCTCGTGCAGCTTTTCCTGCTCCTTAAAACGAAACACTTTGGCCGCCTCGTCGGACAGCACGCCGGCGATGCGATTGAAGGCGACGTAGTGGAAATAAGGATCGAAGGCCGCGACCACCTTGACCGGCACGCGCCAGTGACGCGCCAGCGACAAAGCCGTCAGCAGACCGCCGTAGGCCCAGTCGGATCCGTCGACCGTAACGACGATCGGCCCCGCTGCCAGGCTGCCGCTGTCTTTGATAACGAGCGTATCGGCAATCGCGCGGCGCACGACCCGCTCGCACACCGTGCCGACACGGCTGCCGGGCGTGGCGCCCAAACCGAGCGCGCCGATGACGAGCAAGTCATAGCGCCCGCTGTTGGCCTCGTTCACCAACTCGCGATAATTCTTGCCTTCCAGCGCGCGCCGGACAAACCGGACGTGGCTGTGCGCACAGGCGCGCTCAACCTGGTCGAGATAGGCATCCGAAATGGTCGACAGGCCGCGCGTAATCAAGTCGTCATGGACCTCGCGCTGATGCTCCAGTGCTTGCTCCTGCCGGTAGCGCTGCGGCAGCCCGCCTTCCATCTGCCGGAAACGGGTGTCGTGCATGCTGGCAGCGTATACATGCGCGCCGGTGATCGTGGCGTCCCAGAGGCGGGCGAGGGCGGTCGCCTCCGTGATCCCGTGGTCGGAGTGATCGGACGAGTCCACCGCGAGCAAGATGGAACGGTACTGAGGGAGTCCCTGGACGGTCTGTATCGGCAGTTCAGCACGCATTGCCATGTTCATAAAGCCTCTCGCCGGAACCAGGGCACACGGAATAGAGTGCCTTTCACGACGTCAAATAGAGATAAGAGTGGAGATAAAAGTACATAAGTAAAGCAACAACCAGAACATTGGCGAGGACACCGACTCGCACTAACCAGGTGAACAGCGGTCGCTCCTGCGACACGCGGGGCATGGGTTCCTCGGACGTCATCTCGCTAGCCTCCTTCCTCGTCTTGGGTCCGGCGCGCCCGTGCCGACAGCCGGAACAAAATGCCACCCAGCATCAACGCCACGCCGGCAGGAACGTAGACGACCTTCAGGCTCGCTTGAGGTGCAAGCCACAACCACACCCAGCGCGTCAACGTGTGCTTCGAGCCGGCCTCGCCGTTCGAACCGTCCCAGTTCGCGAATGCCACCGGCACAAAGCTGTCGCTTTCGAAATGAGCGCCGTCCCCAGCCGGCTGCCGCCGGTAGCGGAACACGACTCGCCAGGTGCCGGCCTCGAACTCGCCTTTGGCCGAGAATCGCGGCTCGCCGGCACCGCCTGCGGTTCGCGAGCCCACGCCCTTCATCTCGAATATCGCCGAGCGTTGTTCCTCCCCGAGTGCACCGGCTGCCCAGTACCAGACCTCAACGGGGTGCGATGCGTCACCGTGGCCGAAGTAGGGTCTCTCCAGCCCGGTCAGCGCCGTCGCTGGAAATTGCGCCGCCACCGCGTCCGCGTACAGCGTGCCGGATATCAGCTTCGCCTGCGCCTTGTCGCCGGGGCGACTCGGCGTGCGATCGTCCCACTCGATCAAAAGCGCGATCTCTGCGTCGTTGTACAGCGCGCGCACCGTGATGGCGTCGTTCAGCGGAGTAAAAAACCGCTCGGCTGCGATGATCTGGGGCGCAAGCCGGAAGCTCGCCGGTGGTGCCTCGGCCCAGGCAGCCGCCGCGGGGGCGGTGGGGAGATCGCCCGCGACGTAGACGCCCCTGATGACATTCTCGCCGGGATCGGGTCGAAGCGCGGGCTCGGCAAGCGAGGCCACGTAGTGCGCGACCTCCCAGCGCTCTTTCTCGTCGAGCGCTTCCTTTTTCCCGGGGTCGCCGAATGCCAGCATCGGCGTGCCAGGAATGCCGAGCGTCACGCGCGTGAAGATGTCACGTACTTTCCTGCCGCCGCGGAACGTCCACGGTTTTGTCAGATTGCGCGGCCATATCTGATCCTCCCAGTCATCCTTGAGCCGCTTGCTCGGCTCGCCCTTGCCAGTCTTGCCGTGACACTCGTAGCACTTGGCCTTGCGAAACACCTCTTTGCCCGCGGCGATCAGCTCCGGCGTCGCCGGCGGCTCGCCGGCGTACGACACCACCGGACCGGGTTTTTCGTACTGGAAGATATCGCTGAAGGTCTTCAACAGCGTGACAAGGTCGTGGCGTTGCTGTTCGTTGATGCGATCCTTCCAGCCGGGCATGGCGGTTCCTGGCAAGCCTTCGGCAATCACGTGCATGATGTCCGCATCGGACGGCGGCGTGTTCCCCTGGGTTGTCTTGAACTTGTAGATGCCTAGCGTGAAATCGCGTGGCTTCGGTCTCTGGTAGGCGGCGGCCGGCCCGTCGCCTGCGCCATCCTGGCCGTGACACCACCAGCACCACTTGTCGTACACGGCGCGGCCGCGCTCTATAGCCTGCGTGGCTGTCGCTTGCGGGACAGATAATGCCAGGAGAAGCAGCATGCACGCCTGGGGGATCATCGTTCTTGGGCCCGCGGCTCGTGGCCGGTGAAGTCATAGAGAAACAGGATAAGCTGCCACATCTCTTTCTCCGACAAGAAGCGATGCCACGCCGGCATCGCCGATATCCACGGGGCTCCTTCTTTCGGCAAACCCGGGCCGCCGGCGGCAATACGCCAGAACAGGTAGGATTCCTGCAACTGAGCAATCGTGCCCACATCGCGGAAGTCAGCCGGCAACGGGAAGAAGGCATCATGGAACGGGCCCTTGCCGTCCAGCTTGTCGCCGTGGCAAAAAAAACAGTTCTTGAAAAAGATCTCGCCGCCGGCCCTCACGTTGGCGGAGAAGGCGCTTTTGTCCGCGCGCAGCGGGTTCTTCAGCGTCAACAGGTCATAGGTCTTGCCATTAATGGAAAACGCGGTGGGCGGCGCCGGGTGGATCGAGCGCAGCTCCGGCGGCATCTCGAACCCGGGTCGCACCGCGTCGTAGGCGATGTACGCGCCGAGCAGGCAGACGGCACCGATAAAAGCCAGGCGGGGAACGCGTATCTCCGGCGCGCCGAAAAAAAAGTGCAGCTCGCTTCGCACCCGTCTCCAGCGTTTCTCGTCGGACGAACCGTAGAGCAGCACCACGACGACGATGAAAAAGAGACAGATCTTGAGCAGGTGGCTCGGCACGACCGGCCAGGTTCCCGGATGCAACAGGGCGCCGATCGCCGGGACACCTGCTGCGATGAGCAAATATGCGATGGCCGCCGCCAGCACCAGCCGTATCGTCTCCGGCAGCCGCATGTCAGTGCTCCTTCGCAAGGTAATCGACGATCATTTCGAGCTCGGCTGCGCGCATGCGCTGACCGAAATCCCCGGGCATTACGCCCGGCGTAAAACCCTGGGCGATGACTGCGTCGGGCGCGAGAATGGACTGCCTGATAAAGCTGCTCGCGTCCAGGCCTGGCGCGCGCGTGTTCGCGGTCTTGGCCATCGTGCGAAGATCGGGGCCGAGCGCAGGCGTCCCCTCCGCCCCGGCGATGCCCGGCAGTCGATGGCACACGTTGCACTGGTACCGGGTCAGCGCGGCGACCGCATCCGGTGCGCTACCCGCTCCGCCCGCGGCTTCCGCGTGCTTGCCGGCAACCCCCGGCTTGGCAGCGCGCGGAGACACGCTGACCTTCTCGCCGGCCATCGATTGCAGATAAGCGATGACGGCGTCGATCTCGGCCGCGCTCAGCCCGATCGCGCCCTTGGAGACATCGGGCATCGGGCTTTCCGTGTCGGCGGCGCCGGGCTTACCGAAGCCCTGCACCACATAGACCGAAGGATCCACCATCGATTCGCGCAAGTACGCCTCCAGCGTCGTTGCCTTGCCGCGGTAGCGAGGATCGTTCACCCGTTCGCGCCAAAGCGAGCCGATGCGGTCCAGCTTCGGCGCCCGGTCGCCGAGACCGGAGTGGCACAGCGCGCAAGTTCTTTCGTAGATGCTGGCGCCGAGCGCGGTGAATTCGTCGATCGTCATCGACGCATCGATGTGCGTTTGCTTGGGCGGCGGCTCGGGAACGACCTGCGGGATACCGAAATACGAGTACCCCGTGAACATTCCGATGAGGGCCAAGGCATAACCGCTGACGCGCGCGAGCGTGCTCATGGCAACCCCGTTGCCGCTGCGGTTCGCGGCGTAACCTCCTGCGTACGGCCGAAGCCGGCAAGCCAGAACACGAACAGAATCAACAGCAGAAACAGCAGCACGCAAACACTGACAACGGCGGTGGCGTGGCCGATGGTGAGCGTGAACGCGTCGGCCGAGCCGTCGCGCATGACCGTGTAGACATGCCAGTGCTGGCGGATCGAGGAACGGATGTAGCCCATCAGCCCCATCAGCCAAGTGAACGCCACAGCGACGGTGAACAGCGCGTACTGCGCGCGCCGCGGCATGCGCCCCCAATAAACCTTGCTCGCTCCGCCCGAGCGCGCCGCGATCAGCTCGTCGATGACGACACACACCACGATCAACAGCAGGGTCGTCATGACCTGTGGCACCGAAAGGCCGATACGCACGTTGGCGGGCACGAAGTAGCCGTAGATGCCGAGCCCGATGATGTTGGCGACGGCAGCGACGTAAAAGGCGATCTGCAAACGCGTGGCGCGCGCCGCCCACGGCGGGGCGTCGCGGATCAGGGAGCGCCGGAAAAGCTGATAGGTCAGAAAGGTGGCGAGGATCATGATGTTCACGGCGCTGTTCTTGGCCGACATCACGCCGAGCGGGCCGAGCACGGGATGATGGGTACCACCGATAGCGCTGATCTCTCTTGCGGTCATGACCAGCGTGTGCGGCGTAAACCAAACCAGAAAGCAGACCACCAGCACGCCGGCGATGTACTTGACCAGGTAGGCCGTTCGGCTCCTGCCGTCGAGCCGCCCCATGCCGCACCACAAATAAAAATTCGCCGCAAGAAAAATCGTACCGATCAGCACCGCCTGAATAATGAACAGCCAGGCGAAGATCCCGCCCATCAAGGTGATCCCCATCTGCTGGCTGTAGGCGTAGACCTCCTTGGTCATCCAGTAGCCGGCGAAGGGCAGCGGCAATAGCGCCACCACGGCGATCCAGTTCGCCGTATAGCCCATCCAGTCGTAGTGCGCCTTTTCCTCCGCCGTGCGCCCGGAGAGAAACTTGTACGCGGCGTAGGCGCCGACAATGGCGCCGCCGTAGGCGATGTTGGCGATAAAACGATGTACATTGAGCGGCATCCACAGCGGGCTGGCGACGGCGGCCCATGCGTCGCCGCCGAATACGCCCGCGGCATCGACGCCGCTCGGGGCCATCATGAAGGTGGCCCAGGAGTTGGCGAGCACCAACAGCACCGTGCCGACGATGTTGAGCGCGAGGCCGGTGAGAAGGTGCGCCGGCTTGAGACGTCCTTGCATGGCGTCCCAGCCATAATAGTAAACGTACAGGCACACCGTCTCCGCGAGGAACAGCAGCGCGTAAAGCATCATTACGGGACCGAAGACGTGCGTCAGGTAAGCGAACAACGCCGGATACAGCACCACCAGCAGAAACACCAGCAGACCGCCGGAGGTGGCCGTCAAGGCAAAGGCACCCATGCTGATCTTGATGAACTCGTGCGCCATCCGGTCGTAGCGCAAATCACGGCGGCGCCAGCCGATGAACTCGATCACCAGGACGAAGATCGGCACGCCGAGAACGAAGGCGGCGAAAAAGAGGTGCAGTTGCGCGGCGATCCAGACGGCCACGCGGCTGTTTATCCCTTTGTAAGTCGGGTAGTCGGTCAGCGTCAGCCTGGGGGCGCCTGATTGAAACGCGGCGCCGGCCTCGACCGCGTCCTGGCTCTGGCCGTAAGCATGCGGAAGCAGAAAATCGCCACCGATGACAAGCAGCAGGACAAACACCAACAGCATGAATGCCCGTCTCGTCACGGCGACACCCACTACAGGGTGAGTCCCTGCCAGCGCATGAACAGCAGGTCGACAACGTAAAAGACGATGCAGGCCCCGATGACGAACAGCGAGAACTCAATTGCGCGGATCATGGGGTCCATTCATGCGCAGGCAGTTCGAACCGCGCGGGTTGCGCGCGGCGCTGCGTCAGTTCGGACCCTTGCACTTGCAAAGCTTTCGCAAATAGGCAACGAGCTCGTCGACTTCGTTCGCTGTGAGCGTCTTATCCCAGCGAGGCATCAACTCGGACTTGTTAACGGCATCACCCCCCTCGAGGATCGCGCGCCTGATCTCGTCGTCAGTAAGCTTGGACATCTCCGCCGGGTCGGTGTGGTTTCTCGGCCCCACGCTAAGACCGCCGTAGGTGTTGTTGATCCCTTCGCCGTTGCCCTTGCCGCCATGACACTGAACACAGTGGAGGCGGTAATTGTCCTCGACCGATCCAGCCGACGCTGGCAGGGCAACCGCGAGCACCAGGAATCCCAGCGCAAGCACCGCTAATTTGCCGCTCGGCCTATCCATGGCAGCCTCCGGTTCACTTCATCGAAGCGATGAACAACGTCAGCATCTCGCGCTTCGTGTCCGACAGCGGGATTCTTGGCATCCAGGTTTTCGGGTCCCAGTACTGCGGGTTCTCGATGCGCGCGTAAATCCAGTCGGGATTCAGCCTCTCGCCGGCGGCGATGAGGCTCGGGCCGGACACCCCGCCCCCTTTCTTGACCTTCGCGGGGATCGAGTGACAGCCGATGCAGGGATACTGCTTGGTGAACATGCGGGTGGCGCCGGACTGGCTAAAGGCCTTGCTTGCATCGATGACCCCGGTCTTCATCTTCGCGTCCTTTAGCGTCATCAGGTAATCCGCGACCGCTTCGGCTTCGCCAGGTTTGAGTTTCGCCGGACAGGGTTTTACGCTACCGCCCTTGATCTTGTCCTTGCCGCCTTCGGTCACGAGGTTGTTGAGGAACATCATGCCCGCCTGCCGGATGGTCGTCGGGTTTTGCATCCACTTGACCAGCCAGGGGCGGTTGAACTTGCTGCCGGCGTAGAACAGATCCGGCGCCCGTCTTTTCATGACCGCTTCGAAGGTCTTGGGCGCCGGGCCCACAATGTCATGACACGAGACACATTGGCTTTTCACGATCGCCTTG
>Ga0156226_1091_pt1 | contig 11235 bp, 10 predicted proteins | sample RifCSPlowO2_12_FD_107874 | JGI IMG/M metagenome (GOLD analysis project Ga0156226, IMG submission 107874) | Betaproteobacteria bacterium RIFCSPLOWO2_12_FULL_62_13
ATGCGTATCCGGTCCTAGGCAGTTCGTTGCTGCATTCACGTTCACCCGCTTCGCCACCGGGCCGCTGACGACGGCCCACACTGCGGCAGGATTCGTCGTTGCCTGTATGCCCTGCAGGTTGAACTCCGGTGCTGCGATGGCCTCTGCAATCGAGATCAGCAGTTCCATCGCCTCCGGCCTGCACCCCGCCATCGCCGCGTTGATCGCAATATGCTCCACCGTTGCAAGACCGAAAGCCGGTGCGAGCGCGGCGATTACCTCGTCTGGCGCGCGCGAGCTACCCGCCAGCATCCGCGCCACTCGCCGTGGCGTGGGCGGAATCACCGGCAGTCCGTCGCCTATGCCCTCGTCCATGAACTTCCGGTGCAGCAGCTCCACATCATCCGGCACGGTCATGCGCAGGGCGCGTGGCGGCTGCGCCACAGACGCCGACGCAGTGCCCGGCTGCCGCGCTTTCACGGCGAGCGCGGATTCGATCTGCTTCGCCACGTCCTCGGCCACCGCGCGCAGCTTCTCGCGGGAGATGAGCCCGAAGGGATGCGGGACCAACGCAATCGGCAGATCCGGACAGCCGAGCGAGCGCGCCTGCGCCCGACCCAGCGATTCGAATGCAGTCGAACAGACGGTCACGGCTGCCTTGCCCCTTTTCACCGCTTCCACACTGTCGTGGATACTCCACGACGCGCATGCGCCTCAGTCGCCCGAGCCCGTGATGACGACGTCGCACTCCTCCTTGAGCTCGGCATACACGGCTTCGGGCGCGGGAATCGACTGCACCCGCTTGCCGCGTTTCAGTACCTTCTTCACGCCGTAGTGCGCAACCAGGATTTCCGCGAGATCGTCCACCAGGTGATTAAAGTTGGGCTTGGTGTTGTCGATGAACCCGACCACCTTGCCCGACAGCGATGCGACACCGACGGTGCCTTGCGTGACGGCACTCGGCCCCGAACGCGGATCGCAGATTTCGATCATGGAAATGCCGTTTCCTTGAAACGGAGACGCTTCCGGTCGTGCGTCCAGAGGGCTCGTCATTGGTTGGCCTTGATGCCGGCCTTGCGGATGATGGCCGACCACTTCTTCATTTCGGATTTCACGTACTCGGTGAACTGCTCCGGCGTGTATTCGACCCGCTCGAAACCCAGCGAAGCCAGTTGCTCGCGCACATCGGGCAGAGCGGTAATCCGGTTGATCTCGGCGCTCAGCTTGGAGATGATGGGTTTCGGCGTTCCGGCCGGCACCAGCACGCCGAAGAAGTTGAGCACCTCGTATCCGGGTATGAATTCCGCGAGCGCGGGTACGTTCTCCATCGACGGCACCCGCTTCGACGACGTCACGCCGAGCGCGCGCAGCCGTCCGGACTTGATGTACGGCGCAGCGGCAAGCGATGAGGTGAAGAGCATGTGCACCTCGTTACCGAGCACCGCCGCTGTAGACTGCCCCGCGCCCTTGTAGGGGACGTGTGTCATCTGGAGGCCGGTCATGCGGCTGAAGAGTTCCACTGACAGCCAGCCTCCGGAACCCAGGCCCGAGGTGCCGTAATTCAGCTCGCCGGGACGGGCCTTCGCGTAGGCGATCAGTTCCTTCAGGGAGTGCGCCGGCACGCTGGGGTGCACCACCAGCACGAGCGGCGCCACGGTGAAGAGCGATACGCGGTCGAGATCCTTCAGCGTGTCGTACGGCAGTTTCGCGTTGAGAAACGGATTCAGCGCATAGCCATTCGCCACGATGAGCAGCGTGTAACCGTCCGGCGCGGCGCGGGCCGCGATCTCGGTGCCGACGATGCCGCCTGCGCCGGGACGCAGATCGACTACCACCTGCTGGCCCCAGTTCTGAGTCATGCGCGCGCCCAGGATGCGTGGGAGAATATCGTTCGCGCCGCCGGGTGTGGTCGGCGCAATGAATCGGATCGGTCGCGACGGGTAGCCCGACGCGGGATCGCTCCCCGCGGCTGCCATGGCCGTTCCCGCGGAAAGAGCCAGCACCCCCAGCAGGGCAAACCTGCCGAGTACCGTCCGCCCGCGATGCGAATACTGCATGTCGAATGTGGTACTGCGCCCTGCTTTCATGTCGTCTCCTCGTCGTTGTGCGGGCGGACTTGTCGGCCGCGATGGCGCAGCGTCGTTGCCCGCCTATGTTTGTTATGCTACGGCAATCGACTTCGCCTTGCCGGCCTGCGGCGACTTCACGGACTCTGCCAGCAGGTTCGTCACCTCGCGGATGTCCTTCGCGTTCTCGACCGATTGCAGCGCGTCGTAAAGTTTCTGTATGGCGCCCGGCACGATCGCCTTCGCCGCGCAGTCACGGAACTTGGACTCCAGGCGATCCGGCGGCGCGGCGTTCTTCGGGCCGCGCAGCGGCTGGTCGACGCGCGCGGAGAGCTTCCGGCCGTCTTTCGTCGTGACGATCACTTCGCCCTGGAAGTGTTCGTACATGCCCTTCGGCCGGTGGGCGTGCGGGCGTGTCTCGATGATCCTCAGCAGCTTTTGCACTTCCGGATCGGTGTAGGCCGTGCCTTCGAAATGCTCGAACGTCACGTCGCCGTGCATGAGTGCGCGTGCAACGCAGTACTGGACACTGAATTTCGCATCGAGCGTGCTACGCGGGAACGGACGGTCGGTGTGGGCAAGGGCGCGGTCGTGCGTGACGGACTCGATTTTCACGACCTCCTTGGGACGAAGGTTGTGCTTCTCGCGCAGCGAGATCATGGCATCGATGGCCGAGTGCGTGCTGCCGCAGCACGGATACTGTTTCAGGCCGACGCCGGGGGCGAGCACTTCGTACGGATCGCACCACGAAGCGAGCGTGTTCGCGGCATTGTAGTTGCCTGCGCCGTTGAACACTTCGAAGAAGCCCTGCTTGTGCTCGAACGCTTCCGGACACGCGGTGAAGCCGTCTTTCGCCAGCAGGGCGGCGTACATGCCGTTCCGCGTGCACTCACCCGCATGAAGCGGCTTCGTCATCGTACCGAAATTGGCCTTGATGCCGGACGAAAGAGAGCACGCGATGGCGAGCGCCGTGGCAGTGTGTTCGGCATCGAGCTTGAACAGCTTGGCGCATGCCGCCGTCGCGCCAAAAATGCCGATCGTCGAGGTCGGATGCCAGCCCTTCTCGTAATGGTGAAGATGCACGGCATGCGCCACCTTCGACTGTGCCTCGAACCCGGTGACGTAAGCGAGGATCACGTCACGCCCGCTTGCCCTCAGTTCTTCACCGAGCGCGATCGACGCAGGCAGCAGCGCTGCCGAGGGATGTCCAGCGAGCGAGTTGCTGCAGTCGTCGTAATCCAGGGCGTGGGCGGTCGTGCCGTTGATGGTGGCCGCGTCGAGCGGAACGGTGCGCCGGTCGGTGCCCCAGATCACGCAGTTGCCGCCCGACTTGCCGCCGAAGGAGAGCGCCTTCTCGGCGATGCGGGGGCCGTCCTCCCCAGCGGCTGCCAGCGCGCAGGCGATCGTGTCTACGAAGGAAATCTTTGCCCACTTGACCGCCTCCACGGGCAGGTCGTCGTACGTCATCGAGGTGATACGTTTTGAAAGTTCCAGTGCGATGCCCATGGTCGTCCTTTGCCCGTGTGAATTGAGTCGTGAGGTGGTGCTAAGCGAGTGCTTTGATGAGGTCGGCAGACTGAACGATGTCGGCCTGACGGCTCAGCACCCTGCTGCAGAGGAAATCGTGCACCTCACGTTCGAAATCGGCGCAGCAGTCCTCCACGATGAGGATCCGGTAATCCTCGTCGGCCGCGTAGCGCGCGGTCGAGAGAATGACGCCGCTGGTGGCGAAGCCCAGCATGATCAGCGTGTGGACGTCGTTCGCACGGAGCACGACGGAGAGGTCGGTGCCGTACATCGCGTTGACGCGATGTTTTCCGATCACGATCTCGTTATCCGCAGGACGCAGTTGCGGATGCATCAGCTTGATGGGGTCAGCGACTGCCGGGGCGCCCGAGTTCTTTCGCGGCACGAAGATCTTGTTGCGCCCGCCGATCTCCGGATAGCCGTCACGGAAAACCGTGGCGGAATACAGGATCAGCAGTCCGGCTCGGCGCGCGGACTCCCGCACCCCGACCGCCTTCTCCACACAGCGGCGCTTCGTCGCGTGCTCCAGCTTGCTCATCTGTTCCGCGTAGAAATCCGCAATGAGTAAAGCCGTACGCCGACGCTCGAGAGTAATTTCTGCCATGTCGAACTCCTCCTAAAACCGCACTGAACAGACCTGGTCCCGCAATTCATGCGGGACGCCGGGGCGGCGCCCACAGCGGCCCGCCCTCCGACTTCGGTATCGCCACTACGCCGCCCGCTTGCAATGCATCGCACTCGCTGGTGCTGTACCCCACGGCGAGCAAGACTTCTAGCGTGTGCTCCCCCAGCAGCGGCGGAGACGGCTCATTGTCTTCCACCGCGATCTGTCGCGGCAGCGGCATGTTGGGCACCGCGAAGTTGAAGCCCTGGAACTTGACGTCATTCAGCTTGCCCGGCTGGCGAGCCTGTGGTTCGTCGAGCACCGTCGCCAGCGGCTTGACTTCGGTCCAGCCTGCGCCGGCAGCCTTGAGCCGGGCTGTCGCGTCGTCGAAGGTGCGCGCGCGCATCGCGCCGGCGACGATCGTCTCCACCTCGACACGCCGCTTCTTGCGGTCCCGGATGCCGGCGAGCGACGCATCGCCTGCCTGCGGCAGTTGCATCGCTTCACAGAATTTGACCCAATGGGCATCGCTCAGCATGACGAGGTACACCCAACGGCCGTCGGATGTCTCGTAAGCGCCATAACCCGGCTGGACGAACTCGCCCTGGTCAGCATCCGGACGCGCCTTGACGCCGAGCTGCGACTTGAGCTGGTCGTTCACGAGATCGCGGCCGGCGACGTGCAGACCGGTCTCGTAGAGGCCGACCTCCACGCGGCGCGCTTCGGGCTCGTCCTCGGGCGCCTGCGTGGCCGCGAGGATGCCCATCACCGCATACATCCCGGCGAACTGGTCGTGATACGAAGGGCCCAGCCGCGTGGGCCGACCGTCGATGCGGTGCGCGTACATGACACCCGTGCATGCTTCGATGACCGGGTTCGAGGCGATCTCCTCTGCCAGCGGACCCGGACCGTAGCCCTGAATGTGGCAATAGACGATGCGCGGATTCGCCTCGATGCAATCGGCATGCGTTACGCCGAGGCTGCGCGTCGATGCCGGCGCGAGGTTGTGCACCACGATGTCGGCGTGGGCGATCAGGCGGCGCAGCACGCCCTGCCCTTCCGACGACTTGAGGTCTATGCAGACGCTACGCTTGCCGCGGCTGTAGGCGATGAACGTCCCGCTCGGCCCGCCGCGCAGCATCTTGCGCGTCGGGTCGCCGGCCGGCGGCTCGACCTTGATCACTTCGGCACCGAACTGCGCGAGCATGTGCCCGGCGAAGGGCGCAGCCAGCATGGTGCCCAGCTCGATCGCGCGCTTCCCGGCGAGTACTGGATGCATCATTGCGAGACTCTCTTTAGTAGATGGCCTTGTCCTCGATGAGCGCGAGGATCTCCGAGTCTTTCATGCCGAGCAGCTCGCCGAACACGTACCGGTTGTGCTCGCCCAGCTCGGGCGTCCATGTGTCGATCGAGGCGGGCGTCTTCGAAAAGCCCCAAGGCGCGCCGACCGCCAGGCGCTTCTCGCCCTTGGGACTGGTGAGTTCCTTCACCGCACCGCGCGAAAGCATGTGCGCGTCTTCGACAATGTCCTTTGCGTGATACGAGGGAAACGCCGGCACGCCGTGCTTCTGCAGAAGTGCCGTCACGTCCTCGCGGGTCTGCGTGCGCGTCCACTCGCCGATTTCCTTGTCGAGCTCGCGCCTGTTTTCCCAGCGCGCCGCCCCGGTCGCGTAACGCCTGTCGGACAGCCATTGCTCGCGCCGCATGGCGCGCGCGAGGCCTGTCCACTCGCTGTCTTCCGCAACGGCGATGGAAACCCACATGTCCTTGCCTTCGCACGGATACACGTTGTGCGGCGCCATGCCCGGGATATCGTTGCCCTGCCGTCCCGGCGAATGACCAGTCGCGGCGAATTGCAGCAGAGCATCCCCGATGAAGGATGTCGCCACTTCACGGGCAGCGATATCGACGTGCTGGCCCTTGCCCGTGCGCTTCTTGCGGAAATAGGCAGCCAAGGTTGCCGCAGCGGCAGTGAGCCCGGTGCCGTGGTCCATGACGTGGCGCATCTCGACGGGCGGGCCATCCGCGAAACCCGTCAGCGTCCCGAGGCCGCCGGTGGCGCCGAAGAGGGGCGCGTAACCGCGGTAATTGCGCTCGGGACCCGTCTGCCCGCAGGCGGAGATGGACACCATGACGATGTCTTCCTTGACCGCCTTCAACGCTTCGTATCCGATACCGAGGCGGTCCATCACGCCAGGGCGGAACGACTCGCACATGATGTCGCTGATGCCGATCACCTTGCGCGCGAGTTCTGCGCCACGCGGATGCTTCATGTTGATCTGGATCGACTTCTTGTTCGCCGCAACTTGAGCGAACGAGGCCGCTTCCATGCGCCCGTAGACCGGGTGCGGCTTGCGGAACACGTCCACGCGCCTCGTGCTTTCAACCTTGAGGCACTCGGCGCCCAGCAGCGCAAGCAAGTGCGTGCAAAAAGGGCCGGCAGCATGCACGGTGAAGTCGGCGATGCGCACGCCCTGCAGCGGTTTCTTGATCGTGGGTTTGTTTTCCATGCTCAGACCACCTTTTCCGCGGCCCAGCGATCGAGCTCGGCTCTGCTGTGCCCGAGGAGCTCGCACAGTACCGCTGCATTGTTGGCGCCGGGTTGCGCGGGATACGCGGCGAGCTTCGCCGGTGTCGTGAACTGGAACGGCGCGGTCAGCATGGGCACCTTGCCGATGCCGGGAATTTCGACCTCTGCAAACATGTGTCGCGCCTTGGTCTGATCGGCCACCAGAATCTCGTCTGGGCCTACATATTTCGCGAGCGGCACGTTCAGTGTCTGCCCCTTGATGACGAGGTCCTCGACCTTCTGGGTCTTGGCCCACGCGCGGATGCCCTTGTTGATCTGCGCGCCGCGGCGTCCCCGGGCGAGCGGGTCTTTCAGCCACTCTTGCTTGGTCCAGTCCGGCTCGCCCATCAGCTTCACGAGGCCTTCCCACTGATGCTGCTCGAGTGTCAGCACGCCTACGTAACCGTCGCTGCACTCCAGCACGCCGCCGTACTGGAACGAACGGCCGTGCCGGTTTTCGAGCACGCCCTCGCCCAGCCGCTGGATGTTGAAGCAGCTCAGCGCCACGTTCGCATCCTGAACTGAGATGTCGAGGAACTGGCCACCCACCACATCCTGTATCAACAGCCCCGAGATGATCGCGCACACCGCAGACGTGCCGCCGACGAATTGCGCGAACTGACCGTAGATCTTGACCGGCGGACGATCGGGAAAGAGTTCCAGCGCGAGTCCGTTCGGCATTAGATAGCCCTCGCCGCCGGAATGCAGTGTGTTGAGTTCGTAAGCGAGGTAATCGCTGTGCTCCCCCTTGGCGCCGAAGGGCAGCACCGAGGCAAAGAGCAGCGACGCATGGTCCGCGGCCACGTTTTCAGGCGCGAGGCCGAGCGTCTTGCGGTCGCTCGGCCGCGTGTCGTCGAGAAAGACGTCGGCCTTCTTCAAGAGCTCGTTCAGCAGTGCGAGGCCGGACTTCGTTTTCACGTCGAGCGTGACGCTCGACTTGTTGACGTTGATGTAATCGAAAAGCGCGCTGCGCTTCGCCCAGTCGATAAACGGCGGCATGCGCCGGAGCGGGTCCCCTTCGCCAGGCGCTTCGATCTTGATGACGGTCGCACCCATCAGGGCGAGCATGCGGCCGGCGTACGAGCCGGCCACGCTCCTGCAATACTCGACAACCACTATGCCGTCGAGCGGCGTATCGTTCAATGCTGCAGGCATCGTTCCTCCAAGTCAGCGCCCTGCGGCTAATGCAGCGTGCCCTACCGTTCAGCTTGCTAACAATGCGGCAAAGTTCTATTCCCTCACCTCGGTTCTCACGGGGAGGGCGGCATACCTGTCGCCATGGACGGCATCCATGGCGACAGCCAAGTCACTACCGGACCAGCGGAAGTCCCAGTTCGAATCCTGCGCCGTCGACCACGGGACGGTGCGACAGATCCTTTGAAGGCAGCATAACAGTGGCGATCCCCGGCGCCGTCACTTCACCACGCTGGTTTTCGGCCCAGATGTCGATGTCCACGAGAGCGTAACCGTCCTTCTCGTACTTACGAGCGATCTTGCCCTTACACCAAGTCGTATCGCCGACGATGTTGAATCGGCGCATTTCACCGCGCAGGCGCTTGAGGAACGCAGCGTCACCCATCCAGTTCGTCACGAGCGTAGTAAGCCAGCTCGTGCGGCCGGGGCCGTAGTCGTATGCGGCCGGCACGCCAACCTGCTGCGCCGTCGAAGAGCGCTGGTGGCCTATGCCGGTGTACTCGATGCCGCCGCCAGCTTCCGGGTTGCGAAAGTAATGGCCGGGATGGCGCTGAGCGTTCTGCAGCACAAGGCCATGCGTAAGTCCACGGCCAACGCCCACGTTGAAGCCCTTCAGATCCATAGCGGTCAGCGGGCCGCGCGCGATCGGGTCGAGTTCCTCACCCACCTTCACGTCTTGGAAGTAGCGGATCTTCCCGCCGCGAATCCGCTTCGGCTCGTCCAGCTCATGCGCCTCGATCTTTTCCAGTTCCTCGTTGGTGTACTGGTAAGTCTTAACGCCCTCATGCTTGCCCTTCTCCCGCGAAGAACGCCGTTCGTGCCGAGTGCACCAGCCGAGCACCCGCGACATCAACTCATCATGCTGGTTCAGGAAGAGCGCCTCCGTGTACTGGATGACGAGCTTGCCTGAGAACTTGCTTTCCTTCTGTTCCACGCCGACCACACGCTCCAGACAGTTGATGCGGTCGCCGACGCGCCAGTTGCGGAAAAACTCCCAGTCGTTACCCGCAAAAAAGCCGTGCACGCCGGGAAAACCCCAACGGGTGCGTCCGATGTAGCCATACGCCATGGGCTGGGTGGGATGCGAAACGATTGCGGCATGCCGGCTGCGGCGACCGTATTCGAGATCGCGGAAAAGCGGATTGAGGTCCCCGATCCCGTTGCAGTACGTGCGGATCGAATCGATGCTTACGTCCTGGATGAATGGACCTTCCGGTCGCAGATAGGTGCCGATCATCGCCTTTGCGGCTGCCATCGCCTCGTCGGTAATGCGGCCTTCGGGCGGACGCGTATCCATGGTGACCTGCTTTTCCTCGGTAGACATTCAGAAATCCTCCACAGCCGCTGATAGGAACGACAGCCCTTTGCGTTTGACGGCCTGTTATGGCAGAGGCTGCTTCGGATCCCCCCGAAGACCGAGCGGTTCACCCGCACCTTCGCGTTCTTATAAGTATAGTGAGCAAAACCTATACCAACAACTAATTCGTTTGTATAATTCCAATACATTTTTTGTATGGTTAATCGATGACGCTACGCCAACTCCGCTGCATCTGCGAAGTAATCAATTCCAGATACAACCTAACGGTGGCAGCGAAGGTGCTGCACATGTCCCAGCCGGGTATCAGCCGGTACGTCAAAATGCTGGAGGAGGAATTAGGCGTTGCGCTCTTTGTGCGCCGCAAGAATCGCTTTGACGCCCTCACCCCTGCTGGACAGGCGATAGCTGCGGTGGCCAGCCGCGTCCTTCGCGACGTTCAAAGCATCCCATCGGTAGCAAGAGACTACCGCGATGGGGACGCAGGCACGCTCGTTATCGCAACCAATCCAGGCCATGCCCGCTATTCCTTGCCGCCTGTGATGCAGCGCTTCATCAAGCGCCACCCACGCGTCCGAGTGCGTATCCGCCAGGGCAACTCGTCACAGGTTGGCGAGTGGGTTCTGTCCGGAGAGGCGGAACTGTTTATTGGCACGGGACCAAACGAGCCCAACCGCGAGTTGGTTCTTTTCCCCTGCCACTCCATACACCCAGTCATCCTTACGCCGCCGACGCATGCCCTTGCCCACAAAGAACGAATAACTCTCGCCGATCTGTGTGAACATCCGATTATCACGTATGACTCAGAGTTCGCATTCCACACGAACATCATGCGCGCGTTCCATGCGAAGGGACTGAATCCAGAGATACTGCTGAGCGCCTCGGATGCCGAAATCATGAAAATTTATGTGCGGGGCGGACTCGGCATTGCGATCCTCGCGAACAGCGCTTACAACAGCGCAACCGACGAGGGACTGCGGGCCATAGAGGCGAGGCATCTATTCAAGTCCGCGGTCCTGCACATCGGTCTCCGGCGTAACGTCTATCTAACAAAACACTTGATCGCGTTCATTGAGTTGTTCGCCCCGCACCTCGATATCAAAGAAGTACAGCGCGCGATCGCCTAAACCTCTGCATCACACCTCCGCGGAAGTCTGTCATCGAACCTACTTCGACCAGTCGGTTGGCGTCTTCTCGTGCTCAAGTGGGGTACCAGTGCCGTGAGGCAGAATTGACGGCTATGTTCCAGCCATGTTGGCGCCACCGTCGACGTAAATTGCAGAGCCGCGTATCCTCACTGCGGCTTGATCCCGGCGGCCTTGATTACTTTCGACCACCTCGACAATTCGTTTTCGATATGCTAGCGAGCTCATCTGGTGCGCTTCCGACGATCTCGGCACCCACGCCGGTTGCCACGCGATTCTTCAAATCCTGGCTTGTAAGCGCGCTGACGATTTCCTTGTTCAATCGGTCGATAATTCCCTTGGGCGTTGCGCTCGCGACGACCGCACCTTGCCACTCGTTCACTTCGAAACCGGACAACCCCGCTTCGGCGATCGTCGGTACCTCGGGCAGCGCCGCGTTACGCTTGGCGCCGCTCACACCGAGCGCGATCAGCCGGCCCGATTTAATGTGGGGGAGCGCAGGCGGAATAGAAGAAAGCACCATCGATACCTGTCCGCCGAGGAGCGCGACGATCGCCGGGCCCCCGCCGTTATAGGGGACATTGACGATGCTAGTGCCCGTCACGTACTTGAAGAGCTCGGAGGCGAGATGCGTCGCACTGCCGTTCCCCGCAGACCCGTAATTGAGGACGCCCGGCTTTGCCTTCGCCAATGCCGTCAGCTCCGAAACCGATCTGGCCGGGAGCGACGGATTGATCGCGAGCACGAGCGGCAAAACGATCGTGAGGCTCACGGGCGCGAGATCCTTCACCGGGTCGAACGGAAGCTTGGCAAAGAGGCTTGGGTTAGCGCCCAGC
>Ga0156226_1173_pt1 | contig 11195 bp, 8 predicted proteins | sample RifCSPlowO2_12_FD_107874 | JGI IMG/M metagenome (GOLD analysis project Ga0156226, IMG submission 107874) | Betaproteobacteria bacterium RIFCSPLOWO2_12_FULL_62_13
TCGGCGGCGCTTACCACATAGTGGGCAGTATCGGCGCGCCGCCGATCAAGTCTCATCTGGTGCCGCCGGGCACGCCGCGTTGGGGCTCGGGCTGGAAGAAGGCCGTGGCGCAGTACTACAACCATTCGGTCCAGATCATCGCCCACGGCTCCTGCCAGAGTTATCGCACCAACTATCTCGATCTCGATCCGACCTACCGCGATGCCAACGGCCTGCCGCTGATACGCATGACCTTCGACCGGCGGGAAAACGAGTTCAGGATGTCGGCTTACACCACGACCAAGGCGGTGGAGATCGCCAAGGCCATCGGCCCCTCGAAAATGAGCGTCGTTCCCGTCACCGGGAAGTACAGCATCGTGCCGTATCAGAGCACGCATAACGTCGGCGGCGCGGTGATGGGGGCGGATCCGGCGACCAGCGTGGTCAACAAGTACTTGCAGTCGTGGGATGTGCCCAACGTGTTCGTGATCGGCGCCAGCGCCTATCCGCAGAACAGCGCCAACAGCCCGACCGGCACGGTGGGCGCGCTTGCGTGCTGGGCGGCCGATTCGATCAAGGACCACTACCTGAAGCGGCCGGGGCCACTCGCCTGACGCTGCGCGCGTTGAGACAGTGTAGGTCAGGTTGCCGTGCCGGCGGCTACCTGACGCCTGACGGATGTCGGGGAATGCTGCGCATACCCCGACCTACGCCCAACATTGTGCAACGAATTAACGACTCTGGACACTAGATGAGCACTAGACTCAAGCCGCCGGATGTGGTGGTAGTGGGCGCCGGACTTGCCGGCACGATCGTATGCAAGGAGCTGGCCGAGACCGGGCTCAAGGTCGTCTGCCTTGAGCGCGGGCGCATGATCGATCCCCAGCACGATTTCGCGATGCCCTACGCGCATGACGAGCTCAAATATCACCGTCACAGCGACATCGTGCAGAACCTGTCGCGCGAAACGATCACGTTTCGCAACGCGATGAACGAGACCGCGCTGCCGATGCGCGAGGTGGGCTCGTTCAAGCCGGGCGAATGCGTGGGCGGCGCGGCCGTGCATTGGGGCGGCCAGGCGCGGCGCTTTCTGCCGTGGGACTTCGAGACCCGCAGCCGCACGCTGGCGCGCTACGGCAAGAAGCAGATTCCGGAGGACTGCACCAGCCAGGACTGGGGCATCACCTACGACGAGCTGGAGCCGTACTACGACCAGTTCGAGCATCTGTATGGCATCTGCGGCAAAGCCGGCAACCTGAACGGCGAGATCCAGCCGGGGGGCAATCCGTTCGAAGGCCCGCGCTCTCGGGAGTATCCGAACCCGCCGGCCGCACGGACCTACGTCGGCGCGCTGTTCGCGCAGGCCGCCGAGTCGCTCGGCTACTCACCGCATCCGAGTCCTTCGGCGGGCATGTCGCGCCCCTATACCAACCCCTACCGCCTGATGCTCGGCCAATGCGTGCGCGGTGGTTTTTGCAGCAGCCACGGCTGCTCGATGGGCGCGAAAGCAACCCCGCTGACGACCGTGGTGCCGGCGCTCGCCAGGCACCAGAACTTCGAGCTGCGCCCGCTCGCCAACGTAATCAAGGTGAACCTCGATTCCGACAAGAAGCGCGCGGTGAGCGTCACTTACCTGGATGCACGGGGACTCGAATTTGAGCAGCCCGCAGAGCTGGTGATACTGACCTCCTACACGTTCAACAACGTGCGCCTGATGCTGCTCTCGGGCATCGGCAAGCCGTACGACCCGGTCAGCAACCAGGGCGTGATAGGAAGGAACTATTCCTATCAAACCGGGGGCAGGGTGACGCTGTTCTTCGATGACAGGGAGTTCAATCCTTTTATCGGCGGCGGCACGCTCGCCACCTCGATCGATGACTTCAACGGCGACAACTTCGACCACCAGGGTATGGGCTTTATCGGCGGCGCCTACGTGGCCGCGCAAAGCCCCGGGGCAACACCGATTCGCTCCACCCCGGTGCCGCCGGGCACGCCGCGCTGGGGCGCGGACTGGAAGAAAAACGTGGCGCAGTATTACCGCCGTTCGTTCGGGATCACTCTGCACGGTTCCTGCCAGAGCTACCGCACGCACTATCTCGACCTCGACCCGACTTACCGCGACGCCAACGGTCTGCCGCTGATACGCATGACCTACGACTGGCACGAGAACGAGCGCAAGCTCTCCGCCTACATCACCAGCAAGATCACGGAGATCGCCAGGGCCATCGGCCCCTCGAAAATAAGCGTCGACCAGCCGGCGGCGGGCCGCTACAGCATCATCCCTTATCAGAGCACGCACAACATCGGCGGCGCGGTGATGGGCGCGGATCCGGCGGTGAGCGCGGTCAACAAGTATCTGCAATCGTGGGATGTGCCAAACCTGTTCGTGGTCGGCGGCAGCGCATTTCCGCAGGAGAGTGCCAACGCCCCGACCGGCACGATCGGCGCGCTCGCGTGCTGGGCGGCCGACTCGATCAAGGACCACTACCTGAAACGGCCGGGGGCATTGGTCGGCAATTGACCGTTCACTCAGGAACCTTTCGTGCGCAATTTTCCGGGCAGGTAAGGGCTGGTATTTCCAGCAAGCTGACGGACACCCGCGGTGAATAAGAATCCATGACTCCGCTTTCCGAGCAGTTGATCATTCCCGGCCCGCCCGAAGAGATCTGGCCGCTCTTGAGTGACCCGGCCTTGGTTGCCTCTTGCATTCCCGGCGCCGCGTTGACAGCGGAGCAACCGGGCGGAGTCTATCAAGGAACGATCACGGTCAAGTTCGGCCCTACGATAGCCATTTTTCGTGGCGAAGCGACTTTGACATACGACCACGCGGTGCGGCGCTGCGCGATCGAAGGCCGCGGCCTCGATCAGCGCGGGGCCTCCCGGTTACTCGTATCCAGTGTCGTCACAGCGACCGGGACTGATGCCACACTCGTCACAATGGAGGGCGGTTTCAACGTCACCGGTCCTCTCGAAATGTTTGCCAAGGCAGGGGGCGCGCATGTGGCACGCGCGCTCATGGGCGAATTCGCTGCGAACATTGCACGCATCGTCGAAGAGCGGCGTGCACCTGCCGCCAGCGCGGCGTCATCGCCGCCACAGGCGCCACCCTCCGCTCACGACCTTGGCGGTGCCGCGGTCCTGTGGAGAGCGTTCCTGGGATGGCTGAAGCAAATCTTTTTCAAGCGAGAGCAGAAAGGCGATCAATGAGCAACATGCGGGTTTACGAGGTGCTGGCTCAGGCGTTTGTGGCCGAGGGTGTCGATACGCATTTCGCGCTGATGGGCAACGCGAACATGTACTGGAGCTCGCTCCTCGCGCAGAAACACGGAGTACGAACCATCCACGCCCGGCACGAGCATTGTGCTTGCGCGATGGCCGGGGGATATTCGCGAGCGACGGGAAAAATCGGCGTCGCCTCGGTCACTTGCGGGCCTGGCTTTACTCAGATCATGACGGAACTCGCGTGCGCAACGCGAGGCAATACGCCGCTCGTCATCTTCGCCGGCGATACGGAACTGAATGCGTCCTGGTCCATACACGAGCTCGATCTCGGGCCGCTGGCCGTTGCCACTGGCGCGCACTACGTCCCGATGCGGCACATCGACAGCGTGCTGGAGTGCGTGCGCGAAGCGTTCCATGTCGCGCGATTCGAGCGCCGTCCCGTAGTGCTGGGGGTGCCGATGGACCTTCAGCAACAGCCCTTCCCTTATCTGCCGGACTACAAACCATCGACCGATTTGGGTCCGACACCCCAGCGCGCGCAGCCGGACCCGGCGCTTGTCGATCAAGTGGTCGAAATGATTGCCGCTGCGAGGCGGCCGATCATCATCGCGGGACGAGGCGCGGTGCATTCCGGCGCCGGGGCGGCACTGGAAGCGCTTGCGGAACGGTGCGGTGCGTTATTGGCGACCTCTTTGTTGGCGAAGGGACTGTTCGACAGCAATCCATTTGCGATCGGCATCGCCGGGGCCTTTGCGGGCAACCTGGCACGGGAGCAGTTTGCCGAGAGCGACCTCGTGATCGCGGCTGGAGTTGGGCTCGGTCACTATACGACCGAAGGCGGCTATCTCTATCCCAATGCCCGTGTCGTGCAGATCGATACCCACCCCCGAGGCTTGTGGCAGGGATTGCGCGTTGCCGATCTGCACATCAGGGCCGATGCCAAAGCGAGCGTGGACGCCATCCTGACCAAGCTGCGCGAGCGTCACATTGCGCTTCCGGGGCTGCGCACGCACGTGCTGGCTCAACGCATCGCGGATGAGGTCATCGACAGCAAGGAGTTTCCCGTAGAGCCCAATACAGTCGATCCGCGCGCGGCGTTGCTCGAGCTGGATCGCGTGGTGCCCAAGGATTGGGACATCGTGGTCGGGAACGGTCACTTCACCAACTTCGTGCTCACGCACATGCGCGGCCGGGCGCCGGAGAGATGGCACGTCATCAACTATTTCGGGGCGATCGGCTCAGGGTTGCCCGCAGCGGTCGGCGTCGCCGTCACCCGCAACGATGGCAAGGTCCTGCTGATCGAAGGCGACGGCAGTCTGTTGATGCACATCCAGGAGCTTGAAACCATCAAGCGGCATGGTGTGCGCCTGCTGGCGTGCGTGCTGAATGATGGCGCCTATGGCGCGGAAGCGCACAAGTTCCGTGCGCACGGCATGGACCCGAGCGAGGCGATTCATGGGCGCGGCGATCTGGCTGCGGTGGCCAGGGGTTTCGGCCTGCGCGGTGTGACAGTGAACGCCCTGGGACGCTTCGAGGCGTTGTTGCGCGAGCATCAGAAAGGCGACACGGCGGAGTTGTGGGACGTTCACATTGCTGACAAGATCCCATCCGCGCAATATCGACGGATCCATTTCGGCGAGATTTGATTGATGTAAAGGGGACGCACACGTTTTTCCGTTTTTCATCGAACGCCCTTAACACTTAAAGGGGTGCGTCCCCATTTCCTGATTCTTGCTCATGTCCAACATCGTGCACCTGATTTCTTGGCAGCGCCGCTGCGGTACCTCCGACCTAATCTCGCTTTACTCCGACTGCCCCAAGCAACTTCGCAAACCTGGCGACCTCCGTGCGGATGAATTCCGCGAACTCCTCGGGTGAGGCACTGATCCAGGGTACGGTGCCCTTGGCAATAAGCGCATCGCGGGTCTCGCGCTGGCTGACGGTCTCGACGATCACCGCATGAATCCGGCGCACGATCTCCTTCGGCGTTGCCGCCGGAATGAGAATGCCCACCCATGAGCGCAACTCGTATCCCGGCAAGCCGGACTCACCGATCGTCGGCACCCCGGGCAACGTCGGATAGCGCTCAGGGCTGGTGACCGCAAGCCCCCGGACTTTTCCGGAATGCACGTGCGGCAGCACACTGGCGACAGCGGGGAACATCACTTCAAGATGTCCGCCGAGGAGGTCGGTCAGCGCGAGGCTGGCGCCCTTGTACGGAACGTGCACGATATCGATCTTCGCCGCGACCTTGAACGACTCCGCGGCCAGATGGCCTCCGGCCCCTACGCCTCCCGAACCGAAGTTGAGCTTGCCGGGCTGCGCCCTGGCCAGCGCGATCAGCTCCCGTACCGACCTGGCGGGAACCGAAGGATGCACGATCAAGAAGTAGGTTTGCGCAACCAGCCGCGATACCGGAGCGAAGTCTTTGACGATATCGTAGGAAAGATTCTTCTGCAGGCTCGGATTGGTAGTATGCTGTCCCGTCGCCAGCAGCCAGGTGTGGCCGTCCGCGGGCGCCTTCGAGACGATGTCGGCGCCAATTGCGCCATTCGCCCCGGCACGGTTGTCCACCACGATCTGCCGTCCGAGAGACTTGGAAAACCTCTCCCCTAGGAAGCGCGCCGTAAGGTCGGGCCCACCTCCCGCAGCCGCCCCCACCACCACGCGGATCGACTGACTGGGATAGGATTGGCCGAACGCAGGCCAGGCGGCGCAAAGCAGTACCAGCACACTTCTCTTAAAGAATTTATACATCGAACTCCTCCCGGAAATAGGCAAATCAATGGACGCGTCGCCGGAACGTCCTTGGATGTGTAGAGGCGAGGACGGGCAGCGTGACCTTGAGTTCGTAACGCTCAGTGCCGGTGCTGTCGTAGCGTGCGGCATACCCGTAGGCTTCAGCGAGCAGCCGAGGACGCTTATTCAAACCGTGCACCGGAGGCGGCGACTATGCGGGCGAACTTGGCGATCTCGGACTTGATGAACTGCGCAAATTCCTGCGGCGTGCTGGCTATCACTTCGACACCTTGTTTCAGGAGGCCTTGTGTCACATCCGGCTGACGCATGATGCCAATGATGTCGGCCGCAAGCTTGGAGATGATTGCCGGCTGGGTATTGGCGGGCACCACAACGCCGTACCAGGCGCCTCCTTCGAATCCCGCGAGCCCGGACTCGGCAACAGTGGGAATGTCGGGCGCGAGCGGCGATCGTTTGCTGCTCGATATGCCGAAAACCCGTAACCGTCCGGCTTTAATGTGAGGCATCGCAACTGCGGGTATCACGAACATCAACTGCACTCTCCCGGGCAGGAGGTCGTTCAGGGCCGGAGCAACGCTCGCGTAGGGCACATGAACGACCTTGATCTGCGCCATCGCGTTGAACAGCTCGCCCAGAAGGTGCGACGGACCGCCTGTTCCGGATGACGAATAGTTCAGGCTGCCGGGGGCGGATTTTGCCAGTGCAATGAGCTCCTGGATGTTCTGCGCCTTAAGGCTCGGGTGACCAACCAGGATAAAAGGCGAGGATGCGAGTTGCGTAACAGCCGCGAAGTCTCTTACCGGATCGTAGCTCAACTTCTTGCGCACGCTCACCGCGATTGCGTTCGCGATGTTGAACTGGAACACCGTGTAACCGTCGGGCACCGCGCGGGCGCTGATCTCGGCGGCAATAGTGGCGCCCGCGCCAGGACGATTGTCGATGATTACCGGCTGCCCCCAGATCTCCGTAAGCTTTTGCCCGAGCAGCCGGCCCACCAGATCGGCTCCGCCTCCCGGCGCAAATGGAATAATGAAACGGACCGGCTTGGTCGGATAAGACTGCGCAGGCGCGATGACCGGCACGCCCGAGACAACCAGCAGAACCAGCATACGGATCCACAGTTTCATAGCTCCTCCTCCTTGGAAACGGGTTGGAGTCCCGCAACTACGCGGTAAGAACAATAGGAATTCCAGCCACCTCTGCGATTATGCGACTACTTCGCGACACGCGGACGTCGTGCCGGCTGACGAACGGTATGCGTGCCACACCAGGAGGTTGTCGGACCTGAGATGCGACAAGCTCCTTACGTCTTCATGTCCCGCACCTGCTTGGCCTTTTGCAGGCAGGTGCTCATGAGAAAGCCGAGATCGGTGCCCGTTGAAACATAGCGCGCCCCCAGTTTCACGAATTCGGCGGTGAGATCGGGGCGGCTCGCCAGTCCGCCGACGCCGACATGTTTGCCGTGCTTGCGGCAGGCGGCGGTGGTGCGCGCGTAGGCCGCACGAACTCGCGGATCATCGTACTGCCCGGGTATGCCCATTTCGGCGGTGAGGTCGTTGGTGCCTATCATCATCATGTCCATGCCCTCGACTGCGGCAATTTCTTCGACGTGTTCGAGGGCATCGAGCGTTTCCATCATCACGATGACCATCGTGGCGTCGTTGAGCGCCGGATCGGCCTGGGAAGCCGGAAACGAGCGGAATTGCAGGTGCGGCACCGGGCCGCCCGCCGAGCGCTCGCCCAACGGGGGAAATTTGGCCGCGGCTACCACGCGGCGCGCGTCCGCAGCCGACCGCACATGCGGCGCGATCACCCCCAGGGCGCCGCCATTGAGCGCCGCGGCGACGTGTTCGGGGGCCGTGGTCGGCACGCGCACAAACGGCGTGATGCCGGCTGCCAGCGCCGCCATGCAGATCTGGCCGGTGGTGTCCCACGAAAATCCGTTGTGCTCGACATCGACGTAGAGCGTGTCGAAGCCCGCGCTGGCCGCCATGCGCGCGATCTCGATGCTGCGCACGAGGCGCACCGTCATGGACGCGACCACTTCTTCGCGCGCGAGTTTTTCCTTCACGCGGTTGCGCAGGATGTCGCGTATCTCGACAGACATGCTGTTCTCCATTTGGAAGCGGGGTAATCAATGGTCAGGGTCGGAGCGAATTTGCGCAAGAGCTTTAGCCTCGCCCGCGCCACGGTTAAGGACGAACGTTGAAGGCGCGGGGATGAAGGATGAAGAAAACCCTGATTGGCGTTTATCGGGGTTTCCTCAGTCATCGATCACCTTGTAGCGATGCTCGCCGCTGCCCCGTATGACTGACATCGGTCGCCCTCCCCGTTTTGAGATTCACGGCTCATTATAGACAACAAACGCATCGGCGTATCGTTGCTGCCGGCGGGCCGGAAGAAGAGCCGATTCGCTTGCGCTATGTTTTTTTCCGGGTGCCATTGGTGCCATTATTGATTGGGGCCAGGCTCGATTTATTTCGTCGAACACGAACCGAGCCTGATAATCAACTAGCCGGCCTTCTCGCCGCGGTGAAGCGGGCCCGCCGAGCCGCCGCGCATTGCGCCTGCCCGGGCCGCGCCGCTGTGGGAGGCGGCCGGGGCTGAGCAGGATCCGACATCCGATCCGGCGATCCAGCCCGCCCTGGCATACGAGTTCGACCAGCGCATCGCCTGGTAGCGGGATCGCCAAGCGCGCTACAATCACCACGAGCAACGATGCAGGATCAAGAGCTGGTGAAGAAGCGAGCGGGTTCTAGCGGCCTGAGTCTAATTTTCGCAGCCATTCTGGCTGTGAGTCGTTGCTCCATTTGAGCGGGAGTCCACTTACCGGGAATTGGTGGCGCTAAATGGGGCAGTTCAGGGTCACGCCGCTCGTTCTATCCACATGCAAAGGGGGCTAAGGCGTATGGGTTCGAAAATCATACTCACGGGCGATATCAATCTAATGGGTGTCGAAGACCCGACCGTCCCATTCAGACGTGTTGCCGATACGCTGCACAATGCAGACGCGGTATTCGGGAATCTCGAGTGCTGTCTATACGATCCGCCGGCGCCACGTACGATGATGCCCGATGAAATCTCCGGATATGATGGTTTTTATGCGCCTACGTTCACTGGACCTGCGCTTGTCCACGGGGGCTTTCACTGCGTTGGCAACGCCAATAATCAGAATTACGGCGCCGAGGCAATTACGTTTTCAAATGCCTGCTTGGACAAACTGGCCGTACCTCATGTGGGCGCCGGTGTGAACCGCGCGGCAGCGCGCGCGCCGGCGGTCGTAACTCGCAATGGCACGAGATTCGGATTCCTGCAGCGCACGTCCCAGTACTGGCCGAACAATCATGAAGCAGGCGAGATGAATCCTGGTGTTGCAGTGATCAAGGCCTACACTGCCTATCAGGCTGTCTACTACAAGGACGGAAAACTCCCTCCGAATCGTCCCGGCACCCCGCCGAAGATAGTGACGTGGTGCGACCGTGATTATCTGAACTGGTTTAAGGAGGATGTCAGTGCCCTGAGAGGAAAAGCAGACATCGTGGTGTCATCGCACCATATGGGTCACCGCGGTGATATTCTCGATTTCCAGATCGAGATCGCACACACCGCGATCGAGTCGGGCGCGGACGTGGTGATCGCTCACGCGGAGCATTACCCGCTCGCGATAGAGGTTTACAACGGTAAACCGATCTTCTATGGCCTTGGCAGTTTCTGTTTCATCAAGAGCAACAAGCGGTTTCTGAAGGGCTGGGTCGGGATGATGGCGCGTGTGAGCTTCAATGACAACCATCAAGTCGGCAGGATTGCTTTTTCGTTTGTCCGCCAGCTTGACAGTACGGAGGTGGTAATACGACCGACATCGGAAGAAACCGAGGCCATCGCTGAAGTGGAAGCAATGTCAAAGCGGTTTGGCACCAGGATGCAGCCCGCGGGTGACGAGGTTATCGTTACGGCATCGTCGTAGCGCAAATGGTAATTACGAGACCGCGGCCGGGTGCTGCGGTACGCTTTAGCAGCGGGAAGTGAAAACAACCGGAGGGAGGCAGATGAAACAGCAGCTTGCGGCATTGTTTGCAGTAGTGTTGGTATTCGGCGCAGGATCGGCCGGTGCAGCATCAAAGGGGATGGATCGTATTGCATCTGATTATCCGACGAAGCCTGTACGGATGCTGATCGGGTTCCCGCCCGGCGGTGGAAATGACGCGATGGCACGCACCATCGGCCCCAAGCTGGCCGATAAGTTCGGGCGCGGGATGGTGATTGACAATCGTCCCGGCGCAGGCGGCAACTTGGCTGCGGATCTGACTGCGAAGGCGCCCGCCGATGGCTATACGATCCTATTGGTATCCAGCAGCCATCCAATACAGGGGTTGCTGAAAAAAAATCTGCCCTATGACCCCTACAAGGATTTCGCCGGTGTCGCGCAGCTCGTGGTCTACCGCTCGTTGCTTGTTGTGCATCCGCGACAGTCCATGACAACCATCCAGAACGTGATTGATCTGGCTCGGGCTAAACCAGGGCAGCTTAACTTCGCATCTTCGGGAAATGGTACTGGCTCGCATCTTGCAGGTGAGCTCTTCAGAGTGGCCGCGAACGTCAACATGACTCACGTGCCTTATAAAGGAGGTGGCCAGGCGGTGCTCGATCTGCTAGCCGGGCGCGTGGAAATGATGTTCAGCCCCTTGGTGCCCGTGTATCCGCAAATCAAGGCGCAACGCTTGCGCCCGATTGCGGTTACCAGCAACAACCGGTCTCGGTTGCTGCCGGAATTGCCCACGATTGCGGAATCCGGCGTTCAAGGCTATGAGTTTGTTTCGTGGTACGCGGTGCTCGCGCCCGCCGGTACGCCGAAGGCGATAGTGGCGAAGCTGAACGCGGCCATAAATGAAGCCTTGCGATTACCCGACGTTACGGAAAAGCTGCAGGGCCAGGATATGGACATCATCAACAGCACGCCGCAACAGTTCGACGGGGTCCGTGCCGCGCTCCTCAAGAAGTGGGAAAAGATCGTCAAGCAAACCGGCATTCAGGCCGACTGAGAAGTCGCAGGGGGGGGAGCAGTGTCGACAGCCGATGGCGGAATTGCGCCGGACCGGGTGTTGTTGGAAATCGCAGATTACGTCGCGTATTACACCGTTGCAAGCGCGCGCGCATTCGAAACGGCCCGCTACTGCCTGATAGATAGCCTTGGCTGCGCGTTTGAGGCGCTGGAGCACCCGGAATGCACGAAACTG
>Ga0156226_1259_pt1 | contig 11177 bp, 10 predicted proteins | sample RifCSPlowO2_12_FD_107874 | JGI IMG/M metagenome (GOLD analysis project Ga0156226, IMG submission 107874) | Betaproteobacteria bacterium RIFCSPLOWO2_12_FULL_62_13
CAGATCCTCGGCTTTGACGCGGCGAACGGCAGGCAGGTCACGCGCATCGAAGCCGCGCAGCGCATATCCGGTGGCGTTGGCGCCGGCGGGGGGCTGCTTCTGGTTGGCACAGCGAAAGGCGAAGTGCTGGCCTACCACCAGGATGGCAAGCAGTTGTGGAAAGCGCAAGTATCCGGCCAAGTGCTCGCGCCGCCCCGCGTCGGGGACGGGGTCATAGTGGCACGCGCCGGCGATGGTCGCATATTCGGTCTGGATTCCACCGACGGCAAGCGCAAGTGGCTCTATCAGCGCGCAACGCCGGCTTTGTCCGTTCGCAGCCATGCGGGAGTAGTGATCTATCGCGGCGCGGTGTTCGCCGGGTTTCCGGGCGGACGCATGGTGGCGCTGGCCCTGGCCAATGGCACCCTGGGGTTGGAGGCCGTGGTTGCGCTGCCGCGCGGTACTACGGAACTTGAACGCGTCGCGGATATCATCAGCCCGCCGCTGGTCGACGACCGCCAGGCGTGTGCGGTCGCCTTCCAGGGCCGTGTTGCGTGCTTTGATGTGCTGCGCGGAGCCGCCATGTGGGCGCGCGACGTGTCGAGCGTTGCCGGCATGGCAGCCGACAGCCGCAATTTCTACATCACGGACGACAGGAACGCGGTCATTGCGCTTGACAAGACGAACGGCGCCAGCGTCTGGAAACAGGACAAGCTTTTCGGGCGCGGCGTGAGCGCACCGCTGGCGTTTGGCCGCCATGTGGTAGTCGGCGATTTCCAGGGTTACGTCCATTTTCTGTCACGCGAAGACGGTTCATTCGCCGGGCGCATAGCCACCGACGGCAGTGCGATCATCACGCCGCCGGTCGCGCTCGACCCGAGCAGTTTCGTAGTGCAGACCCGCGCGGGCGGGGTGTTTGCGATTACTGTTCCGTAATCGCAAAGGATGAAGGCGGAAGGCGGAAGGATGAATGAAAGAATGAAGGCGGAAGGCGGAAGGCGGAAGGAAAAGGCCCTAGGATTCTCCTTCATCCTTCATCCTTCATCCTTCCGGAGCTATCCTTGATCCTTCATCCTTGATCCTTCATCCTTCAATGAAACCGACGATAGTGATTGTCGGGCGGCCGAACGTCGGCAAGTCGACGCTGTTCAACCGCCTGACCCGGAGCCGCGACGCAATCGTTGCCGACGTGCCGGGCATCACTCGCGACCGCCATTACGGGGAAGGGCGCCTCGGCGGGAGGTCCTACATGGTGGTGGATACGGGCGGATTCCAACCGGTCGCCAGAGACGGCATCTTTCGCGAGATGGCGCGTCAGACGCGGCAGGCCGTGGACGAAGCGGATGCGATCCTGTTCGTTGTCGACGCGCGCTCCGGGTTGACGGCGCAGGATGAGATCATCGCGCACGAACTGCGCGGGACCGGGCGAAAAATATACCTGGTGGTAAACAAGGCGGAAGGCATGGCGCCGGCGATGGCTGCGGCGGAATTTCACGCGCTCGGCGTGGGCCAGCCCCTCGCGGTTTCGGCGGCGCACGGCGAGAACGTTTCCGATCTGATGGATTTCGTGCTGGCGGATTTTCCGGAAGCCGCAGAAACGCCGCACGGGAACGACAAGCATCCGAAGATTGCGATCGTCGGGCGCCCCAACGTCGGCAAGTCGACGCTCGTCAATGCGCTGCTCGGGGAGGAGCGCATCATCGTGTTCAATGAGCCGGGCACCACGCGCGACTCGATCTACGTCGAGTTCGAGCGCGACCACAAGCGCTACACGCTGATCGACACGGCCGGGCTGCGCAAACGGGGCCGGGTGGCCGAACCGGCGGAAAAGTTCTCGGTGGTCAAAACGCTGCAGGCGATCGCCGATGCCAACGTCGTAATTCTGGTGCTCGATGCGCGGCAGGACATCTCCGAGCAGGACGCGCACATCGCCGGTTTCATCCTGGAGGCGGGCCGCGCCCTGGCCGTGGCGGTCAACAAGTGGGAAAGACTGCCTGAGCACGATCGCGACATGGTCAAACGCGCATTGGTGCGCAATCTCGGTTTTCTCGGCTTCGCGAGGCTGCATTTCATATCGGCACTGACGGGGATGGGCATCGGGCCGCTCATGAAATCGGTGGATAGTGCCTATCAGGCGGCAATGGCCCGGCTCCCCACACCGCGTTTGACCCGCGCGCTGCAGGCCGCGGTCGCCCGGCAGCAACCGCCGCGGGCGGGGCTCGTCCGGCCGAAGCTGCGTTATGCGCACCAGGGCGGCGCCAACCCGCCGCGCATCGTCATCCACGGCAACGCGCTGGAGCACGTGCCCGACAGCTATCGCCGCTATTTGGAACGATTTTTCCGCGACGCTTTCAAATTGCAGGGTACCCCGCTCAAGATCGAGTTCAAGAGCGGGCGCAATCCCTACGCCAGAGCGCCAGCCGCGAGAGGTGGCTAACCCTATGGCGTAACGGCAGATTTTGAAGTAAAGTGAACATCCGAATAACGACAACGGCGAGGGCATATGAGCACCAAAGGGCAGTTATTACAAGACCCGTTCCTGAACACTTTGCGTAAGGAGCACATTCCGGTGTCGATCTACCTGGTCAACGGCATCAAGCTGCAGGGGCAGATCGATTCGTTCGACCAGTATGTTGTCCTGCTCAAGAACACAGTGACGCAGATGGTTTACAAACATGCGATCTCCACCGTGGTTCCCGCTCGGGCCGTCAACTTGCAGCTTGATCAAAGCGCAGACTGATTGATGTTTGACCGTCCCGCCCACGGCACGGAGGCGGTGCTGGTCAGCCTCGATTCCGGCGAGGTCGACTACCCCGAAAGCGTGGAGGAAGTGCGGCAGCTTGCCGCAAGCGCTGGTGTCGCGGCGCGGGCGCTGATCAAGGGCAAGCGCCTGCGGCCTGACCCCGCGTTGTTCGCGGGCCGCGGCAAGGTCGAGGAGATTGCGGCCGCGGTCGCGGCGACCCATGCCACGCTGGCTATCTTCAACCACGAACTTTCCCCGGTGCAGGAACGCAACCTCGATCAGCGGCTCGGGTGCCGCGTTGTGGACCGGACCAGCCTGATCCTCGACATCTTTGCGCAGCGCGCGCGCAGCCATGAAGGGAAGCTCCAGGTCGAACTCGCCCAACTCGAGCACCTCGCCACCCGGCTCGTGCGTGGCTGGACCCACCTCGAGCGGCAAAAAGGCGGCATCGGCTTGAGAGGGCCGGGTGAAACGCAGCTCGAAACCGACCGGCGGCTGCTTGCGAAGCGCGTCAAGTTCTTGAAGGAAAAGCTCGCCAAGGTGAGAAGCCAGCGCGAAATACAGCGCCGCGCGCGCGCGCGCGCGAACGTGCTGTCCGTATCGCTGGTCGGCTATACCAACGCCGGTAAGTCGACGCTATTCAATCGCCTTGCGCGCGCCGATGCCTATACGGCCGACCAGTTGTTTGCGACCCTCGATACGACGACGCGCCGCGTGCACATGAAAAACGGCGCTTCGCTCGTATTGTCCGACACCGTGGGCTTCATCCGGCGGCTGCCACATACCCTCGTGGCGGCGTTCCGCGCCACCCTCGAGGAAACCGCCCGGGCTGACCTGCTGCTTCACGTCGCGGATGCGTGCAGCCTGGATCGCGAAGCGCAGATCGCCGCTGTCAATCAGGTGCTGGCGGAAATCGGCGCGGATGCGATCCCGCAGTTGCTCGTCTTCAACAAGATCGATCGCACCCGCATTCCGGCGCGGATCGAACGCGATGAATATGGTAGAATCGCGTGTGCCTGGATCAGTGCCGAATCAGGCGTGGGTCTCGATTTGGTGCGCCTGGCGCTCGAGGAATGCGCGGCCTCCTCTTTGCGTCACACAGAATTCAAAAGCTCGGCTGCGGCGTAACGGTTTCTTTTCCATGGTTGGCTACGTAAGGTCGATTCGCGACTTCCTGATAGACCGCGCGCTGCGCTTCGCCGGAGCGCTGATGTCGCTCAACGATCCCCAGTGGGGCCGACGCCCGGGCAGTCAGGGACCGCCCGATCTCGACGAGCTTTGGCGCAATTTCAACAGGAAACTCGATGGCCTGTTCGGGCGCCGAGGGGGCGGTAACGGCGAAAGAGCACCGGGCCCGGGCAAGCGCTTCGGCGGCGCGGGACTCCTGTTCGGTCTCATCGTCGCGGTGTGGCTCGCGAGCGGCTTCTACATCGTCCCCGAAGGTCAACGCGGCGTGGTGCTGCGTTTCGGCAGATTTCTCGATACGACCCTGCCGGGGCCGCGCTGGCACCTGCCGTATCCGATCGAGACGGCAGAGGTGGTCAATCTCGCCCAGGTGCGTACCGTCGAGATCGGCTACCGCAACAACGTCAAGAGCAAGGTGCTCAAGGAATCGCTGATGCTCACCGACGATGAGAACATCGTCGACGCGCAGTTCGCGGTGCAATACGTGCTGAAAAGCACCACTGATTATCTGTTCAACAGCCGCGCGCCGGACGAAGCCGTGTTGCAGGCGGCGGAAACGGCAATCCGTGAGATCGTAGGCAAGAGCAGCATGGATTTCGTGATCTTCGAGGGCCGGGCTGACGTTGCGGCGCAGGCCCACAAGCTGATGCAGGAAATTCTCGATCGCTATGGCACCGGCATCAACGTCAGCAAGGTGACGATGCAGCAGGCGCAGCCGCCCGAGCAGGTGCAGGCGGCGTTCGACGACGCGGTGAAGGCCGGGCAGGACCGCGAGCGCCAGAAGAACGAAGGTCAGGCCTATGCCAACGATGTCATTCCGAAGGCGCGCGGCGCGGCGGCACGGCTGATCCAGGAAGCCGAAGGCTACCGCCAGCGCGTGACGGAACAAGCGGAAGGCGACGCCGCGCGTTTCCGCCAGGTCGTCTCCGAGTACAACAAAGCGCCACAGGTGACGCGGGATCGCCTGTATATCGATGCCATGCAGCAGATCATGAGCAACACGAGCAAAGTGCTGATCGACCAGAAAGGCGGCAGCAATCTGCTCTATATCCCGCTCGACAAGATCATGCAGATGACGGGCAGCGGGCGGCCGGAAGCGGCCGCGGCCAAGCCGGCGGAAACCGGCCCGGCGCCGGAGTCGACCGCGCGCACGCGCGAGGCGTTCCGCGGCCGTGAGCGGGAGGCGCGCTGATGAGGCGGAACCTCGGTTCGATTTTCGTAGTCGCGATCGTTGTGCTGATCGTGGCCTCCCTCAGCCTGTTCATCGTCGATCAGCGTCAGAATGCGATCGTGTTTCGTCTCGGCGAGGTGATCGACATCAAGAAAGAGCCCGGTCTTTATTTCAAGATACCTCTTCTCGAAAACGTGCGCTATTTTGACGTGCGAATTCTGACGATCGACACGCCGGAGCCGGAGCGTTTCCTCACCTCGGAAAAGAAGAACGTGCTGGTCGATCTCTTCGTCAAGTGGCGCATCACCGATGTGAGGCAGTATTACGTGAGCGTCGGCGGCGAGGAAATCCGGGCGCAGACGCGACTGTTGCAGACCATCAACGACGGTTTGCGCGCCGAGTTCGGCAACCGCACGGTGCACGAGGTGGTATCGGGCGAACGCGACAAAATCATGGACTTGATGCGGGACAAGGCCAACGAAGACGCGGACAAGATCGGCGTCACGGTTCTCGACGTCAGGCTGAAACGGGTCGATCTGCCGCAGGAAGTGAGCGAAGCGGTTTATCGCCGCATGGATGCAGAGCGCAAACGAGTCGCCAATGAACTGCGTTCCACCGGCTTTGCCGAATCGGAGAAGATCCGGGCTGACGCCGACAGGCAGAAGGAAATCATCATCGCCCAGGCCTACCGCGATGCGCAGCGCATCAAGGGCGAGGGCGACGCCAAGGCGACGGCGATCTATGCGCGCGCCTACGAGCAGAACGCCGAGTTCTACGCGTTCTACCGCAGTTTGGAAGCTTACAAGCAGAGCTTCGGGAACAAGAGCGACGTCCTCGTGCTCGAACCGAATTCCGAGTTTTTCAAGTATCTCAAGTCAAGCGGCGGGGCGACGAAGAAGTAGCGGCCGGCTTCAGCGGTTACACGCTGCACATTCGATATGCGACGCGATATGCGGTGCGCCCCGGGCGCCGTCGCCCTGCGCTGTGCCCCCGGCCGGTCTTGATAATGAAGTTCCTGTTGACGGCCTTCGCCCTGATGCTCGTGATCGAAGGGGTTCTGCCGTTTCTGCTGCCGGGCTTGTGGCGCGACACATTTCGCAGACTTACTGAAATGACCGACGGCCAGATCCGTTTCATCGGCTTGACTTCCATGCTGGCCGGTTTGCTGCTGCTGTATTTCGCGCGATAGGGACTCGACGGTAAGACGTGAGGAGTGAGGAGTGAAGCAAGAGGCAAGAGGCAAGAGGCGTGAGGCGTAAGAGCGCTGGTTCTCCTCTATAATTCACGCTCCATCTCATTTCCAAAACCCTAGCCCCTGGACCCTAGCCCCTGGACCCTAAACTCTGAATCCAGAATGAGAGCCTGGCTGTTACCCGAGTACATCGAGGACATCCTGCCCGCTGAGGCGCACCGCATCGAGCGCTTGCGGCGCGGCATTCTCGATCTGTTCGCGGTGCATGGTTACCGGCTGGTGATGCCGCCATTGCTGGAATACGTGGATTCCCTGCTCACGGGCACCGGTCACGACCTTGACCTGCAGACATTCAAGCTGGTCGATCAGATATCAGGACGCATGCTCGGCGTGCGCGCGGACATCACGCCACAGGTCGCGCGCATCGACGCGCACCTCCTTAATCGCAGTGGCGTGACCCGCCTGTGCTACGCCGGCAGCGTGTTGCGCACGCTTCCCAGCGGCTTGAACCGCACGCGGGAACCGTTGCAGGTCGGCGCCGAGATTTACGGCCACCGCGGGATCGAGAGCGATGTTGAGATCCAGCGTCTGATGATGAGAGGGCTGGGGATCGCGGGCGTAAGCAATGCCTATCTGGACCTTGGCCACGTGGCGGTGTTCCGCAGCCTGATCAAGCGTGCCGCGGGCGCCGCCGAACTCGAGTCGGAACTTTTCCGGGCGATGCAGGCGAAGGATGTCCCTGCAGTGAGCAGCCTGTCGCACAGGCTGGAGCGCGGCACGCGCGAGGCGCTTACGGTACTGCCGGAGCTGTATGGAGGCGTCGAGGTGCTGCGGCTTGCGCGGCGGAAGCTGCCCGCTTATCCCGAAATCAAGGCGGCATTGCGAGCACTCGAGGCCTTGTCCGAGCGGCTGCGCGATGTGGCGCGCATCCGGTGCTTCGACCTCGCCGAGTTGCGGGGTTACCACTATCACAGCGGGGTAGTGTTCGCCGCATACGCGGATGGCTGGCCCAACGCGCTCGCGCTGGGTGGCCGCTACGACGAAGTGGGAAAGGCTTTTGGACGCGCCCGCCCGGCGACCGGGTTCAGCATGGACCTGCGAGAGCTCGCTTCCGCGAGCCCGGAAGGCAGAATCGGGGCGGGCATATTGGCGCCGTATCGACCGCGCAACGCCGGGTTGCAGCGAAGGATCGACACATTGAGAGCGCGCGGCGAAATCGTGATCGAGGATCTGCCCGGGCACGTTGACTCGCGGGCCGAGCTCGGCTGCAACCGCCGTCTCGTGCGCCGTGCCGGAAAATGGGTTATTGAAAAACTAAAATGAACCGCCAAGACGCCAAGACCGCCAAGGGAATTGCATAAAATGAAATTCAAGCCGATGAGCAATATTGGGTACGAGCTGTCTTGCCGTACTTTTTGGTTTCTTTTCCGATTTTGTTTTTCTTGGCGGTCTTGGCGTCTTGGCGGTTAATCTGGAAGTTGGGGTTTATGTCGAAAAACGTAGTGGTGATCGGCACCCAGTGGGGTGACGAGGGAAAAGGGAAGATCGTCGACTGGCTGACCGATCATGCCCAAGGGGTGGTGCGTTTCCAGGGCGGACACAACGCGGGCCATACTGTGGTCATCGGCGGCAGGAAGACCGTGCTGCACCTGATTCCATCGGGCATCCTGCGCGACCGGGTGGCGTGCTACGTCGGCAATGGCGTCGTGCTGTCGCCGCAGGCGCTGATCGAAGAGGTGGAAACGCTGGAGCGCGCCGGCGTGAACGTCACTTCACGCCTCAAGATCAGCGAGGCCTGTCCGTTGATACTGCCGTACCACACTGCGCTCGACCAGGCGCGTGAGGTGGCAAAGGGCGCGGGCAAGATTGGCACCACCGGCCGGGGCATCGGTCCTGCGTACGAAGACAAAGTCGCGCGGCGCGCGATCCGGCTGCAGGATCTGTTCCAACGGGAACGCTTCGCCGCCAAGCTCGGCGAGGTGCTCGATTTCCACAATTTCGTGCTGAAGAATTATTTCCGGGCCGAGATCGTCGACTTTCACGCGACGCTCGATCAGACGCTCGCGCTTGCCGAACGTATCAAGCCGATGGTTGCCGACGTGCCGCGGCTCTTGTACGAGGCGCAGAAGGCGGGTGACAACCTGCTTTTCGAAGGCGCTCAAGGCACACTGCTCGATATCGATCACGGCACTTATCCCTTCGTCACTTCGAGCAACTGCGTCGCCGGGGCTGCCGCGGCCGGAGCCGGCATCGGTCCGCTCAACCTGCATTACGTGCTCGGGATCACCAAGGCTTACACCACGCGTGTTGGTTCCGGTCCGTTCCCGACCGAACTCGACGACGACGTCGGCAGGCAGCTCGCGAGCCGTGGCAACGAGTTCGGCGCCACCACCGGACGCCCGCGCCGCTGCGGCTGGTTTGACGCTGCGGCGCTCAAGCGCTCGATCCAGCTCAACGGTGTGTCCGGACTGTGCGTGACCAAGCTCGACGTGCTCGATGGTATGGAAAATGTCTGCCTCGGTGTCGGCTACCGCTTGAACGCCGTGCAGCGGGATATCCTGCCTTTCGGTGCGGAAACGCTGGCGGAGTGCGAACCGATCTACGAGGAAGTGCCGGGTTGGGGCGAGAGCACGGTGGGGATTACGCGCTTCGATGGGCTGCCCCAGGCAGCGCAGAACTACCTCAGGCGCATGGAGGAGGTGTGCGGCGTGCCGATCGATCTCATTTCAACAGGGGCCGACCGGGAGCAGACGATCGTGCGGCGGCACCCATTTGAGTAAATAATGAATACGGAATTATGAATGATGAATGGTGGGCGCGGTCTTATTCCGCATTTCTCATTCATCATTCATCATTGCTCTTGGACTGGTGCGAGGAAGGGACTCGAAGTACGATTCTAACCCATTGATGGCACATGGGTGCCGAGGTTCGGAACGCCTGTCATACCCCCAAAAATACCCCCGCAGCCTCTACGCTACCCTGCGGACATGACTACCGGTACACGCATCCCCGACGCCCGCGCTCAGTTGTGATCGCACCGAACCTCGGGTAACCGTCAGGGCGCGGCTCAGTCCGGTGAGGCACGGTTTGGAACGGGGAGGCGGTGGCTCTATGCCCTCTCATTCTTGACAGGGTAGCTTGCGAGTTCCGACTCGCGCATCTCGCGCACTATCGCCTTCGCAATTTCGGCGACACCCGACGGCATGGAGAGTTGCGGTGTTGCCAGCCCGCGAATGATCTCCGCCTGGCGCGGACTTTCAACCTGGCCATAGCTCAGAAAGGTCGTCAGCACCTTGTCGTGCCCGAGGTTCTGGCTCCACGCCTTAAAATCTTCGGGAGTCAGGCAGACGGTCTGCCCTAGCCGGACGAGCGTGTGCCTGAAGCTGTGCGGGTTGAAATACGGCAGGCCGGCGCTGGCGAAGGCGTCCTGAAAGATGGTGCGGATTCGCGCGGCGCTGCTCCAGTGCGCCCGTTCCAGCCCGGCCGCTTCAAACTGGCGAGAATCCCCCAGCGCAATGCGCGTCGCCGGGAAGAGCGGATCGTCATTGCCCCACAGCATCTCCTCCCGGAGAAACGCCACCCACTCCGCGACAATCCGTCTAATCTCATCCCCGACCGGAAAGAAAAACGTGGTGAAGGTCTTGCTGAACTTGGTCTGGACCTCGCGGGCATCCTGCTCGACGTAACCCGCGGCGAGGTTGACGTGCTTCAGCTTCATCGAGGCGATAGCACTGTCCCGTGCGCCGGTTAGCAGCGTGAACGCGATGAGGGCGCGGTCGCGGCGCTGGATCGCGCTTTCGGCCGGCATCAGGGCGATGACGTGCTTCACCTGTTCCAGGGTTGGCGCCTTCTGTTCCCGCCGCGCCGTCGCAACTCGCACGTCTTTGTCAGACAGATTGAAATAGTCGGCATCGGAATAATGAAAACGCGACTTGTACCCCGGTTGCCCCGCGAGCCAGTGGAAGAATCGTTTGACGTGCGCAAGCGTCGCATTCAGGGTTGCCTTGCTCAGCTTCTCCCCGGACCGCTGCCCCTTTTGCTCGGCCAGATGTTTCTTGAATGCGATGGCCTGCTCGAAGTGAAACGCCTTGAAATCACGGTGCCGGGTATCGGCCTCGAAGCGCGCCAAAGCCTTCGCCACCGCATCCACCGTGGGCTCGCTGTGACGCTTGGCTTCCTTCAGATAGGCGAAGTATCGGCGCTTGATCCGTTCGTTGTCGGCGTTGTGCGTTGTCATGGTCTGGTGCTCCCTATTCCAAGTCACTGTTCACGGAGGGCTGTGCGCTCTCGTCTATGTGTGGCAGTGCTTGCGGCAGCGTGATGTCCAATTGCCCGCGAACCTCCCCAAGCCGGGCCAGACTGACGCGCCGGTACATCATCGCTTCGCACGTCGAACAGATCGCGATCAGGTTCCCGAGCGTCGCGGTCACGGCCTGGTAGTCCGCCATATCGCCAGCCGGTGCTCGCGGCGCGCGGCATCGCACGCAATAGATTTCCCCCGGCTGGCAGGTCCGCTTGTTTTTCGCCCGCCGCGCGCGGAGGAAGGCAACAAGATCGTGGCCAAGGATCAGCATCGGGCGCCGGCCATCGCTGGTCGGGAGCTCGCGTTTGACCCACTCCCGCACGGTATTGCGGTGAACGCCAAACACGCCGGCGACTTCTTCCACGGTGTAGTTCCGGTGGATCTTGGCGAGGCGCGGGTTCGGGTGGCGCTTACTCATGGGTCTGCTCGGCTAACCAGGACATTCGCCGCGACTGGCGCGGGCATAGGCTTCGGCGTCGTCCGCAGTGCCGCTGACATTTTGCGCACTCGGCGCACTGGAAACCGACGAAACCGGCGAAACCGATTCCACCTGCCAGGCTTCCGCCGAACGGTTGCCGCTGGAGCGCACAAAGCGCCGGCCATC
>Ga0156226_1199_pt1 | contig 11164 bp, 10 predicted proteins | sample RifCSPlowO2_12_FD_107874 | JGI IMG/M metagenome (GOLD analysis project Ga0156226, IMG submission 107874) | Betaproteobacteria bacterium RIFCSPLOWO2_12_FULL_62_13
GTTGCGCGCGGCGCCCGATGGATACACGTGGATGATGTTGACCTCGCAGCTATTTGTCGCAACCTCGGTATACCCCAATCTCAAGTTCAATCTTGACGAGGATTTCGTTTCGATCAGCCTGATCGGAACGGTGCCGTTCGTGCAAATGGTCAATCCTGATCTGCCGGTGAAATCCGTCCGCGAGCTGATCGAATTGGCGAAGAAGAAGCCGGGAAATCTACGCTATGGCTCGGCCGGCGCCGGTGCCTCCGAGCATCTCTCCGGCGTCATGTTCACGAACCTGACGGGCACCGAAATGCTACATGTTCCCTACAAGGGCGTTGCCCAGGCCATCGCCGACACCATAGCGAAAGAGGTGCATCTCACCTACGCGGTGCTTCCTGCCGCGCGGCCCCACATCGAGTCCGGGCGGCTGAGGGCGCTGGGCGTCACGAGCCCGAAGCGTGCTGCGGTGCTGCCCGACGTGCCGTCGATCTCGGAAGTGGTGCCTGGCTACCAGATGTTCGGATGGTACAGCCTGGTGGCCCCCAAAGGGACCCCGGAAGAAATACTGGCCAAGGTGAGCGCCGAAGTGGTCAAGGCGGTCAAGGAGCCGGCGTTCGGCGAGCGCCTCAAAGCACTGGGAATCGACATCGTCGGGGGCTCGCGCTCCGTGCTCGATGATTTCCGGCGCAACGAGAGAAAGCGGATCAGCGAACTGGTCAAAGCCTCCGGCGTGGACATTAAATAGAGGAACTCGATGTTGATGCCAGCGCCGCTATCGCTCGGATGGCACGTAGCTGCGAGGAGCCGCGTCTCGCCAGTTATGTCGATCATGGCCGCGGAGAGGTGCCGCGGCCGGTGGTGGAGTTCGCTTTGCGGTCGCCGCGGCGAAAAGCGCTCGGGGAGAGCCCGATCACGGACTTGAACTGGCGCGAGAAATAGGAAGGGCTCTGGTAGCCGAGAAGCTCGGCGATGCGCGCGACCGAGTGGCTGGAAGTCCACAGCAGCGCCTGGGCGCCTTCCATGCGGGTTCGCGCGATAAAGGCTCGCGGCGACATGCCCTGGAGCTGGCGGAAGACGCGGCAGAAATGCTCCGGCGAAACATGGAGCTCCGCCGCCAGCGACTCGACGCGCACAGGCCGTCCCGGGTGGCGGCGCACGCGCTCGCAGATCTCCTGGATGCTTTGTGCGTGGAGACCCGTGCGCCCTGCCGGCCAGCTATGAGCATCCTCGCGAACCACTTCCATCAGCGCGGCCTGTAGCCAGGCGCCCGCCTCGGCGCGGCGACCATCCTGGTGACAGCGCAGTGCGCGCATCAACAGCTCCCGGAAAAAGCCGCCTGCGCCCATGCGCCGGAGCAGCGGCGGGAGGTCCCCGTCGTGTAGGCGAAGCGGCTCGCCGCCTTCCCCGATCAGGTCGAAATGGATCGCGATCAGCGTCAGGGGTCGCGCCGGATCATGTCCCGAGTCGTAGTAACCGCCGGTCCTGAGCAACAGACAGTCGCCCGCGCCGACCAGCGTGCGACGTTTGCCGTCACTGATCCAGCCGGAACCCTCGGTCACATACCAGAGATCGAGGTCCGGCAGGTTGCGGACGCCCCAGTGCCAGTCGGGCTCGCACACAAAAACGTCGCCCCAATGAAACTCTACGCCGTTCTCAGGCACCCAGGGCTTCATGTCAGAAAGCTGCAAGAAAATGTCGATTCGTGCAATGGATTCACCCGGCGCCGCTACCCAGAATATCAGAATCCAATAACCGGCTGAGGTTCCCATTTGCCCTCCGCCCGGCCCGCACGGGTGCACGATCTGGAACTCGAAAGCCTTGTCCTCGGGGATATCCTCGAGGAGAAGGCCACGACCCATCGCCACGCCATCTTCCTGAAGTTCCGGGAAGGGGAACTCACTTTTGGAGAGGTCAACCAGGCAACCAATCGAGTTGCCCAAGGGCTTGCGGCGGCGGGTGTCCGCCGGGACGACCATGTTGCAGTCATGCTGCCGAACTGTGCGGACTTCCTGTACGTGATTTTCGCGCTCGCCAGGTTGGGCGCCGTGGCGGTGCCGATCAACATCGATTACAAGGGCGAGCTGCTGGTCCACGTCCTCACGACATCGGATGTCTCGGTGCTGGTGGTGGACGAGCCTCTTCTCGAACGAATCGCCGCGGCCGAGGGCGGCGTGCCCAGGCTCGCCCGCATCGTGGTCCGCGGAAAGGGCGTCCCCAAGGGACTCGCGGCGCCGGCGCTTCCCTTCGCGCGGCTGTTCGATCACGGCGACGAAGCCCCACGCGCGCCGGTGCGTTTCAGCGACCTGCAGGCGATCATGTACACCTCGGGCACGACCGGTCCCTCCAAGGGCGTGATGTGTCCCCATGCTCACGCGCTCACCTGCGCGCGGGATTCGGTGCATTTCATGGCGCACGGCCCGGAGCACAGCATCTATTGCCCGATGCCCCTGTTCCACGCCGGCGCGCTGTGGGACGGCGTCATGTCGGCACTCCTTTCGGGATCGGGCATTGGCATCGTCGAGCGCTTCAGTGCGTCGAGGTTCTGGGACGACGTGCGGCGCTTCGACGCGAGCCTCGCCATGGGCGTCTTCGCCAGCATCCCCGTGCTGCTGAACCAGCCGCCGACGACCCGCGACAGGCAACATTCACTGAAGAGTTTTTACATGGGGAAATCGGAGCTGGATTCGGCGCTGTTCGAGCGCTTCAGCGTTCACGCTGTCGAGACCTACACCAGCACGGAGATCGGCATCGGCACCGCCAGCCCCTACGGGGAGTGGCGCATCGGCTCCTGCGGCACCGCATGGGAAGAGCGTTTCGATGTCGCAATCGTGGATCCGGAGGACCGCGAGTTGGGACCGGACCAGGCGGGCGAACTGGTGGTGCGTCCCAAGCAGCCGTTCGTGATGACGACCGGCTATTACAACTATCCCGCCGAAACGGCGCGGATCATGCGCAACCTCTGGTTTCACACCGGAGACCTCGCGCGCCGCGACCGCGGCGGCTACTTCTACTTCCTGGAGCGGGTGAAAGACTCGATCCGCTGCCGGGGAGAAAACATCTCGGCCTTCGAAGTGGAGCGCGGGATCAACGCGCATCCGTCGGTGCTGGAGTCTGCCGCCTTTGGCGTCCCCTCGGAATTGCAGGAAGACGAGTTGATGGTCGCGGTCGTCTTGCGACCGGGCGCTTCGCTGCGCGCGCCGGATCTGGCGGCCTGGTGCGCGGAAAAACTTCCCGCGTTCATGGTGCCCCGCTTCGTGGAATTCGTGGACGGGCTTCCCAAGACGCCGAACGGCAAGGTCGCGAAGCACGAGCTGCGCCGCCACGGCGTGACGGCGCGCACCTGGGACCGCGGGTTGCGGCGGCGCGGGAAGAAAACTCAGGAGGCGTAATGGACTGGAAAGACACACCGGAGCAGGCCACTTTCCGCAGCGCGGTGCGCGCTTTCATCCGCGAGCGCTTTCCCGCGAACTACCGCCCGGATACGGACATGGAGCAAAGCCTCGAGCCGGAGGACGTCTACGGCTACAACTGGGCCGCCGACCGCCGGTCAGTGGATCGCGAGCGGCGCGAGGGCGCCTTGGCGTGGGCGCGCGCACTGGCGGAGCGCGGATGGGTCGCGCCGCACTTCCCCAAGGAGTACGGCGGCGCGGGCCTGGGCGCAATCGAGGAATTCATCCTGCAGGAAGAGACGATGCGAGCGCGCGTGCCGCCAGTTAACGGGATCGGCGTCGGCCTGTTGGGTCCGACACTGCTCGCGCATGGGACCGAAGCGCAGAAATGTGAGCACCTGCCCAAGATCGCGCGCGGCGAAGTGGCGTGGGCGCAGGGCTTCAGCGAGCCCGGCTCCGGCTCCGATCTCGCATCGCTCAAGACGCGCGCCGTGCGCGATGGTGATGCCTACGTCGTCAACGGCCAGAAGGTGTGGACCTCGCTCGGCCAATACTCCGACTGGGCGATGGCGCTGGTGCGCACCGACCCCGCCGCGCGACTGCGCCACGGAATCAGCTTCCTCCTCGTAGACTTGAGCTCGCCCGGGATCACGGTGCGGCCGATCGAGGACATGCGCGGCGGCACGCCGTTCAGCGAAATCTTCTTCGAGGACGTGCGCGTGCCCGAGGCGAACCGCGTGGGTGAGGAGAATCGAGGCTGGTACGTCGCGATGACGACGCTGGGCTTCGAGCGTGCGGGGCTGGGCTCGACCATCAAGTTCCAGCACGCGCTTACCAGCCTGATCGAGTTCGTGCGCAGCGAAGAGGGGCGGCGCTTCGTGCGCGCGGACTCAAAGAGCGCGCTGCGCCATGAACTCGTCCAGCGCCAGATCGAAATCCGGGTCCTTTATAACCTTGCCCTGTATTCGGTGTCGAAGAAGGCGGCGGGCGCGGCTCCGGACTACGAAGCTTCCATCAGTCAGCTCTTCGGTTCCGAGCTGCACCAGCGCCTCGCCCGCACGGGTATGAAGGCATTCGGGCCCTACGGGCACCTCACGCAGCGTCGGGGTGCACCGCTCGAGGCGATGTTCACCCACGACTTCCTGGATGCCATCGCCCACCCGTTCCTCGGCGGAAGCTCCGAGGTCCAGAGAAATGTCATTGCCACACGGGGACTAAAGCTCCCCAGAAACTAGAGTTATCTCAAAACACAATTTAAGACCGCCGATGGACGCCGATAACATCAACATCAACGACAGGGTCGGCAGGACATTTCATCTGAAGTTTATCGGTGTTTATCTGCGGCTAAATCTGTTTTTGAGATTTTTGAGATAGGTTCCAATCAACGGAGATCGACATGACTTACGAGACGCTCGAACTCAAGATCGATAACCGGGTGGCTCGCCTCACCCTGAACCGGCCGAAGGTCCTGAACGCCATCAACCTCGCGATGATGAACGAGCTGCGCGCGGTTTGCGACGAACTCGACGCGCGCGAGGACGTGTCCGTCATGGTGCTGCAAGGCGCCGGGCGCGCGTTCTGCGCGGGGATGGACCTGAAGTGGTCGGAGTCGCTGACCAAGAAGGATCGCGTCGAGAGCAACCGCATCGGCCAGAAGACCTTCGCCAGGCTCGCGGCCATGGAAATACCGGTGTTCGCCGCCGTGCACGGCTACGTGCTGGGTGGCGCGCTCGAGCTGGTGCTCGCCGCGGATTTCATTGTCGCCCGAGATGACGCCCAACTCGGCCTGCCGGAGATCACGCTCTCTGCTCATCCGCCCTATCGCCCGAAGATCACCGCGGACGGCGATCCTGACCAGCCGGAGTTCGGCGGCAGCGCGCCCGGCTGGGGCGGCCTCACACGGCTGCCCGAACACATCGGACGGGCGCGGGCGAAAGAGATGCTCTTTACCGGCGCGAGGATCGATGCCGGTCGGGCCTTCCAGCTCGGATTGGTGAACGCCGTCTGGCCGCAGGCCGAGTTCGACAATCAGGTCACCGAACTCGCCAACCGCATCGGCGCGATGAACCGGTACAACCTGCGCCTCGTGAAGGAGCTGGTGAACCGCGGCTACGACCTGCTCGAAGGACATCCGAGCTGAGGAGAGAATCATGCTGAACATTTATCGCATCGACCATATCGGCCAGGTCGTTCCCGACCTCGACCAGCAGGTGACGCTCCTCGAGGCGCTGTTCGGCTTCCGGCGCAAGCGGAACTGGGAGAACCGCGGCGAAGGCTGCCGCGGCGTGCTGCTCGAACTGCCCGCAAGCTGGTGCCAGCGCTGGGAGGTGCTCGCGCCCCTCAGCCAGGACTCACAGTACCAGGCCTTCCTCGACAACCTGAAGGGACCCGGACTGCACCACGTCGCAGTCCAGGTCACCGATCCCGCGGCGGCGAACAAGCACCTGAAGGCGCTGGGCGTCGCCTTCCAGGAAGGTGAGCGCTGGATCGACGCGGCCTTCGCACCGCCGCAGGGCCCGACCGGCCTTACCCTGCGCCTGTTCGCGCCGCCGGTGCTCGCCACCTGCGGCGACGACGGCAAGCCACAGCCGGCAATCGAGGCGGCACCAGCCGCCGGGCCAAATCTGGGCATCGTCGCCATCGAGCAGGTCGGGCAGGCGCACCCGGACCGCGACGGGCTCGCGCGCTGGTGCGAGCAGGCGGTCGGCATGCGTGAGGTCTATCGCACGCGCGAAGGCGAGCATCCCGACATGGCGACGATGGTACTTACCATCCCCGGAACGCAGATGCACTGGGAATTGATCTCGCCTGTGGGCAAGGAGTCGTTCGTCCAGCGTTTCCTCGACAAACGCGGCGCGGGCATCGCGCATGTCACTTTCGAAGTGCGGGACTACGAGCAGGCGATGGCGGCGGCCGAGTACCACGGTGTCCCGACCATCAACCTGCACGAGGGCGAAACCGACGGAGCGAAGTGGCGCGACTGGTTCATCCACCCCAAGCATACCGGTGGTTTTCTCGTGCAGCTCTTCTGGGAGGAACGGCCGGGAGTGTGGAGCCGCTCCGACAAGATTCCCGCTCCGCGCTGATCGCATGGACCTGACGCTCACCGAGGATCAGCGGCTCATTCAAGCTGCGGCGCGGGATTTTCTGCTGGAGGAATGTCCCCCGGCGCACGTGCGCGCCATGGAGAAGGACGAAAAGGGCTACGCGCCCGAGCAGTGGAAGCGCATGGCCGAGCTTGGCTGGATGGGGCTTCCCTTCGCCGAGGAGCACGGCGGCGTCGGGAGCGGATTTCTCGAGCTGTGCGTCCTCCTCGAAGAGCACGGCCGGTTCCGGTTGCCGGGACCGTTCTTCTCGACCGTCGTGCTCGGCGGGCTTCCCATCGCCCGCTTTGGCAGCGAAGCCCAAAAATCGGAGTACCTGCCGGCCATCGCTGCGGGCGCGCGAGTCATGAGCTACGCAGAGGCCGAAGCAAGCACGGGATGGGAGACTTCAGCGGTCGAACTTGCGGCAAAGGCCGAGGGCGACGAATTCATACTCGATGGCTCCAAGCTATTCGTCCCCTACGCGACGGCGACCGATGTGCTGCTCGTCGTCGCGCGCACCAGCGGAAATGGCGAACGCCGCATCACGCTTTTTCTGGTGGACGCCCGCAGTCCCGGCATTACATGCGAGCCGCTGGAGACGATCGGCACCGACCACCAGTACGAGGTGCGCTTCAAGGGTGTGCGCGTTCCGAAGCGCTGTATTCTGGGCGTGGTGGACCAGGGCTGGCCGATCATCGGAGCGATCCACCAGTGGGGCGCCGCCGCCAAGTGCGCCGAAATGGTCGGCGGCGCGCAGCGGGTACTGGAGATGACGTTAGAGTATGCCACGCAGCGAACACAGTTCGGCAAGCCCATCGGCAGCTTTCAGGCCGTCCAGCACCACTGCGCCAACATGGCGGTGGACGTGCTTGGCGCGCGGTTCATCGCTTACGAGGCGATCTGGCGCCTGAACGAGGGCCTCGATGCCGCCGCAGAGGTGTCCATGGCGAAGGCGTGGGTGAGCGACGCGTATCAAGACGTCTGCCGCCTGAGCCACCAGATCCACGGCGCGATCGGCTTCACGAAGGAGCACGACTTGCAGTTCTACTCGCGCCACGCCAAGTCCGCGGAATTGAGCTTCGGCGACGCCGATTACCACCGCGAGCGGCTGGCGCAAATGATGGGGCTCTAAGATCAGGCGTCGCGTGCAAGTCGCAGGCCCGAAAACTGCCAGCGTGCGACGGGCGGAAAGAGATTGCGATAGGTCGCGGGGATGTGGGTTGACGGCGTGGCGCACGATACGCAAGAACCTCCTGGAGCCCGGGGTGTGAGAGCATTCCCCGTTCGATAGGCATGTGTCGCTGCGCTTTCCACTCGCATCGGCGTGCGGCATTGCCATCGCCGGACCTGTAATCGGCTCCACCGACACCTCCGAAATCAGTACAACTCCTGCTCTTTCGGCGTTTGCCGGAACGTTGGAGCGGCGGGCATTTCTCGAACGATTTCTGCACGCCCTTGGCTATTCCGGATCACGCTGCCTTCAAGAACGCCAAAGCCGACCAAAACACCACGACCAGCACTGCGATGGATATGCCCACATACGCCGCGATCGGGAGCAGGCTGATCAACGACTCCACCGCCGCGCTGGCATCCGACACATATTGACCCGAAGGAACCGCGAAATATTCCGCCACTTCAGCCGTGCCCCAGATCACGATGAGCGTTGCCACCGGAAGCAGCAGCGTGCTCGAGTAACGCACCGCCGCTTTCTTGCGGTCTATTGCCCCGCGGCGGACACGAACCAGCAAGACCGCAAGATTCACCACGGCCAACGGCTTTGTCAAGATGGTGGAGGCGGCGGGAATCGAACCCGCGTCCGCAAGTCCTCTACAGTCAGGACTACATGCTTAGCCTGGTCATCTGGATCTCGCCTTGCGCCCGCCGGCCGGCAGGCTGACGCTCAGCCAGTCGCTTCGACGGATCCGTGCGGCCAAGCGACCAGACCACACAGAGGGGCTGATGTGAATGACGCTGCACCGGGTTTCCCCGGCCTAGCCCATCAGCAAGCTAGTGCAGCGTCTCGCCGGTATTAGGCGGCGAGAGCGTAACGCTCGTCGTTGGCGTTTGTAGATTTCCAGCGGTTTAACAAGGTGACTGGACCTTGGCATGCCCTGCGCTGCTTCGCTACCCACGTCGAAACCAAGTCGCCCCCAATTCAGGACTCGCGATCCAGGAACCAGGATTCGGTTAAAACCTGAAACGGATGCCCAAGAAGCAAAGCCATTATTACATATATGGCCAGGATTCGGCGAATTTCAAGGGCTTTCCTGAATCCCGAATCCCCCTTTTAAAGATGTCGCAGCAACTCCTGCGGCCGCTCGATCACAGCATCGGCACCCCAGCTTTCCGGCTCGCCGCCATTGAGATAACCGTATTTGACCGCTACCGTCATCATGCCGGCGGCGTGACCTGCTTCGATATCGCGCCGGTCGTCACCAACGTAGACGCAAGCTTGGGGGGCCGTGGCGAGCATGTGGCTCGCGGCCAGCAGCGGTGCAGGATGCGGTTTGATCTTGCCGGTCGTATCGCCGCCGATTACGCACGCAGCACGCTTGCCAACGTGGAGCAGTTCGAGCAGCGGTTTTGCAAAACGCTCGGCCTTGTTGGTGACAATACCCCAGCGAAACTGGCGGACTTCGATTGCATCGAGCAGCTCCGAGATGCCTGGAAACAGCCGCGTGTGGCGGCACAGATTCTGTTCGTAGACCTCAAGAAACTCCCCGCGCATCGCGTGGTAATCCGCGTGTTCGGGCGTGATGCCAAACCCAACAGAGAGCAGCCCCCGTGCGCCCAATGATGTTACCGGTCGCGTCGTTTCGACCGGCAACGGAGCAAGCCCGCGCGCCTCGCGCATCCGGTTGAGCGCGAAGCCGAGATCGGCCGCCGTATCGGCGAACGTGCCATCGAGGTCGAAGAGGACGGCTTTGATCATGGAAGTGCGTGACTCGTGACCCGTGACCCGTGACCCGGGAACATCCCAGACGACGAATGCTTCTCATCACTGTCCACTGTCACGTTTTCTGAGCGTGCAAAATGTAGTTGACATCCGTATCGTTCCCGAGGGCATACGCCTTTGTGAACGGATTGTAGGTCATCCCGGTCAGGCTGGCGACGCTCAATCCAGCGTCGCGGCACATGGCCGCCAGCTCGGAGGGCCGGATGAATTTCGCATAGTCATGCGTGCCGCGCGGCAGCAGCCGCAGCACGTATTCGGCGCCGACCACCGCAAACAAATATGCTTTCAAATTGCGGTTGAGGGTAGCGAAGAACGCGTAGCCTCCAGGCTTGAGCAGTTGGGCGCCGGCGCTGACTGTCGCGAAAGGATCGGGCACATGCTCGAGCATCTCCATGCAGGCGACGATGTCGAAACTGCGAGGCGTTTCGCGCGCCAGTTCCTCCGCCGAGATCATGCGGTAATCGACCTGGCGCCCCGATTCGAGCAAGTGCAGTTGCGCGACCATCAGCGGCTTTTCCGCGAGATCGATGCCGGTTACGCGTGCGCCGCGCGCCGCCATGGCCTCCGCGAGGATACCTCCGCCGCAGCCGACGTCGAGGACCGACTTCCCGTCGAGGCCCGCGATGCGGTCTATGTAGTCGAGCCGCAGCGGATTGATGTCGTGCAGCGGCTTGAATTCGCTCGTCGGATCCCACCAGCGATGAGCGAGCTGGCTGAATTTCTCGAGCTCGAGGGGATCGACGTTGATCATAAAGGCAGGATTCAGGAATCAGGATTCAGGAGTGGCGAACCAGGCCGATTCTTGAATTCTACTAAAAAGCTCAATCTTCATTTCTAGCCCCTAGCCCCTAGTCCCTAGCCTCTGATCTTCTCCTTCCAATGCGCCGCCTTTGCCGCCAGCTCGCGCGGATCGAGACGCGTGAGCGCCCCGTTTTCCACGAGCAGTTCGCCGTCGACCCACACGTGGCTCACGTGTTCACGGCCCACAGCGTAGGCAAGGTGTGACAGGGGATCGTAGCAGGGCGCGAGTTCCGGCGCCGCGAGTCGGACCGCAACGATGTCAGCGCGTTTGCCTTTGGCGAGCGACCCGATACACCGCTCGAGGCCCAGCGCGCGAGCGCCGTTGAGCGTCGCCATCTCCAGCACGGCATGCGCAGGAAGAGCGGTCGGATCGCCGCTCGATCCCTTCGCAAGCAGCGCCGCGAGCCGCATTTCAGTGAAGATGTCGAGGCGGTTGTTGCTGGCAGCCCCATCGGTCCCAAGGCCGACATTGACGCCATGCGCGTGCAGTTGCGCTAGCGGCGCGATTCCGCTCGCGAGCTTCAGATTGGAGGACGGGCAGTGCGCGACATGACAGCCGTGCTCGGCGAGCAATGCAATTTCGTCCGGTGCGAGGTGCACCGCATGCACGGCGATGAGTCCCGGACCGAGCAGCCCGAGCTTCTGCAGCCGCCGGATCGGCCGCAGATGGTGCACAGCGAGGCTCTCGCGAATCTCGTCCGCGGTTTCGTGCAGGTGAATGTGGACCGGTACGTCGAGTTCACCGGCATAGGTCGCGACCCGCTCGAAAGTTGCATCGCTTACGGTAAACGGCGCATGCGGGGCGAGGCAGAACGAAAGGCGCGGTTCGTCGCGCAGACTGTCGCGGACGGCGAGACCCTTGCTCAGGTAATCCGCCGCGTCGTTGGCGTAGGGCGAGCGAAATTCGAGCAGGATCATGCCAAGCGCCGCGCGCATGCCGGTGCTCA
>Ga0156226_1013_pt2 | contig 11162 bp, 17 predicted proteins | sample RifCSPlowO2_12_FD_107874 | JGI IMG/M metagenome (GOLD analysis project Ga0156226, IMG submission 107874) | Betaproteobacteria bacterium RIFCSPLOWO2_12_FULL_62_13
GGTGGCTGGCGCCATCAGATCTCCATCCCTTCCTGATCCGTTTCATCGAGCAGCGGTTCGCCCTTCTCCCGCAGCGCGCCGGCAAGACTGGCGCACTGCCGCCGCAACCAGCGCCGCGGCAAAATCGCGAAGCTCTCGTAACCCGCGTAGAACGCCTCCCGCCCCGCTTTGCCGAGCAGGCACGCGCCCTTGTCGAGTGTGAAATTTTCCGCGCGCAGCGTGCGGTCCCGGAACATCGACCACACCCATGCGTCGGCGCGCGGGCGCAGCGGCTCGATGAAGTCGCAGGCCAGCGACTCGCGGCCGTGCGCCGGACGGTGATAGAAGCCGACCAGGGGATCGAGCCCGGCGGCGTAGCTGGCCCGCACCGCGTCGAAGTGAAGCAGCGTGTAGGTGAGCGAGAGCGCGGCGTTGACTGGATCCCGTGGCGGGCGGCGGTTGCGGCCGTTGAAACCCAGGCTCTCGGCAAAAAGCGCCGCAAGCCCGCGAAAATGCGCCGCCGCGCACGCGCCTTCGATCCCCCGCACGCTCGCCGCCGGGAGATTTGGCGCATCCGCGATCGATTGCAACGCCGCCTCGATGGTCTCGATCGCATCGAACAGCGGCTTCCTCGCATCCGGCCGCCCGGCGAGCGCAGCCCGGAGGAGTTTCAACTGGCCGCGCGTCTTGCCGAAAATGAGCCGCCGCGACCACGCGGCGCACCAGGCCGGGTCGAGCGCGCTCTGGAACTGGGCGAGCCGCACCGAGGCGTCGCGGTGGGCGGGGCCGAGCAGCGTCGCCATGCGCCGGCTGCTGCGTCCGCCGAGGAGCACCGTCGGAACCCCCGCTTCTGCAAGGCGCGTCAGCACGCCCGTGTCGAGCCGGATCGTGCCCTGCAATACCACGCGGTCGAGGAGTTTCAGCGGCACGCTGCCGCGGCGCTCGCCGGCCTCGTAGACCGCAAGCGCTGCGCCATCCGATTTGACTTCGATGTTGGAGCGGTCGATGACGAGCGTCGCCATGATCAGGCCAGGTAGAAGTACGGTGAATCCACGGGCTCAAGCGCCTTGCCGAGCGTCAACACGCGCGCCCGCGGATCGAGCCGCAGCAGCAGGAAGCTATCCTCGTTCTCCTCCAGCACGAGGGCCATGTCATGCAGCAGGTGCGCCTTCTCGCCCTCGGTGAGGAAGCACTCGTGCACCGACTTCTGCCCGCCGGTCGAGTAGCCCTTCACGAGTTCCAGCGCCGCGCGCAGCCGGCGCGGGTGGGCGACGTCGTAAGCGGCGAGATAGAGTGAGCGCGTTTCCATAAACCTTCCGTTCCCCTTCCGTTGGGCGGGCCGGCGGGTCTGGAATTTCCCGCACGCCGTCACATGAACGTCACTATAGCGGGAGGACGAGCTGATTTCAGGGACGGCAAGCTTGCCAGCGTTACCAGAGCGTAACGAGCCGGTACCGCCGGTAGCTGAGACGGATGTTGGCGTCGCGGGTGATCAGCGTATGCCGGCCCCGAATCGCTTGCCAGATCAGCATGCGATCAAACGGGTCCTTATGCGTAGTCTTTGGAAGGCGATGAAACGCGCATGCATCCTCGGGTGAGAGGGGCAACAGTTCAAATGCCTGATCCCGCGCCGCTCGGAACAAACTCTCCGGCGTGCAGCCTTTCAGCGTCAGCTTGCCGATTCCGGTCTTGAGCGCGATTTCCCAGAAAGTGACGGCACTGACCAGCACCTCGTTGGACGAGTCCGCAAGGGCGGCCCGGGACCTCTCACCCAACCGCCGCGGATCCACCACGGACCAGATGAAGGCATGGGTATCGAGCAGAAAACTCACGCCTTCAGAAACTCTTCATCGGTGAGGGCAAAGTCCTTGGCGAAACGCGCGCGTGCGCGCCCTGCGAGCACCCCGAGCTTGCGCTTGGCACGCCCACCGGCCGGCGGATAGGGCACGATCGCGGCGACCTTCTCGCGCTTGCGCCCATAGCTAATCACGACCGTTTCGCCGCTCTTGACCGCGCCGAGCACTTCGGAGAAGCGCGCCTTCAGTTCGCCGACCTGTATGGATTTCATGGCCTCATTCCAAGATTCGAGCGTTGTCATCCTAGTCTTTTGTGGACAAGTTGACAAGAAACCGTGAAGCGCGCATCCGGTCCGCGCGATCGATTCAATCGCGCACGATGTCCACCAATACGAGAGTCCCGGAGGCGCGCTGCTCAGGGCGCGTTCACCCACTTGCGGAGGTGCTCGGCCAGATTGCGCAACTCTTCCGACTCGACGATGCGGATGCCAAGATCAGCCGCACGCTGGCGGTCTCGTTGCTCGATTGGCTGGTAGCTCACGAGCATGCCGCGCGTGTTGAGGCCACCGAGCGCAGTAAGGGAATCAAGCTTATAGAGACTTTCCGTTCCCGGACCTTCAATCTCCATCCCATCGAGTCGCTTTGTCTTGCACTCGATCAGAAAGAGCCGGTTGTGTGCGAGAAACGCGACGTCAAGCTCGTTGCGCGCGCCGCCGCCAGATTCGACTTCCAGGCTTCGCGCGCAGTCTTGCACCCCCATCTCCGCCGCGCACTCATCGAGCACTCGCGCGATATGCAGTTCTAGCCATCCGCCGTTCACGAAAAAGCGCGCTGCCTCGTCAGGAAAAATCAGTTCCCGTCTTTCAACGCGCGCGATACCGTAGCGTTCAAGCTTGTCCAGGAGTTCACCGAGACGAGGATCATCCGAATGGCGTGCAAGCTCGACGCGCAGAGTACGCTTGGCCCGGCCAGCGAGCCAATTGAGCGTGCGAAGCGGCCCAGCGAAGCGCCGCACTTCCTTCACGAATTCCTCCGCATACAGAATGTAGCTCTCCGAATGTTCCCCCCGGTCGCGGCTCAACTCACGGAAACCGTGAATCGCGAGGTAGTCCGCGAGCTGCACACGCTCCTCGATGCGAAAAGGCGGCTCGTCGGAAAAGAGCGGCACAACCTCATTGCGTGCCGGGTGCACATAGAATATCGGCAGCTTCGCGGCGTGGAACACTTCCTGCGCAGCGATGGCCATCGGTTTGGTGCCGCCGGTGACATTAAGAGCGAGGTCGCTGCCTTCCCTGATGGCAGCGAGATTCAGCAGTGCTTCGTGAATACGTGGAATGTCCCACGCATCCTCAATTACATGCTCGGTCACGCGCGCAACGCCGCGGTGCGCGAGGACCGCTTTGAGCCAACGTGCCCGCTCCCGCATCTGTGGGCTGACAACCAGGATCACCTCGCCCGGACGAAACCGCTGGTCGAGCACCGGAATGAAATTGGGCGTCGCCTGCTCGGAGACCAGGCACACGTGAACATCGTAGCGGCGAATCGGCATTACGTATCGTCCTGCCACGCCAACGCAAGCACACCGGTCATCGGGCTTGAGCTCCCGGCGCTGTGGTATATGATGTGATACATGCAACGCATCCAGATACTACTCGACGACTGGCAGTACGAGGCCCTGAAGGCGCGTGCCCAACGCGAAGGCCGCAGCCTGTCCGGGCTGCTGCGCCGGATACTTGACGCGCACCTCGGAAAAAGCCGCGCCCGCACGCCCCGTCTCGCCGATATCCGCGCGGTCGGGGAAGATCGCACGGCTCGGGGCCGCGACCACGACCGCTTCCTGTACGGCAAAAGCGGCCGGCGCTGATGCAGCGGCTGCATGGCAGCCTTTCCGGAAGCGCCGTGACAAGCAATACAGCTTCACCGACTGCACCTCGTTCGCACTCATGCGCCGTCTTGACCTCAAGACTGTGGCAGCCCTCGATGACGATTTTCTCGGGGAAGGGTTCGAGCAGCTACCGCTGGTCGCGCGCTGATGGCTCATCCTTTACGGATTGAGCTCGTCCAGACGGTCCGCATTTGGCGGCGGAGCGTGGCCGGCGTCGCTCAGCAGATCGAGCAACTCCGCGACGTCGTGGGTGCGCCGGAACGCGATGCCGGCGCATGCGAGCACCGCCTTCAATGCCTTTTCGACGCATTGGTGAGCATGAAAACCGATCACCGCGTCGTTCATGGCCGGCAGCGCGGCGAGCGCGCGAAACGCCTGCTCGTCGCGACGCGCCGCGGCGAGCATCAGCCGGGCGACGCTGGTCTCAGCCATGGACGACCTTCCCTTCGCGCAGCGCCCAATAGAGCGCGGAACCGGGCTGATCGCCCCAGCGGGCGACCTCTTCCGAGGAATAGACCAGAACGTCGGCGGGAAGGCGCAGCGGCCTCAGCAGCCGCCGCAGGCGCACCATTTCCTTCGCGCGGTCTTCGACCCGTGGCTCGATCACGAGGAGGTCGAGATCCGAATCATCCCGGGCTTCCTCGCGCGCATACGAGCCGAAAAGGATGATGCGTGCGGGGTGGGCGGCTTCCGAAAGAAGCTTGACTGCCGCTTCGATTTTTTCGGTGGTTACCACGGAGAAATCGCCTCGCGGAAGCCCGGTCCCTGATCCCCGCGTGGAGGGCGGACGCGGAAAAGTTGCTGGCGACCTCCGCGGCGCACCGGATGACCAGATTGTCCCATGTTGAGTCTCTCAACCTCTCAGGCAAAAATCAGCCGCTGGCCCTTGGGCGCGGGCACCGGCTGCCCGTCAGCGCGGGCGGACTCGATCCACAGTCGCATCGCTTCCTTGGCGTTGCCCAGAGCTTCTTCGTGTGTCGAGCCGTGCGCCACGCAGCCGGGCAGTTCCGGCACGTCGGCCACGAAGGCTTGATCGTCATCGCTCCAGTAGATGATGATCTCGTAACGGTCCATGGTCATTCGCCTCCGAAGTCAATATTAGCATCAGAGGCCCCACGCAAGACGCGGTCGATGAGTTTGTCGTAGCGTGTCATTCCCCGACCCGCCCGTTGTCTGCCGCGTCTACAAGCTGATCGCTGCCACTCACGCACAATTCGTGCTCCACGAAAAAGGGTTCCAGCCTCGCGCCGAAGCGTTCAAGCTCATCGGCCGTGAGTTCGCGCCCGCGCGCGGATTCCGGCAGATCGAGCGAAAGATTGAGATAGCGCGCCCCGCGCCAGCAGACCTCCGCCGCAAGATTCACCGGCAGTGTGCCAATCACGGTATCGCCCGGCTTCACCTCGCCGACTTCCAGGTGCGCGATCTGCCGATCGACGATCAAACCCCTTCGCGCGGCCCACTCGACCGCACCGGGATGCCGCGACACGAACCAAGTCGTGCCCGGGGAGACGGGGCGGGCCGCGACAGGTTCCGTCTGCTCGAATTCTGCGATGAACCGCTCGAGCTGCTCGCGAATGGCCCGTGCGGGAAGCGGGCGTTTTCTGAAACCGCCGTGCTCGATGTCGTCACGGACGCCCGCGATCGCGCGGTGCTGCTGGGACTCGCCCGTCCACGTTCTTTCCGCCCGCTCACGCAATCCACGATCATAGTCTTCGAAGCCGGCACGGGTCGCCTCACGATTGGCGTACAGGTTCACCCATCCTTCGCGCAGCGCGATACCCGCTTCGGCGTAGCGTCCGAGCCGCCAGTAAAGCCCCGCCAGCGCCGCCATGCCCCGCTTGCCCTCCGCACCAGCAAGGTGATCCTGCTCGAGGACCAGGGGACGCACCATAGCCTCGATCTCGGCAAGCACTTCGGCCAGCGGCGGGGCAGCAACCGTGAGTTCCCCCCGTACCGCTGCGGCAGCATCGGCCAGTCTTTTCGATGCTGACGGCATGCGGTCTTTCCCGAGCAGCAGCTCGCCCGCGCGCACGGTCACCAGCGCGTCGCTGAAGTCGGCCAATGCCTTGGAAAACTGGCGTAGCCGGGGCTGCTCGCCTTCCTTGCCCGCCCGCGCCCATTGCTGCGAAAGGTTCCTCCCGATGGGTTCCGCGCGCTGCGCGATGGCTCGTGCGTCCCCGGTGTCGAGGAACTGCCGGATCGCGTGCGTCCAGTCCACCAGGTCGGTGAAAGGCGTGAGGTCCCAGATCGGGGTGCAATTGTCGGCGGTTCTTGCATCGAATGCCCCGTAGACCACTCTCGTTTCCGCATCGTTCTTCCCGATTGCCCGAACGAAAGAGACGATGGCGCCGGCAAAGAAGGGTTGCGAGCGATAGCCATGCGTGATGTCGAGGATGATTCGCTGCGCGTCTGCCTGATCGATCAGCGCCTTCAGGCACGAGAAGTTCTCCCACAGCTCCGCCGGCGTCTTCCCCTCGTGCAGCCCCGCAAACCGCGGCGCCCCCAGTCCGGCACGGGCAAATTCCTCCCTGATCTGCGCGGCATGCCTCTCCTCGGCCGCCCGCGTGCAGACGATAAACACTTCATCGGGCTGCAGCATCCGAGCAAGGGCAAACGCCACGTGCGGCGTCGTGACCCCTTCCTCGTCCAAACCGGGCCAGCAGTAACGGGTGAGCTGGTAGTCGCCCGTTCCGAGAAAACTGATGAGACGGGTATCCTGCTTCATCGCGCTGTCTGCCTTCTCATGAAAAGGGCTGCCGTTATCGCCGTGTTACAATGTCTTACGTGCGGCCGATGAAGGATTCAATCATGGCAACGCTCACGATACGGCTCGACGACAAACTGGATCGGGAATTGGCTCGCCTCGCCAAACGGCGAAAACGGACCAAAAGCGATCTGGCGCGAGAGATGCTGCGCCGGCGCCTGCTGGTCGAGAAATTCGAAGAGGCGCGCCGCCGAATCGTTCCTCATGCGGAGAAAGCGGGCTATCTGACTGACGAAGACGTGTTCCGCGACATCTCGTGAGGTTGTTCCTCGACACCAACGTCCTCGCGAGCGCGTTCGGTACCCGCGGTCTTTGTCTCGATCTGGTTCGTCTGGTACTGGAGGAGCACGACCTGCTCGTGAGCATCCCGCTCCTCGATGAGCTGGAGCGCGTGCTGGAGGAAAAATTCGGCGTGCCGGGGCCGGATCGAGCCGCGGCCCGGGAAGTCCTCCTGGCTTGTACCACCGTGAGTGCATCCGCCTCGGTGCCGGTCATTGACTGCCCCGATCCAACCGACATCCCGCTGCTCGCGGCGGCACTGTCCGCCAGCGCTGAATTCTTCGTCACCGGCGATAAGGCGTTGCTGGGAATGGAGTCCGTCAAAGGCATGCCGATCGTTTCGCCGCGGCAGATGTACGAGCAGTTGATGCGAACGAGTTGACGGGCGATCCCCGCTGGCCATCTCCCGAAGCTCGTGCAGCTTTCGCGTTCACCCGACGCATGTCCGCCGGCAGCCGCTTTCAATCCAGACTCAGCGTATAGCCACCCATGCCCATCGTCGCGTTCTTTCCCGCGTGCAGCCATTGCCCGAGCCACAGCAGCGGCAGCACCGGCGCGAGATCCCCGCGCAGCGTCCACTCCCCGATCGCGCCGCCGAGCGTCATTTCCTGCTTCTGGCGCGAGGAGTAACGCGACCAGTCCTGCCAGCGCAGCCGCCGCTCGCCGGCAAGCGTCTCAGCATGCCGCGCCAAGGCAGTCGCGCGCGCGTCGTCGACGAGCGGCGGATTGCCATTATGCAGCTCCAGCAGCAGCGTGGCGCGGCGCAGGAGATTGGTGACAAGCACGCGTGGCGTCAGGCGTGCCAGCGGCAGCGGATGGCCCTGGTGCTGGAGCCGAAGCGGGGTCTCGATGCGCAGCGTCGCACTGTGCGCCGCCGCGAGATTGGGAACAACGAGCTGTGCGTCGTGCTCCTCGATGCGGCCGCGCGCGGGATCCCAAATTTCGGTCCAGCCTTCGCCGTTCTGCACCGCGAAGCTTTCGAGCGCGCCCCGTGCACGGCCGCGGCCCAAGCCATGACCGAGCGCACGCTGAAGCGCGTGCACAATGAGCGCGAGCCGCCCGAGCGCGCGGCCGACGAGCACCATGTCGAATACCAAGTTCTCCCCCGCCGGGACCGCGCGCGTGCCGAAGCGAGGCGGCTCGATCACGTACGGATTAGGCACCTGGCTGAAGCGCTGCAAGCGGTGCTCCAAGGGTGGAGGTGTCTCGAAGATCTCCGGATACGGACAGGTCGCAAGCAGTAGACAGCCCTTGCACGTGGCCGCACCCGTCAAGCACGCCGTGCGCCTCAGCGCCGCGCCGAACTGCCCGCGCAGGAGCGAACCCGCGTACTCCGGCAGCCGCAGGTCGTCCTGCATGCGGAAGGCAAAGCGGTAGCGCGCAACGGGCAGCCGCGTGCCAGCCGGCAGCGGCACGGAACGATTCGCCCCAGCTTGTTCCACACTCGTAGTCTCCGCGAATGCGTTGGTCATTGTTCTACAGCGGCCAAGGCCATCAGGATAATCATGTACGCACCGGGCTGACAGCGTGGAGGAACGGGGCTGCGCGCTTTTCGAACATGGTCTACAATCTCCAAAACCTGGTCATGTTCAAGGTCAAGAATTTATGAAAGTGGTCAACGTGCACGAGGCCAAGGCGCATTTATCTGAATATCTCGCCAAGGTGGAAACGGGAGAGACGGTAGTCATCGCCCGGCGCAACAGACCCGTCGCCAAGCTCGTGCCGATCGAACCGGAGAAGGCGCAGGCGCGCAAGCGCCGTCCCATCGGGCTGGCGAAAGGGTCCATCGGAATAAATCCCTCGTTCTTCGAACCCATGACGGAAGAGGAATTGGCGCAGTGGTACGAGATCTTGCCCTCCGACCCACTACACCCGGATTTCATGAAGCCTCGCGAGGGGACGAAGCGCCAAGGGAGGCGGACTGAAAAAACTAAACAAGAGCATGCGCCCCGGTCAGGTGGCAAGGCACGCTGATGAGCCTGCTGCTCGACACCTGCGTGTTTCTGTGGCTGCTCGGCCTGCCGGAAAGCTTGCCCGACAAGCTCAGGAAGCTCTTGGAGGATGCCGATACGCGCTGCGCTGTCAGCACCGCCTCGCTCTGGGAAAGCCTCCTCAAGCACGGTAAAGGACATCTGGATTTCAAAACCGCCGACAAAACGGCCCTCGACTTCCTGCTGTGGAACTGTGAACGGCATACGCTCGAAGTCCTGCCGATTCGGGCGGAAACGCTGCGCCCCCTGGAGCGGCTGCCCGCCATACACGCCGACCCCTTCGACCGCCTGCTGATCTGCCAGGCGATCGAGGAAGGCATGATTCTCGTGACACCGGACCCGGCGATCCGGCGCTATCCGATCAGGACCTTGTGGGATTGAGCGCATCGTTCACTTCCAGACTGCCAACGCCAGGCGGTTGAAGCCTTCGGCACCGCGCGGTTCCGAATAGTACTGCTTGTCGGTCCCGAGCCCGCGCTCGCCAAGCTTGCGAAGTTGCTGCGGATCGGCTTCGAGTTCGTCCAGCCAGTAAACGCTACCGGCCAGCGCAGCGCGCAACGCGGCTTTGGGCCGCCACTTCGCCAAATCCCATCCCAGCCGGAAACGACCTCGAAGCGCGGCACGGCGGCGCTCATTCGACGGTGCCGCGATGCCGCGAGACGAACCAAATCGTTCCGGCTGGAAGAGGCTTGCGCACGATAAGCTTTGTCTTCATGAACAGTCTCGCGATGGCGGTCACGGCGTTCAATCGAGACTCAGCGTATAGCCGCCCATGCCCATCGTGGCATTCTTGCCCGCGTGCAGCCATTGCCCGAGCCACAGCAGCGGCAGCACCGGCGCCAAGTCGCCGCGCAGCGTCCATTCGCCAACGGCGCCCCCGAGCGTCATCTCCTGCTTCTGGCGCGAGGAGTAGCGCGACCAGTCCTGCCAGCGCAGGCGCCGCTCGTCGGCAAGCGTCTCCGCATGCCGCGCCAGGGCAGTCGCGCGCGCATCATCGACAAGCGGCGGATTGCCGTTATGGAGTTCCAGCAGCAGTGTTGCGCGGCGCAGGAGGTTCGTGATCAACACTCGCGGGGTCAAGCGCGCCAGTGACAGCGGGTGGCCCTGGTGTTGGAGCCGAAGCGGGGTCGCGATGGTCAGCATCGCACTTTGCGCGGGCGCAAGATCGGGAATCGCGAGCTGCGCGTCGTGCTCTTCGATGCGGCCGCGCGCGGCATCCCAGATATCAATCCAGCCCTCACCGTTCTGTACCGCAAGGCTCTCGAGCGCACCACGTGCGCGCTCGCGCCCAAGCCCGTGCCCAAGCGCACGCTGAAATGCGTGAACGATGAGTGCAAGCCTGCCGAGCGCGCGGCCGACCAGTACCATCTCAAATACCAGACTCTGGCCCGCCGGGACGGCGCGCGTGCCGAAGCGAGGCGGCTCGATCACGTAGGGATTGGGCACTTGGCTGAAGCGCTGCAGCCGGTGCTCGGCCGGTGGCGGCGTTTCGAAGATCTCCGGATAGGGACAGGTCGCAAGCAGTAGACAGCCCTTGCACGTGGCCGCACCCGTCAAGCACGCCGTGCGCCTCAGCGCCGCGCCGAACTGCCCGCGAAGCAGCGAACCCGCGTATTCCGGCAGCCGCAGGTCCTCCTGCATGCGAAAGGTGAAGCGGTAGCGGGCGATGGGGAGAAGCGTGCCTGCAGGCAAACACAGCGGTTCCTCCGCTGTGGCCTGCACGAAGCCCTCCAATTCCGCCAACGCGCCGGTCATGCTTCGGGCGCCGCGAGATCAAGCAGCAAGGTCATGTTGCCCTCAAATCTTACGCGCACGGCTACGTTCTTGAGTTGCTTGTCCCTTTTCAGCCTGGCAGCACGATCTCCCAGCGCATCCCGCAGGGCATCGGCCTCCTTCCCTCTGAGCCCGGCGGTAGATTTGCCCTGAAAACTGGCCTTGATCTCCCCCGTACCCGGGTTAAGCGACAACGTCGCCTTGTCCCATACTGCTTCCTGCGCCTGTGACGACACGGAAGCCGCGGCAGGTTTTCCGTCAACGTCGAATTTCTGACCTCGTGCTACTCCTGCCTGTGCTGCGCTTACCGGCTCGTGCGTTGCCATCGCGCCGTAACCGACTGCCGTCTTCGCGCCGAAACCAAGCCAGTCGAAGGCGTGAGTGAACGCGGCACGGATCATGTCGCGCCACCTAATTCGTAGCGCTTCCGGCAGACGGTGCTCTCGCGGGCAATCTACGACAAAAATGAACTTCGATCCCTGCGGCACCACGAGGAAGAACACCGGAACCGGGCTGCCCGCATCGTGCGGCGTCGTTCCGTTTGGATATGCCGTGGTTCTCTTGGCTTGGTAGTAATCGCCGTAATGGGGATTCATGATGTCCACACCAAGGCCTTTACCGGCGATTTCGGGCACGACGTCGAAAAACCGTAAGGCGCCGCGTGAGGCATCCTCGGCCTTTTTGATCTCCTCTGG
>Ga0156226_1129_pt1 | contig 11144 bp, 9 predicted proteins | sample RifCSPlowO2_12_FD_107874 | JGI IMG/M metagenome (GOLD analysis project Ga0156226, IMG submission 107874) | Betaproteobacteria bacterium RIFCSPLOWO2_12_FULL_62_13
CACGCACGTGCTGAACAAAGGTGGACGGGGCGTAAGGAGTCCGCTCGACGGGGGACACGAGAACGCCCTGTCAAGCGTCCCAAGGAGGTAGGGAAGGCGCGATCCGTCGGTCAGCGTAATGTTTGTGTGATCGAGCACGGGAGAGACTTCGCGTGCGTTTCACACGCATGAAGCACGCGTGTAAGCGCGCGTTCGAAGCGCCGCAAGTCGGCGATCCGCAGCTTGGTCTCCTCGAGCTGGGCGGCGGCGATGCGCCGGAGGGTGCGGCGGTCGCCGCCGTCTTCGAGTTTGAGCAGGGTGCCGATCTCTTCCAGGCTGAATCCGAGCGCCCGCGCGCGCCCGATGAATCGAACGCGGCTGACGAGGCCTTCACGGTAGCGGCGCCACTCACCGCTGCGCCGGCTCGGCGCCACCAGCCCGCACCGCTCGTAATAGCGCACCATTGACATCGAGACTCCCGTAGCATCCGCGATCTCCCCGATGGTCAGGCCAGTTGCTTGCATAAACACCCCCTTTAACCCGCCCCGAATTACGGACTCTACATACCGCCCGCGACATTCGCAAGAGACTGAGCCTAAATAGCATCAGGGCAAGCGTAGCCTGGATGGAATGACATGAAATCCGGGGACAAGGATTCCCGGAATCCACTTCGCTTTTTTCGGGCCACCCACCGTCCACTGCTGTACGCGCGGTTTTTTCCGAGCGGAGGCCCCGTTCATCTCCCTCGACGCCGCTCGGGACAGGCTTTGACTTCGGCGCTTCGCGGCTACGCTCGGGACGAACGGGGATGTGGGATAAGTCGGGTCAGGTCCACATTTGTCGGAAATGTGAACCCGGCCCCATTTTTCCCTACGAACCGTGACTGCGGTGGGGGAGAGGAGGTTCATGGCGCAAGATGTCTGTCACCGACTTGCGCAAAGATCAATAACGGCAGCGGTGTTTCAAACCCCGCTCTTCTTGATTTTCTCGAAATCCCGATACAACAGCGAGTAGTCCTCCTCGATCATTCCCCGCGCCACGGCCTTTTCGAGAAAGGCGAAGGTGCGCTCACCGAGTTCGACGCCGGCGCCGCACTTGCGGGCAAGACGGACGGCGAGGCCGACGTCCTTCCAGGGATTGTAGATACGCGCCTGGGCGTTCCACGAACCGTTGAGGATGTTGTTCGGGAAGCGGTGGCGGCTGGCGTAGCTGAAGGCGGTGGAGACGTTGAAGACGTCGATCATGTCGGCGACCCGCATCCCCATCCGTTCGGCAAGGCGGGCGCCTTCGCAGGTGGCGAGGAAGATGGTGTGAAGCACCATGTTGTGGATGAGCTTCATGGCGTGGCCCGAGCCGAGAGGACCGAGGTGGAAGATGTTTCCCGCAAAGGGGGCGAGGTAGCGCTTGATCCGGGTGAGGACCTTTGCATCGCCCCCGATCATAAGGGTGAGATTTCCAGCGAGGATGCCGGCCGGCCCGCCGCTCATGCCGGCGTCCATGTAGTCGATGCCCTCGCGGGCGGCGCGCCGGGCGATCTTGCGCGTTTCTACAGGGTCCGAGGTGGTGAGGTCGCACAGGACGAGGCCCTTCCTGGCATTCTGAAGGATGCCATCTTTTCCCTTGAGGCAATCCGCTATTTCCTTCGAGGACGGTACGACAAAGAAGACGACGGAACACCCGCCGGCGATCTCGCCGGGGCTCGCAATGCGTATGTTGTCTTTGTTCTCGAAGGGCTTGCGGCAGGCCGCGACCGTGTCCCAGACCATGAGGGGGAAACCCGATTGCGCAAGTCGCTGCGCGACCGGGCCGCCCATCCGCCCAAGACCGACGACACCGAGCGAGTTTCGTCTCGCCATGGGAATAGCGATTATTTTGCCTCTTTCAATATCCCGGCCTTGCTCATGATTTCACGAACGGCCTTTCTCCGCTTGTCGAACGCGGGGATCACATTGCCAGGGGGAATATATTCCCAGCGCGTGTTTCTCGCAGTAGCGAATTTGATGTACTCGGGGTCCTTTGCCGCCTTCTCAATGGCGTTAACCAGGATCGTCACGATTTCTTTCGGCATCTTGGGTGGGCCCATCAGGAAATTGGTCGACTCCCAGCTCACGTCGTATCCCAGTTCTCTCACGGTGGGAATCTTGTCATACGGCGCGGGAGCGCGCCCTTCACCCAGGGTCGCCAGAAACTTCACCTGTCCGCTCTCGACCATGCTCTTCGCTGAACCCATGGCCGCAACCCCCAGCTCGGCATGTCCGCCCGCCACCTGGGCAACGACCAAGGCGCCGGCTCCCGGCTGAGGAATGGTATTGACCTTGATGCCTGTTCCGCCGAGGAAGGACATGGCCGCGACCCACCAGCTCTGCCCGACACCCGCCGTCGACATGTTGAGTTTTCCGGGGTTGGCCTTCGCATATTTAATGGCCTCCTGGATGGTCTTGAACTGAACCTGGCTCTTGGTGGAGCCAATGACTATGGGGAAAAACGTTGCATAGGCGCCCAATTGGGTAAAGTCATGATAGTCGAGCGGTGAAACCCCTTGGAGTTTGTTGGTGATGATCGTCGCCGACCCCCAGCCGAGCGTATACCCATCGGGCTTTGCCCCGTGAAGTTCGCGATACCCTATGGAGCTGCCTGCCCCGGGTTTGTTCACGATCACAATGGGCTGGCCCAACATCTTGGAAACTCTTTCCATGATGGGACGGACGAGGACGTCTCCGTCGCCTCCGGCCTCGACCGCAACGATGCACGTGATCGGTTTCACCGGGTACTTCTCTGCCGCCTGCACCACCCCCGAACTGAAAAAGCCTGAACACAACCAAACGCCCACGATGGCAGTCGATAGTCTTTTCATGTTCCTCTCCTTTTTGCTGATTGGATTCAATTTGACACCTCTTTGAAAACACGCAAACACCTTCTTAAAAGGGTGCTCGTTCGATGAATGATCCCACCTCCTTTCGGCGCTGTCCAGAAGGGAACTTGGCGCCCGCAACAGAACGCAGCAGGCGTGCTGCGCCACGGGTCACCGGTCACAGGGTCACGGGTCACGAGTCACAGGTCACGAGTCACGAACCACGAACTACAAGCCACGAACCACGGCAGTCACAGCTTACCCTCTTCGACTTTCAGCTCATACTTCCTGCCCCAAAGCGGAGCCGTGAACTTATAAGCCAGGAATGCAACCGCCAAAGCCAACAGAGTAATGGAGAGCGGGCGATTCACGATGAGAGATACATCTCCCTGGAACATCAGCAACGTCTGGCGGAGACTGTTTTCCGTTGTCGGCCCCAGCACAAGTCCGATAATAAAAGGGGCGACCGGAAATTTCCATTTGCGCAGGAATAATCCGACCACGCCCGCGGCGATCATAACCCATACATCGAAAAGAGAATTTCTCACGCTGTAGACGCCGACCAGGCAGATTACGCTGATTATCGGTATCAGGATCTGGGGACGGATCACGGCGATCCTCGCGAAAGCGCCAACGAGCGGCAGGTTGAGAATCAGGAGCATGAGATTGCCGAGATACATGGCGGCAATGAACGTCCAGAAGACTTCCGGATGGGTTGTGAAAAGCATCGGGCCCGGTTCCACGTTATGCATCCTGAGCCCCGCCAGCATGACAGCGCTCGGCGCCGCAAACGGGATCCCCAGGGTAAGGAGCGGGATCATCGAGCCCATCACCGCGCTGTTGTTGGCGGACTCCGGCGCCACCACGCCTTCCACCGCTCCTTGTCCGAATTTCTCAGGGGTTTTGGATATTCTTTTTTCGAGAGAATAGGAGACAAAGGTGGAAATCACCGTGCAGGGTCCAGGCAATAACCCGACAAAGAAACCCAGGATCGAACCCCGCAGCGTCGGGAAAATGGAGCGCCTCATTTCTTCCCTGTTGGGATAGAGCTCTCTCAGCCGGATCCTGTTGACTACCGGCCTCACATATTTTTCAAGGGCAACGCTCAGGACTTCGGAGATGCCGAAAAGCCCCACGGCGACGGGCAGGAAATCGATGCCCAGCATCAGCTTCTCCGAACCGAAGGTGAAACGGGGATAGCTGTCCATGGGATTGAGGCCGATGGTGCTCAAGAAAAGCCCCAGGGCAATCATCGATGCTCCCTTGAGCGGCGCCTCGGCAGAGAGATTGGATAACAGGACAAAGGCAAGGATCATGAAGGCAAGGAATTCGGGCGGGCCGAAGGAGAGCGCGGCATTCCCCAGCAAGGGTGCAAAGAACTGCAGCCCGAGGATTCCCATCGTGCCCGCAACGAAGGATCCCACCGCCACCAGGGCCAGGGCTGCTCCTGCCCTGCCTTTCTTGCACATCTGGTAACCGTCGATGCAGGTCACGACGCTCGCCGCTTCTCCCGGAATGTTGACCAGAACCGAGGTGGTCGAGCCGCCATACATGGCGCCGTACCAGACACCCGTCATCATGATCAGACCAGTCGTCGGCCCATACGGCAAGGTAAAGGGCAGCATCAGTACCATCGTCGCCGTGGGCCCCAATCCCGGCAGGACACCGACGAGGGTGCCTATCAAAGCTCCCGTGAAGCAGGCAACGAGATTTACCGTGGTGAAGGAATTGGCAAATCCGTTCAACAGGATACTTAACCCCTCCATGCTCGTTCTCCTTATCCCAGTATCCCTCGGGGCAAGTCGATATACAGCCAGTAATCGAACAGCAGATAAATGAACAGAGCCGTCCCGCCGGATACCGCCAAGGGCTTCCGCCAGCCCTCGAGTTTCATCACCTTGCAGAAGGAAAATGTTGCTACAAGTGTAACGGGGACATAACCCAGAACAGGCATCGCGAGGATCCAGAGACAGAAGGTAGCCGTCATCAGGATGAGCGTTTTGGCGCGCTCTTTGTCAAGAACGGGTTTGCTTGTTGCAGACCTTAATTCCGATATGAGAAGGAAAACAGAGAAAATGGCAATCGCCGCGCCGACGAAGAAGGGATATAAACCCGGCCCGGGCTGCCCGAGGCTCCCAAAACCGTACCCCCAGGATATGATGCTGATGACAAGACCCAGAAAAAGCAGGAAAAAATCGAAAAACGTTTCAAGCCTGAACTTGGGTGCTTTATCCATGTCTCCTCCTCGTTCTGGTGCGACAGCTTGGCGGGCGCGCCGCACGGGCGGGTTCGGCGATCCGCCCGCACAGACGATATCACATCCGCGCAAGATTCCAAGCCACCGGCGCCGATATGGCGCAGTTCCAGGATTACGCATAGCTCTACTGTGTCATGCCAACCCAAACCCATCCCCACCCTGGCCCTTACTTTATCCTGGAAAAAGCTGTTGGCCACAGAGATCACAGAGTTCTCAGAGAGGTTTATAGTAATCGACGATGAGCGCGCGTTCCACACCGAACCCCATCACCCGCGAGAAGTACGACGCCGTGCTGCTCGATCTCGACGGCGTGATCACCGACACGGCGGGCACCCACGCGCGCTGCTGGAAGCGGATGTTCGACGAGTACCTGAAGGCCCGGTCGGAAAGGACAGGCGAACCGTTTCGCCCGTTTGACCTCGCAACCGATTACAAACTTTACGTGGACGGCAAGCCGCGCTTCGACGGCGTGCGGGACTTCCTGAAGTCGCGCGGCATCGAGCTGCCGGAGGGTGCGCCGGACGACCCGCCCGAGCGCGAGACGGTATGCGGTCTGGGCAACCGCAAGAACGACCTGGTGAATGAAGCCATCGCGACCTCGGGCGTCGGCGTCTACCCAGGCACGATCTCTTTGCTGCGCCACCTTCGCGATCAGGGATTCAGGACGGCCGTCGTCACCTCGAGTCAGAATTGCGAGACAGTGCTGAAGGCCGCCGGGGTGGACCATCTGTTCGCGGTTCGCGTGGATGGCAACGTGATTCACGAGCGCAAGCTCTCGGGCAAGCCCGCGCCGGACGCGTTTCTTGCTGCCGCGAAGGAGCTGGGCGTGCCCCCTGTCCGGGCGGTCGTGGTCGAGGACGCGATTTCCGGCGTCGAGGCGGGCCGCAACGGCAACTTCGGCCTCGTCATCGGTGTCGCGCGAAAGGGCAACAGCGAAGAGCTGAAGCGCCATGGCGCACACCTCGTGGTGAATGATCTCGCGGAGTTGCTTGCGTGAATGCCGGCAGGATTGGTGATGGGCAGCGGGCGATTGGCGAGGCGGCCTAGGGGTGGAGGGAGCCGCCGTTCAGCGCGGCTTATGTTCCTGCAGGCGGGACCTGTCATTCCCGTGCAAACGGGAATCCATACGGCGTTGAACAAGGCGTACCATGCTGGCATTGTCCGCGGTGAACATCATCACAGGAATTCACATCGACAAGGCTTCTACGATGGACTCGTCAAATGGGGGCCCTATAGATTCCCGCCTGCGCGGGAATGACACCCACAGAAAAGTCGGAAGGACCATGTTCCTGATTTGGTGACGGGTGCCCAGGGAGAAAAATCATGATCCACCACGAACGCGTCGTTCCGCCGCCGCACATCTACCCGCCCGACGAGTGGAACCTCGTCGAAAAACAGTACTCGCCCGAGTTTCTCGAGATGACCGAGACGATCTTCGCCCTCGCGAACGGCTACTTCGGAATGCGCGGCTGCTTCGAGGAGGGCACGCCGGTCGGCAACAACGGGACCTACGCCAACGGGTTCTACGATACCTGGCCGATCGTCCACGGCGAGGACGCCTACGGTTTCGCCCGAACCGGCCAGACGATCGTGAACCTCACCGACGCCAAGACCATCAAGCTCTACGTCGACGACGAGCCGTTCTACCTGCCGCGCGCGAACCTGGTCTCGTTCGATCGGCGGCTGAACTTCAGGGCCGGCACGCTCGACCGGGAGATCGTGTGGGAGACGCCGGCCGGCAAACGGGTCCTCATCAGGTCGCGGCGGCTGGTCTCGTTCCAGCACCGCCATCTTGCCGCCATTTGGTACCGCGTCGAGATGCTGAACGGTGAAGCCCCGCTCGTCCTTTCCTCCGAGATGGCAACGCCCCCGCCGCCCGCCGATGAGATGTCCGGCGACCCGCGGAAATCGAAGGGCCTTCGCGGGCGCGTGCTGCGTCCGCTCGCCCATTATCACCAGGACCGGCGGGTCGTTCTCTGCCACGGCACGGAGCATAGCGGCATGATTCTCGCGTGCGCGACCGACCACGTCATCGAAACGGAATGCCCGCATTCAGTCAAGGCCGCAAGCTCCGAGGACGCGGGCGAGGCCGTGTTCACGGTGAGTGCGCGTCCGGGCCAGCCGGTCACGCTCGTCAAGTACATCGCCTATCACACCACCGCCACCGCCGCCGCGCACGAGATGTGCGGGCGCGTCGAGCGCACGCTCGACCGCGCGGTCGAACAGGGCTTTGCCGCGCTGCAGGAGGGACAGCAGCAATACATGGACGAGTTCTGGCGCCGCAGCGACGTCCGCGTGAGCGACGTGAGGCACGATCTCGTCAAGCGCACGACCATCGAGATCCAGCAGGCGATCCGCTTCAACCTGTTTCACATCCTGCAGGCATGCGGCAGGGCCGACAACACGGGGGTGCCGGCCAAGGGGCTCACGGGGGATGCCTACGAAGGACATTATTTCTGGGACACCGAGATCTACCTCCTGCCCTTCCTGATCTATACGGCGCCACGCATCGCGAGGAACCTCCTCATCTTCCGTTACAACCTGCTCGATCACGCGCGGGCCCGCGCGCGCGAGCTCGGAAACCGCGGCGCGATGTACCCCTGGCGGACGATCAACGGCGAAGAAGCGTCGGCCTATTACGCTGCCGGCACGGCGCAATACCACATCAACGCGGACATCGTCTACGCGCTGCGCAAGTATGTGAACGCGACGGGCGATGACGATTTTCTCGAGCACCACGGCGCGGAGATCCTGGTCGAGACCGCGCGCATGTGGGCCGATCTCGGCTTCTTCTCCGAGCGCAAAGGGGGCAGGTTCTGCATCAACGGCGTGACCGGCCCCGACGAGTACAACACGGTCGTCGACAACAACACCTATACCAACCTCATGGCGCGGGAGAATCTGCGTTACGCCGCGCAGACGGTGGAAAGGTTCCGCAGCGAGAAGCCCGAGGCATACGCCCGACTCGTGAACAAGACGCGGCTCGAGGCCGGCGAAATCGAGGAGTGGAAGCGCGCCGCGGACGCCATGTTCATACCGTTCGACGAGGCGACCGGCATTTTTCCCCAGGACGACGGCTTCATGGACAAGGAGCGCCTGGATCTCAACAGCATCCCGCGCGACCGCTTTCCGCTGCTGCTCTACTATCATCCCCTTGTCATCTACCGGCACCAGGTCATCAAACAGGCGGACATCATGCTGGCGATGTTTCTGCTCGAGAACGAATTCACGTTCGAGGCCAAGCGCCGCAATTTCCGCTACTACGATCCGCTGACCACCGGCGACTCGTCGCTGTCGTCCTGCATCCAGGCGATCGTCGCGAACGAGGTCGGCGACGGCCAGAAATCCATCGACTACGCCCGCGCCTCGCTCCTGATGGACCTCGCGGATGTCGGGGGCAACGTCAAGGACGGCTGCCACATCGCGGCGATGGGCGGCACCTGGATGATCTTCGCCTACGGCTACGCCGGCATGCACGACCGCGACGGCGTCCTCGCCTTCCGCCCGCGGCGCGTGCCGGAAGAAACCGCCCGCCTGTGCCTCAGACTGACGTGGCGCGGGCAGCTCTTCGAAGTGGAAATCGGCACCAGGGAGGCAAGATATGCGCTCATCGAAGGTCAAGACCTCGTGCTGCGGCACGAAGACGAGGAGATCCGCCTCACTCCTGAAGATTCGGTCGCTGTGCGCCCGGTGCGCCCCCGCGCCATACCGCCGAATGGAGAGCTCAGGTTCGGAGCATGACTTTCAATTCAGGCGTTCGTACAGGCTGCGTTCGAGGACGATGCCTTCGCGGCGCCGGCGCTCGCGCTCCGCGAAGGCGCGCTCTGAAGGGATGCGGATTTCAGCGACGCCCGGCTGCCTCGGCGCCGACCGGATGCGCAAGAGCAGCTCGGCGAGCTGCCGCTTGAACTGCTCCCGCGGCACGAGCAGCTCGGGATCGAACACGACGAACAGGAAAGCAAAGTCCTGCACCTGGCCCCGTGGTATCGCCGCACCGGCGAGCAGGCCGAGCGCCTGTATCGTGACTGACAATCCGTAGCCTTTGTGTCCGCCGAAAGTCAGAATGCCGCCGGCGAGCGCCGCGGCGGGATCGGTCGTCGGCAGCCCGCGCGCGTCGACCGCCAGGCCTTCGGGAAGCTTTTCTCCCAGACGTTTGGCGAGAATCACGTCGCCGTAATTGGTCGTTGCAGTGCTCATATCGAAGATGAAGGGATGGGGGTCGCCGGGCAGCGCGAACGCGATCGGGTTGGTGCCTAGCGCGGGCGCCGCTCCGCCGAACGGCACGACGACCGGCGCGCCGCACGCCGTCTGCATGCCGGCGAAGCCTGCGCGCGAGATCATCTCCAGATAGTAGGCATTGCGGCCGCTCAGGAAGCTGTTGTGCAGTCCGACGACGGCGAAGCGGCTCGCGCGCGCTTTCTCGATCGCGATCTCGGCCGCGCGGTGGCAGGCATAGAACCCGACGTAGTTGCCGCCATCGATCAAGGCCGAGCACGGCGTCTCGTGCACGATGCGCATGGCGCGGCGCGGCTCTTTCGTGCGCGGATGCTCCGCGACCGTGAGGATGCGCGGCAGTCCCAGCGCAGGGTAGCCGCAGAGCGCGGCATCGACGAGATGCGCGGCGATGACCCGCGATTCCTCGTCGCTGTAACCGATGCGCTGCAGCGCGCGCACGCCGAGCGCAAGCGCTTCGTCGGCGGTGAGCGTGATGCCGTTCCCGGGCGCGCTGGGCTCGCTCACCTTACGCCGCGCTCTTCTTCGTTGCCGGCGCGGCGTCTTTCTTCGCCCAGTAGTCGGGCGAGGCCTTGGTCTTCGCGAGCGCTTCGGGCGTTTCGAATCCCGGCGCCATCGATGCGGCGGTGCCCGGCATTACCTCGTGGTGTTCGATATTGAGCAGCCGCAGCCAGCTTTGCTGTCCCATGGTGAGCGCGATGAAACAGCCGAGCTCCACCAGTTCCGGCTCGCTGAAGTGCTTGCGCATGCGCTCCCAGAACGCATCATCCGTGTCGAGCCGCCAAGTGATCGCTTCCGCGTAGGCGAGGGCTGCCTTCTGCCGGCCGGTGTACTTGGATGACTTCTCGAAATTCACCAGGTCGTCGGTCTGCGCTTCATGGATGTCGTTTTGGCTGAACGCCTTGATCGAACGCTGGTTGCCGCAGAACTCGCACTTGACCGAGCGTGAGACATAGAGGCGGCAAAGTTCCTTGATCGCGTGGTCGCACACGCCTTCCCTGAAGATCGCCTGCCACGAATTCGCAAATGCCCAGAACGCCGCCGGCACATGCGCGCGCACGGCGGAACTTTCGGGCCGCGGGGTCCCGTACTGGGCGCAGCGCGCCATCTCGGCGCGCATGGCGTCGTCCATCTGTTCCAGCGGCACGTAACTGATGCGTTGCTTGTCCATGCCTGTTTCTCCTTGCGGTCGATATCGCAATTATGACCGTTGGTGCAGGTTTTCACATCCTGCCAGAAACGGATGCGTTGGTGTTAGCCAACCACTGGATTCCGGATAGCGCTTCGCGCTTCCGGAATGACGGAGTTGCGCGGATCCCACCGATCCGTTAGATGCTGACCGGCCGCGAGACGCCGATCGCCGGGCGCAGGGCGAGGCACAGCGGGAGAGTGAGAAGAACCGCGATTCCGATGACGGCGATCGAGTTCTCGACCCCGAAGTAATCGCCAAGCAGGCCGTATCCGAGCGGCGCCGCGATACCGCACAGCGAACCCAGCGTGTAGAAAAGACCAAACGCCCGCGGCAGCCGTTCCTTGTCGACGAGGTCGCCGATGGTGGCGTAGAGCACTGAGGAGGTGCCCTGCAGCACCACGCCGATCAGCGGCAGCAGCACGAACGCGGCGATCCCGGGCAGCGCCAGTGTCAGCAGGATGCCGAGTCCGGTGGCGAGTTCGGTGATCACGATGCTGCGGATGATGCCGAAGCGCTCGGCAAGCAATCCGCACGCAAGCTTGCCCGCCATGCCGCCCGTCAGGATCAGCGGTACCGCAAGCACCGCCCATCCCTCGGGTAAACCCCTGGCGATCAGCAGGAATGCAACGAAG
>Ga0156226_1239_pt1 | contig 11135 bp, 9 predicted proteins | sample RifCSPlowO2_12_FD_107874 | JGI IMG/M metagenome (GOLD analysis project Ga0156226, IMG submission 107874) | Betaproteobacteria bacterium RIFCSPLOWO2_12_FULL_62_13
CATGTTGCGAACGACGATCGTGGGTTTTCCGGGTATGAATTGCGGCAGAAACTTGGCCCAGAGCCGGGCGGTGATGTCGGTTCCGCCGCCGGCTGAATGCGGCACGACAAACGTAATGGTTTTACCTTCGTAATAGGGAGCACCACTGTGCGCGGTTCCCTGAAAGCCAACGAACGCAAAGGATACCGCCAGAGCCAGCACGATGAAAATCGATTGACGCTTCTTCATTTCCTTTACCTCCTTTTACTGTTGACTGGGTAAGTTTCACCGATCGCGGAACAGATAAAGCGTCCCCGCCGCAAGCGGCGGGGTATTCCCAGAACAACGCGAGCTGACGATCTTCGTCACACTATAGTTCGGAACCGATTGCACCAGAAAATGAACATGGTCCTTGTCGGTTCCAATCTCCAAGAACTTCACTTGATAACACTTTCCAATCCCAAGACAAGCTTCCTTGAGAACCTCGTCCACCTGCGCATCCAACGCCGCTCGCCTGTATTTCGCCGGAAGCGTCAAATGATACAACAATACCGTGATGTTGTGGGGCACTGTCCCGCCGATAGTCAGGGTGAATTCGTCCTCTGTGCAAACTTATGGCCAATTAATTAGTTACATATTTTTCTGAACATCCGCCCCTTGCTTCGGTATAAAGGGCGGATGCAGGCAAGTCTTGAAAAGCTGCGTGTTCGTCCCGTGAGTGGGAGCGAGGAAACTCGCTATCGGGAACTGATGCAACAGCACCATTATCTCGGTGATCTGGCCAGGATAGGCCACACGATCTGGTATGTCGCCACCAGGGGAGAGCAATGGGCGGCGTTGCTGAGTTTTTCTGCTGCCGCCTGGAAGTGCGGGGTACGTGATCGCTGGGTCGGCTGGGACTTTCGCTCGCAGTATGGTCGGCTCAAGCTGATCGCGAACAACAGTCGTTTCTTGATTCTGCGCGATTGGCACATTGCGAATTTGGGTTCCAAGGTTCTGTCCTTGTGCGGCCAACGCATTGCTGGTGATTGGCAAGCGCGCTTCGGTCATCGGCTGCTGCTGATGGAAACCTTCGTTGATCCGGCTCGTTTCCACGGCACGGTCTACCGGGCCGCGAACTGGACCTGCCTGGGTCTGACGCGGGGATTTCGCCGCACCCGCGAGGGCTACAGCCAGCGGGCTGAATCGCCCAAACTGGTCTTTGTCCGCCCGCTGCAGCGTGACGCACGGGCACAGCTTTCGCGTTGCATTCTTGATCCCGTGTATCGCACCGGAGTACCCAAGATCATGCTCACTGCTGAACAGATGCGCACACTGCCCGACTTCTTTAACGACATCCCGGATCCGCGCCGCGCCCAGGGCCGGCGTCACCGACTCCCGGTTGTGCTGGGCATCGCCGCCGCAGCAGTCCTGTGTGGCATGCGCGGCTACAAGGCCATCGCTGGATGGGCTCGCGACCTAGGTCCCAAGGCCCGCGAACGCTTTGGCTGTCGCCGCAAACAGCGGCGTTATCTGGTCCCCAGGGAGTCCATCATTCGCGGAGTGATGGGGTCAGACTCGACTTAATTAATCGCGGTAAACCTCCGGCTTTGCCGGAGGACTCCGAAAGGTTTGACCCTGTTTGAATGGCGGGAAAGTCGAGTCTGACCCCGTGGTGTCCGTGACCCCGTGGTGTCCAATGTTCCAAAAGGCATCATCGAATGTTTCTACCGCCCGTGCGGATCACCGAGGCACATTCTGCTTGCTGCGATACCAGCGCAGGATGCGAATCGTGCTCTTGGTCTCGCGATAGTTGATGATGTGCCCGGTATTCGGTATCGAAAATGCGCGCCGGCCACGTGCTCCGGCAGGCCTGCCGATCTTGGGGTGCGCCTGAATTTCCGTTAGCGCATTCTCGACGCGCTCAACGACGAGCCGCGCCGTGAAAGGATCTTCCCTTGCGATGAAATCGATCGACGCGTCAAACGCGTCTCGAGCTGCCCGCGCCCACTCAAGCCGCTTTTGGCCGGCGCTTCGCGGCATGGCGCTCGATGGTGGCCCGCGCTCGCGCCATCACTTTGCGGTGCGGAACTGCGCCATTGCGGTCTATATCTTTGTCGGCTTCGATGGTCTCGCGCACGTCCTGCTCGGTCCCCTCGAGGCCATCGCGCAAGACGAAGCGCAGCATCGATTTCGGCGTGCGGCCGGCGAGCTGGGCAAGCTTCGCGATGCGGCGTTGCTGCGCCGGAGTAAGTGCCAAAGATCGCATGCGTACTGTTCCTCAGTCGATTAGCGGCATTTATTCTACCATCTGCGTGCGCATGGTCGAGCCGCTTTGGGTCGTCTCGGGAGACTGGCTCCGGACTCGTTCTGTCGGATTGGGCCCGAACTACTGCGACATCAGCCCATCGAGGATGTAGGGAAGGATGCCGCCGCGCCTGACGTAATCGAGTTCCGCCTGCGTGTCGATGCGCAGCGTGAGCGTAACGCTGTCCTGCGTGCCGTTCCGCCTGCGGATCACGAGCGTCACCGGCTGCCGCGGCTTCGCGTTCTCGTCCAAACCGAGCAGATCAAACTGCTCGCTTCCATCCAGGCCGAGCGAAGCGGCGGTGGTCCCTGCGGGCAATTGGCAGGGCAGGACTCCCATGCCGACCAGGTTGCTTCGGTGGATCCGCTCGAAGCTGTTGGCGATCACCGCCCTCACGCCCAGCAGGCGGGTCCCCTTGGCGGCCCAATCGCGCGCGCTGCCGGTGCCATATTCCTCACCCGCGATGACAAAGAGCGGAACCCGCTCCTGGGCGTAGCGCATTGCGGCATCGAAGATGCTCATCCGCTCGCCGCTGGGATGGTGGACGGTTACGCCTCCTTCCACGCCCGGCACCATGAGGTTTCTCAGGCGAACATTGGCGAATGCGCCGCGCACCATGACTTCATGGTTCATGCGCCGCGCGCCGTAGTTGTTGAAATCGGCAGGTGATACGCCCAGGCTCTGAAGATAAGTTCCGGCCGGAGAAGTCGCTTTGATGTTGCCGATGGGGCTGATGTGGTCAGTGGTGATGGAATCTCCAAGGATCGCGATGGCCCGCGCATCACTGAACTCGCGCAGGCTGGATTCGGAGAGACCGGGATCGAGCAAGAACGGCGGCTCCTTGATGTAGGTTGAAGCGCGATCCCACGAGTAGATCTCGCCCCGGCTGTGAGGGATGGCGGCCCACAGCGGGTTGGCCGACTCGAAATCCATTTCATACACGGCGCGGTAATGGCTGGGATTCGCCGCCGTGCTCATGACACTTGCGAGTTCATCCTGAGTCGGCCAGATATCCTTCAGATATACCAACTCGCCTGCCGCACTCTTTCCCACCGGCTCGCTCATGAGATCGATATCCACGCGCCCCGCCAGGGCAAACGCGACCACCAGCGGGGGGCTCGCCAGAAAAGCGGCACGAACGGCGGGATGGATGCGAGCTTCGAAATTGCGGTTGCCGGAGAGGACCGCGCACGCCACTATGTCGTTTTCGGTGATCGATTTTTCCAGCTTGGGATCGATGGGGCCGGACGCGCCGACGCACGTCCCGCAACTGTAGCCCGCGACAGCGAATCCGAGTTGATCGAGATAGCGTTGCAGGCCCGTTGCCTCCAGGTACTTGCTGACCACGACCGAGCCGGGCGTGAGCGAGGTTTTCACCCACGGCTTGGTCTTGAGTCCCCGCTCTACGGCCTTCCTGGCGACGAGGCCGGCCGCGAGCATGACGCCCGGATTCGAGGTGTTGGTGCACGAAGTGATCGCCGCGATCACCACGTCGCCGTCGCTCGCCGCGGCTTTGTTGGTATTCCCCGCATCGCGGCCGCGTAGTCTGGTTGGCGCAGCCTTGCCGTAGCCGCGCGCAGCCGGCGGTTTCTGCAAGGCTGCCTCGAACTGCGCCTTGAGTTCCGCCAGCGGAACGCGATCCTGCGGCCGCTTGGGGCCCGCAACACCGGGCGTGATCGAGGCGAGATCCAGCGTGAGCACCTGCGTGTAGTCGATTTCATCGAGCCGGGGAGCGCCGAAACAGCCTTGCGCGCGGAAGTAGGTTTCCATTGCCGCGACCTGCGCTTCGGAGCGTCCGGTCTGGCGCATGTAGCTGCAGGTTTGCGCATCGACCGGAAAGAAACCGATCGTTGCGCCGTACTCCGGGGCCATGTTCGCAATCGTCGCGCGGTCGGGAATCGTCAACCCTGCAACGCCGTCGCCGAAGAACTCCACGAACTTTGCGACTACCTTGGCCCCGCGCAACATTTCGGTGACATACAACACCATATCCGTGGCGGTCACGCCCGCGCGCAGTTCGCCCACGACATTCACGCCGATCACGTCGGGGGTGAGCATGTACACGGGCTGCCCCAGCACTGCGGCCTCCGCCTCGATGCCGCCCACGCCCCAGCCTACGGTCCCGAGGCCCGCGATCATGCCGGTGTGCGAATCGGTGCCCACCAGCGTATCCGGGTAATACGTACCGTTCTTCGAGAGCAGGCCGGGCGCGAAGAATTCCAGGTTGAGCTGGTGCAGAATTCCGAAGCCGGGCGGAATCAGGCGAATCCCCCGGTATGCCTGCATCGCCCATTTCACGAAGCTGAAGCGCTCTTTGTTCCGTTCGATTTCGAGTCGCATGTTGCGCTGGAGCGCGTCCCGCGACCCATGGTAGTCAACGGTGAGCGTGTGATCGAGCGTCATATCGACCGGCACTTTGGGTTCCACCCGTCCCGGCGAATGCGCGCTGCGTTTCATCGCGCTGCGCATCGCCGTGAGATCCCCGAGCAAGGGGATGCCGGCTGCGCAGTTCAGCACGATGCGGCCCACGACGAACGGTATCTCGGTCGTGCGCTGCCCGTTCGGTTGCCAGCGGGCGAGATCGAGGACGTGCTCTTCGAGCACCCTGCCGTTGTCGCAGTTTCTCAGCAGCGATTCGAGGACTATGCGTAGCGAGATCGGCAGGCGTGAAACGAGGCCTGCCCCGCGTTGTTCAAGAGCAGGCAATGAAAAAATATGGCCCCTCTTGCCGGGGCCTAAGTCGATCTCGCGCTTGCAGAGAGAAGACAAGGATGAGTTCATATCAGTTTCCAATGGCACTACCTTAAGCCGTGAGCATTGCCGGCTCCCTCCCTTGCGCGTAGCGCGGGGGAGGGTTGGGGAGGGGGCAAAACCGATCATCCAGCCCCCATCCTAACCTTCCCCCGCACGCGGGGGAAGGAAGCTTAAGGTAGTGCCATCAATTTCAGTTTCGAAGAAGGTCCGTGAGCTCCCGAACCGAGTTCAGACGCTCAGTGCTTCGCACCTTACTAATGATGTCGGCGACGGCCGCCGGCGATTTCACATGTGAGGCGAGGCGGGTGAACTTGTCCAACCGTTCCGCCTCGGTGCAGGGATCTGCCGGCATGCCGTGGGGATCGAGCACGGCGCTGTCGTGACGCTCCCCGTTCGCGAGCTCGAGATGCACGCGGGTGCCGTAGTGCTTGGGATACGCTGCCTCCATCTCCGGATCGACGACGATCTCGAGGCGCCGCGCAAGCTCACGCCTCGAGGGTTCATCGAGCTCGTCGCCTGCGAACATCGCGGGATCGCGCGGATCGGCGGTCAGCGCAAGCGCGGCGCAATAGGGCAGGCTGTATTGCGCTCCCATCGTATCCGGCGGGGCGACACTGCCGTTGTTGCGGGCGGCGTAGCTGCAGACGCCTACTTGCAGCTTCTTCACCTGCTGCGCATTGAGTGGCTGCGGGCCGCGCATCGCCACAAGCTGTTGCACGGACGCCTGAATCCAGGCGCAGCATGAATAGACCTTGACATATACCTGCTCCACCGCCCAGCGCTCGCCGAGGTCCGCGTTCAGTTGTTCGGGGCGGGCCGATTTTCCGGAAAAGACTTCCAGCAAACCGAAGTGTCCATCGAGCGCGCTGGGCGGTGCAGTGAAACCTCGCGCGGCGAGCTGCGACATGCGCACTCCCGTTTCCGCGGCACGGCCCGCGTGCATGCGCTTCATCATGCCTCCGCCGGTGCCGGCAGCGAAGCTCTTGGTGCCCGATGCGGTAGAGCAGGCGAGCCCGACTGCCGCCGTGAGGTGCGCGGGGCTCAGGTTCATCACCACTCCCGCCCCTATGACCGCGCCGAGCGGGCCCGCAAGAGCGGTCTGGTGATGACCGCGGCGGGCGGGTTCAAGGCCGATTGCCAAGCTCACGCGGTTGATCGCCTCGTAGCCCGCGATGATGCCCAACAAAAGACGGGAGCCCGGCGCATCGATGGCTTCCGCGGCAGCGAGCGTGGCGGGGACGACGACGGCCCCGGGATGCACGATGGCTTCGTCGAGCAAATCATCCAGTTCAAAGCCGTGAGTGGCGGTGCCATTGCATAGCGCGGCGCCCGGCGCGGCGAGGGTCTCCTTGCGCCCTACGATGCTGCTTCGGCCCTTGGACCCTTCGGCAAGCATCTCCTCGGCCATGATTTTTGCCCACGGCTGTAGAGAACCGAACAGCGCGCAGCCCAGAGAGTCGAGCAGGCACCATTTTGCAGACTCGATTACGGTTCCCGGCACCGCTTCGAGAGACAGTGCATGAGAGAACCGAATCAAATCCTGCGCCGCGCCTTGCGTCGGTAAGGTTTCTGCTTTCATTGTGCGTTCCTCATTAATTGTGTCGTTCCCGCCCCCGATTAAGGCATTCGAGGGCAGGCTGCGGCGGGAACCCATACGGCGCATCATCTCGTGTGAACCATCCTATGGATTCCCGTATTCACGGGAATGACTATGAGTGTTGCGCTGCCGCGCCGAATCCCGCGCCCGCTTGTCTGTATTCGGCGCGCGGCGGGCTGAAGATGTCGAGGATCACCGCGCTCGACGCGCCCGTGCGAACACCGTGTGGCACGCCGCCGGGCGTGTGCCAGAAATCGCCGGCGGTCGCCGCGACTTCTTCCCCATTCTGTATTCTCGTGCATTGACCTTCCAGCAGCACTCCCCATTGCTCTTCGGGATGGCTGTGAATGGTCCCGCTCGAATGAGGCTCAACGTGGACTACCGAGAGCATAACCTGCTCGCCCGGAAAGATGCGTGCGTTGATGCCTTCCGCCAGTTTCCGTTCAATACCACGCGCGTCGCCGTGGAGCTGGAATACCCATGCTGCCTTGCTCATATGGTCTCCAAGTTTAAAAGCAGTGTTTAGTGGTCAGTGGTCAGGGGTCAGTGGTCAGGCGTCAGTGGTCAGGGGTAAGTGGTCAGGGGTCAGGCGTCAGTGGTCAGTCGTCAGGCGTCAGGGGTCAGGGGTCAGGGGTCAGGGGTCAGGGGTCAGGGGTCAGTGTTGAGTGTTTTGTGCGTCAATCTACTATTTGAATCCCGATGGCGCGTGCCGCTTCGGCGGCAGCTTCACGTGATGGCTCCGCATCGACGATCGCAACTCTCGCCCCACCACGATTGCGGCAATCCAACCACGCCGAGCGCTCCTCGGCCGTGATCCTGATGCGCTGGACCTCCGGCACATCGAGTTCCTTGAGCGATATGTCGATGGCGCGCACCTCCGGCATGTCCATCACTTTGCTGTACATCTCGCCGTCCGAGGTGTGCGAACCGAATACCGCGCCCATCAGGATCGCCGGAACGTTGATGGCGCGTCTGGAGTATAAGTCCTTCGTGAGCTCGATCTCTATCTTCGAGATCCGCCCCCTTTTCAAGGCGTGAGCGATGCGCGCCATGTTGGTCGGCGAACCGACGGCCATGGAACTGCCTCCAACGACCACGTCGCCGAGAGTCTGGGTCAGTGGCCGGCTCGCCGCCATCATGCTCCGGAGTTCCTCGCGGGCCTCCGCCAGGACGCTGCCACTCATGGCGTCATCCCTGTTTGCGAGCGCCGGCTCAAGGAGTGCTTCGACCTGCGCCCGCTTTTTGAAGTAGGGCTTGAGATACTTGACGTTTACCGTGGTAATCGCCGGGGCCGCTTCGCGGTGAATCCGAGCTGCCATGGCGATCATGACATCGATGTCGATGTCGACCGGGAGCGTGCTCTTCAGGATCAGGTTGGAGGCGAGATTACCGACGAGAATGGCGCCGCCGATATGGGTCGCGCACAAGCCGCGCGTAATCACGCGGGGGGTGCAGGGGACCCCAAGCGTCGGTGAGATCGCCATCACCATGGCCTTGGCGACCTGTGCAGCCGTGCCGCCACGAAGGTCGGTCAACGCGGCAGCCGTCGCCGCGGCGCCGGCGCCGTATCCTTCCATGTTGCATCCGGTCGTCACCTTGCCGGCCCGGAAGATGCTGCCGACCTTGAGAATAAGGGCCGCTGTCAGGCGCACGCGCTCCGGGGCGATCCCGTTCTCCATCAACGCTTTCAGGAGTCCCGTGTACGGACAGGAATCCCCCGTTCCGGCACAGGGACGAAGACCGACCTCATGGTTTCCGACCTCGGCTGCCAAGGTGTAAACCAACGCCCGGTCGATGAGAACGTCATCGATCAGAACACCCTTCTCCTGGCGCGCGAGATCAGTCGCCACGGTTCCGAGGACGAAACTATTGCCGCTCTCAAGACCTTTTTCTAGAGCTTTCAGATTGTGTTCGAAGGCGGCGAAGCATTCATCGGTGATCTGATCAAAGCGTTTGCCCTCACGGATCATCGCCTCACCGACAACGATCTGGCTGAGCGGCAGATTCAACTCTTCGCCGAGAGCCACCAACTCGCCCAGCGTCAGGACGCGATCCTTCGCTTCGGCTGCCAATCGCGTCAAATGCTGCTCGGAAAGCATATTCATGGACATCCTTCTTGAATCCGTTAGTGTGCCGAGTCGTTACTTCTTTACCCAATTACACGTAGGTCGGGGTACGCGCAGCGTTCCCCGACATCCACTTGGTGTCAGGTAGCCGCTGATGCGGCAACCTGACCTACACTGTCTAGACACGAGCGGGTCCAGGAATTGTGCATCGAAATAAGTAATGACTCACGGCACTAGTTTCGTAGAAGACCGGTAAGTTCATGAATCGAGCTCAAACGCTCCGAGATTCGCACTTTACGGATTATCTCAGCGACCGTCACTGACGACTTTACGTGGGACGCGAGCCGGGTGAACTTGTCAAGCTGTTCCGCTTCCGTGCACGGATCTGCCGGCATGCCATGAGGATCCAATCCCGCGCTTACACGTCGTTCGCCATTTGCGAGTTCAAGCTCGACGCGGGCGCCATAGTGCTTGGGATAGGCTGCCTCCATCTCCGGGTCAACGACAAGCTCGACACGCTGCGCGAGTTCGCGTCTCGAAGGTTCATTAATGGCCTCCGGCGTGAACATGGCCGGATCGCCTGGATCGGCGGTCAGCGCGAGCGCGGCACAATAGGGAATGCTGAATTGCGCCCCCATCGTATCCGGTGGGGCAACATTACCGTTTTGCTCCGCTGCGTACGCAGAAACGCCTATTCTCACCTTCTTGATCTCCTGCGGTTTGAGTGGCTGCGGCCCGCGTAACGCCACGAGCTGTTGCACCGCCGACTGAATCCACGCGCAGCAGGGATAGACTTTGACGTATACGTGTTCCACGGCCCAGCGGTTGCCGAGATCCAGCGAGAGCAGCTCGGGCCGGGCTGATTTTCCGGAAATGACTTCCAGCAAACCGAAGCGTCCGTCGAGCGCGGTCGGCGGGGCGGTGAAACCTCGTGCGGCGAGCTGGGACATACGTACACCCGCTTCCGCCGCACGGCCGGCGTGCATGCGCTTTTCCATGCCACCGCCAGTGCCGGTTGCGAAACTCTTCGTGCCCGACGCGGCGGAACAGGCAAGCCCTACTGCCGTAAGAAGTTGGTCCGGAGCAGACACCATTTTGCGTGATTGATTACCCGTGCTGGAATGACCGCCATCGACAGCACATGGCCGAACTCGATCAAGTGTTGTCCAGGACTTCGTGCCGCGATATCCATGATCTTCCTCCCGTCGTCAGGAGCGATAGTCAGTCCGGTCGCGTTGCCGGCGTCCATGAATGAAATGCCCGAGGTTCTCGCAGGACGAACTGCGAGTCTTGGAGGTGTTTGTCCAGCAAGAATACTAGCGATCATCGGCTATAAGAGCAATGAAGTAATTTCGATACTAGTATTCCAGACCGGAATCCTGAGATGGTATTCCGGATTGCGATACTCGTGCCGTTCCAACTTGTTTCTCCAAATTCCGGCGGCTCGCTTAGCGCGTACGGTCGGCTGCGGGACAAATAGTTGAATTGGCCAAAATTGTTGGAACGGCACTAGAATGCTCAAATATTATAATCTGTAATGATCGGTTCTTTGTCGTATCTATGTGCCGGGGCCTCGTTTCGTCCGCCTGCGATTGATTACTTCTTCCAGGGCGGGCCGCCGTCCGGTATGTGTTTTCATAAGCTGCCGACGAGAACCAGCTCCGCCGGATGGGTGCGGTCCGGTGAGGGCATTCGCAAATTGGAGGAGCATTCAAGTGTACGTTTCTTCCGTAATGGTTTAACGTTTCTCTTAATCACTTCAATCCGGAGAGAAAGGGGGTGGAAGGATTTCTCATACTAGAGGCAAGGATCAGATTGCGGTTGATGCAAAACATCGGGAGATATTGCGTAACAAGACATTCCGTCAAGCTAAACAGAGGAGGTCTGACATGCAACAGATTCAAGGGAACCACGTGAAGGGTATTCTTGTTGTTACGTTAACATTGGCCTTGATGTCGCTTTGGGGGACAGCTCAATCCATGCAGATTCAAAACGGCGTCTATGTATTGACCGCCTCCCCTGCGATACCGTCGGTTCACAAGATAATGGCCCCGGCCATGACAGTATTCGCCAAGAATGTCGAGGAGAAGAGCAAAGGTCGAGTCAAAATAAATTTTGTCTGGGGATCGGCCTTACACAAGCTCGCTGAAGGTTTCGAGGCAATAAGGAATGACGTTACTGATATAACCTATACTCAAACCTTCTACTATCCCGGGGAGTTTCCCCTTTCGCAGTTCTCGGCGCTGCCTTACACGTTCCCCAATCCGGTGGTCACATCGATCGTTGCTGAGAATCTATACCCCAAGTACTTGAAGTCGGAATTTGAGAAACGTGGCGCCAAGCTTCTTTTCTGGTTAAACACCGGACCTTTCGCACTTTATACTCGCAAACCGATTCGGTCTATCGGAGACCTACAGGGTCAGAAGATAAGAGGTGCCGGTACCATGCAAAA
>Ga0156226_1451_pt1 | contig 11124 bp, 8 predicted proteins | sample RifCSPlowO2_12_FD_107874 | JGI IMG/M metagenome (GOLD analysis project Ga0156226, IMG submission 107874) | Betaproteobacteria bacterium RIFCSPLOWO2_12_FULL_62_13
GTTGGCGTGCCTCGCGAAGCGTTGTTCGGCATCGCCACCAGTGTGATGGACGACTGGTTCCTGCGTGGCAACCCGCGGCCTGTGCGCGGCATATCGGAATTGCAGCAGGTCTTGGAAGAATCATGGTGATCAAACGCAACCAGATCTTCATCGACGGCAAGTGGGTGAACTCGTCGGGCTGTGACGTCATCACCGTGATCAACCCGGCTACCGAGGAGCCGATCGCTACGGTTCCCCGCGGGTCAGCTGAGGACGTCGATCGCGCCGCGCAGGCCGCAGCAGACGCTTTCGCGAGCTGGTCGCAGTCCTCGGTGCAAGAGCGGGTCGAGGTGTTCGCGAAGCTGGCCCGCCTGACCGAGGCGCGCTCCGAAGAGCTCACAGAGGAGCTGGGGAACCGCCCATCGACTTCGCTACGCTGCCGCGGCTGACCGTCGATGTCTACAAGGTGCAAGACTCCGAATAACCGACAGGGGCCAAACGCAGTGTTGGTGTAAACGTGTCGACATGGCGGTCTCTGTCCGCCAAACCATCAGGAAGAAAACATGACGTCAGCCGCTGTAGCCCCCAGTAACGTACAAGTCACAACGCCCGATCTCGTGATCGATCTGTCGCGTTTTGCGGCGACCATCGATGCCGCGCGGCTCGACGCCGCTGTCATCAAGGCTGTCAAGACCAACATCCTGGATACGCTGTCGTGCGCGCTGGCGGGGTCGTCTGCCAAGGCGATCGACGAAGTCTCAGGCCTTGTCAGGGAATGGGGCGGTGCACCCCAGGCCGACATGTTCGTGTTCGGCGGAAAATTCCCTGCCCATCACGCGGCTTGGGTCAATGGCGGCATGTCCCATGCGCGCGACTACGACGACACGCATGACGGCGCCATCCTTCATGCGGGCGTGACATCGGTTCCCGCCGCGATCGCAGCAGGACAGTTGCGCGGCAAGCTGTCGGGTGCCGATCTGATCGCGGCGGTCGCGGCGGGCCTCGAGGTGACCTGCCGGCTCGGTGTCGCGATCAAGGTCGATATCATTGAGAGCGGTTTCATCTATACCTCGCTGCTCGGATATTTCGGGGCGACGGCGGCTGCCGGGCGGGCGCTGGGCCTGACCGCAGAGGAGATGTTGAATGCCTTCGGCATTGTTTACAGCTCGGTCGCGGGCAATCATCAGGTCACGCGCGACGCCTCACTGATGAAGCGGCTTCAGCCCGGACTCGCTGCGCAGGCGGCGGTGGTTGCAGTTCAGCTTGCCAAGCGCGGAATTCGCGGAGCGCAGAATGTGTTCGAAGGCGCCGACGGGTTCTTCCGCGTCTATCTGCGCGGGCGCGTGGATCGCAACGTCGTGACCGCCGATCTCGGCAAGCGCTTCGAGCTGATGAACCTGAGCTACAAGCCTTATCCGTGCTGCCGCGATACCCACACCTCAATCGATGCAATTTTGCAGTTACGCGCCCGTGCGCTACGTCCCGCAAGTGATATCGAGTCTATTCGCGTGGGCGTTACGGGGCCGGGATACCAAATGGTTTGCGTGCCAGAGCCGGTTCGCCTTGCGCCGCGGACGATCGTCGAGGCGCAATTCAGCATTCCCTACACCGTGGCCGCAACTTGGATCGATGGCCCGCTCGGCATGAGGCACTTCACGGACGAGGGGCTGCAGCGCACCGACATACTCGATCTCGCCTCGCGGGTGCGGCCGTACGTCGATGCGGAGATCGATCGCGAGTGGAGCCGTTTCGTGCCGCCCGCCAGGGTGACCGTCCGGTTCCGCGACGGCCAGACGGTCGAGGCGCGCGTCAATTATGCGAAAGGCCACCCGAGAAACGCGATGACAGAGGCGGAATTCGCGGCGAAGACGACGGATTGCGCGACCTTCGCCGCCAAGCCCTTGCCGGCAGACATGGCTGCCCGCCTCAGCTCCGCGGTCGGCAAGCTCGAGTCGCTTCCCGATATTTCCGAGCTCCTGCTCATAGTGACCTGACCTCGAAAGGCTGCTAAGAGACCTACCAAGGCCACGAAGTGACGCATCGTGACTGAGTAAGGAGCAGAGACATGCCCGATTTCCTGATTTGCGAGCAAGACGGCCCCCTCGTCATTCAGACCATGAACCAGCCGAAGCAGCGCAACTCGCTGACCGGCAACAACGCGGTGACGGAATTCCTCGCCGCCATCGACCGCATCCATGACAACCGGCAGGTGCGTTGCGTGATCATCACAGGCAACGGTCCTTCGTTCTCCGCCGGTGGCAACATCCGCGAGATGAAGCGGCAGGCCTCGCCCGAGGTGAGCGAGATGGACATCCGGCACGAGTATCGCCGCGGCATCCAGCGGCTGACGCTGAGCCTCTTCAATCTCGAGGTGCCGGTGATCGCCGCCGTCAACGGCCATGCTATCGGCGCCGGGCTTGACCTCGCCTGCATGTGCGACATCCGCATTGCCTCCGAGAAGGCCAAATTCGCGGAGAGCTTCATCAAGCTGGGCATCGTTCCCGGCGACGGCGGGGCCTGGCTGCTGCCGCGCATCGTGGGCATGTCGCGCGCTGCCGAACTCGCGTTCACCGGCGACATGATCGATGCGCAGCAGGCCCTGGCGTGGAACCTGGTGTCCCGCGTCGTGCCGCACGAGGAGCTGCTGCCGGCCGTGGCCGGCGCGATGCCGGAGGCCGTCGTTGCACATAGCCTGCTCTGCTCAGGGCCACCCTCTCATTCGTGGCGTGGACCGTCGCGCTCGGGGATGTGCAGATGACCTCCGAATGTTACAGTCCAAAAATTCAAACACAGACGCGACCCACATGGCTTCAAAACACAGTGGGGGGCAGGCTGTACGCTCTGCCCGCGTGCCACAGAACCATCGCACCGTCGATCGGGTCACACGCATCCTCGAAGAGGTGGTCTACAACCCTGGCGTGACGTTCGCCGAGCTCGCTCGGGCCTTGGACGCCCCGAAGAGCTCGGTCCACGGCTTCATTCGCGGGCTCCTGGCCAAAGGCTGGCTCTACGAGGAGCACCGTCGCTTCTATCTCGGACCCGCGGTCTACGGTCTCACGCTCGCGAGTGGCCATATCCGGGCCGGACTGGTGACGCATGCAGACCTCGCCGCGCTGCACGAGGAGACGGGCCTGTCGGTATTCCTCGGCGTGCAGGCCGGCGATCACCTCATTTACATCGCGGAGGCCGGGAGCGATGCCATGGCGGACTTCGAGGCGCGCTCGAACATCCGCCGCACTCTGCTGGCCACAGCGGGCGGGAAGGCGCTTCTCGCCGCGCGGTCGGACGCTGAGCGCGAGGCGTATCTGCGCCGTCGCAGCGCGGAGGAGGCAGATTTGGTTGAAAGCTTCCTCCACGAGTACGAGGAGATCAGGAGGACGCGGATCGCGACGAACATTCGCCTATCGGGCAGGCGATTCGCGATCGCGACGACCGTCCACAATCAGTCCGGCGAGGCGGTGGCGGCGATCACGCTCGTGGGCCCCACCCCTGATGTGCAGCCCCGCGTGGCGGAGTTGAGCGAACTGCTGATTCGGCACGTCGACTCGTGGTCGCAACGGTCGATGACGCCGCGAGAGGTGATCTGACGTCCACCGGCGCCGGTCGGGGGATCAGGGCATACAGCTCACGGCGCGTGCGGTTTGGTTCTGCTGCCCGCCGCTGCGACTACCGCTTCCGGCATGCGATGTGACGACGTGCTCGCCCTCTGCCCAAAGGCAACTGGGCTCCGTCAGCCTCCTTGGCCGTTCAGCGCTTGCACCATCTTGAATTCGTTTACTCGCGAAGGAAGTCATTTGCCAGACTTCCTGTGCGTACCACTCTCGCAATACGTCGCCCAATCAGCCATCAGGCGCCGCCGCTTCTCGAACAGATCACCCCGGCGATAGGCGGCCTCGACCGCATCGCTCACGGTATGAGCGAGTGCCATTTCGCAGACCTTCAGTGCTGAGCGTCGTGCCCGTTCGCGAGAAGCCTTCGACAAGCCTGTCCTGAGCGTAGTCGAAGAGCTCAGGCCGAACGGGGCCGCGGTCGAAGCATCAGGGTGGGCGACCGTTCTCTTGCCGCTCGCGTGTTATCAATAACGAAACCGTTGGCCAGGAAACCAGAAATTTCTTATATTACTACTTACTTATGTTGTAATATTCCCGGCGGGACCCATGAGGTGGACCGCGCCAATATGGCATCCAGCAAGGCATGCGGCTGTCCGGCCCGGGAGAAAAAGTAATCAAATGGAGGATTCGTGATGTCCGAAGTAATCGACTTATCTCGCGTCGATCAACTCATCAACGAGCGTCTGGACGTCCTGCTGCCGAAGAAGCTCGAAGAAATCGAGCAGAGCAGGACGCCTTCGATGACCATCATCGCCACCAAGGGCACCCTTGACTGGGCCTATCCCCCGTTCATCCTGGCATCGACTGCGGCGGCGCTCGGCTGGAACGTGTCGGTGTTCTTCACCTTCTACGGCCTGCAATTGCTGCGCAAGGACCTGTCGGGTCTCAAGATCAGCCCGCTCGGCAACCCGGGGATGCCGATGAAGATGCCGTTCGGACCGAAATGGTTCCGCAGTATCAACTGGAAGATCCCGAACATCGTCCAGGCCGGCATCCCCGGCTTCGAGGCGCTCGCCACCGGACTCATGAAACAGACCATAAGCAACGCCGGGGTCGCGAAAGTCGAGGAGTTGCGCGCGCTGGCCATCGAGGCGGGCGTCAATCTCATCGCGTGCCAGATGACGGTCGATCTGTTCGGAATGGACCGCAGCGAGTTCATACCCGAAGTCAAGGAATTCGTGGGCGCGGCGACCTTCCTGCCGATGGCCAAGGATGCCGACGTGAGCCTGTTTATCTGAAACGGCTTACACCGTCCCGTTTGCATTTGGTACGCGCCGCGTCACTCCGGCGGCGGCGCGAAACGGCGCCAGTTCGCCGCGTAGTAGAGCACCGGGATCACCACCAGCGTGAGCAGCGTCGAAACCAGAATCCCGAACAGCAGCGACACCGCGAGCCCGTTGAAGATCGGATCGTCGAGGATGAACAGCGCCCCCAGCATCGCCGCGAGCGCCGTGAGCAGGATGGGCTTGGCGCGGGTGGCGCCGGCGCGGACGATCGCCTGCTCGAAGTCCCGTCCCTGCGCCAGTTCCAGGTTGACAAAATCGACCAGCAGAATCGAATTGCGGACGATGATGCCGGCGAGCGCGATCATGCCTATCATCGAAGTCGCGGTGAACTGCGCGCCGAGCAGCGCATGTCCCGGCATGACCCCGATCACGGTCAGAGGAATCGGCGCCATGATGATGAGCGGCGCAAGGTAGGACCGAAACTGCGCCACCACCAGCAAGTAAATCAGGATCAGCCCCACCGCGTAGGCGATGCCCATGTCGCGGAACGTTTCATACGTGACCTGCCATTCGCCATCCCATTTGATCGCGTATCCCGCGTAACGGTCGGACGGCTGGCGGATGAAGTACTCGCCGAGCGCACCGCCCTCCTCGAGGGGCATGCCGGCCACGCGATCGCGGATCGCGAACATGCCGTAGAGCGGGCTGTCGAGTTCGCCGGCCATGTCGCCCACCACGTAAACCACCGGCAGCAGGTCCTTGTGGTAGATCGTCTTGTCGCGCACGGTCTGCACCGCATGCACCAGTTCCGAAAGCGGAATCAGCTCGCCGGAATCAGCGCGCACCCTGAGCTGGAGCAGCCGCCCGATATTCGCCTGCTCCTGGGGCGGGATGCCGACGCGCACCGGCACCTCGAATTTCGCCGTCCCCGTGAACAGCGGCGTGATGCCGTCTCCCGCCAGCGCGAGCCGCACCGCGGCGACAACATCGCGCTGAGCCACACCCAGCAGCGCCGCCTTGTTTCGGTCCACGCGCAGCACCACCTTTTCGGCATCCGCTTCGGTGCTGTCGTCGATGTCCACGACCCCGGGAGTGGCGGCAAACTCCGCCCGAAGTTTCCTCGCGACACGCGTCTGGCCCGCATAGTCGGGGCCGTAAACCTCCGCGACAAGCGGCGCCAGTACCGGCGGTCCGGGCGGCACTTCCACCACCTTGACGCGCGCGTTGACGCGCTCGGCGATACGCGCGATCCCTGGACGCGCGGCGACAGCGATTGCGTGGCTCTCGCGGCTGCGCTTGTGCTTCTCGAGCAGATTCACCTGAATGTCGCCGACCTCCGGTCCCCGGCGCAGGTAATACTGGCGCACCAGGCCGTTGAAGTTGATCGGCGCAGCGGTACCGGCATAGACCTGGTAATCGGTGACTTCCGGTATCGTCGCCACGTATGCGGCGATTTCGCGCAACGCGCGGGCCGTCTCTTCCAGCGCGGTGCCCGCCGGCATGTCGACCACGACCTGGAATTCGGACTTGTTGTCGAATGGCAGCATTTTGAGGATCACCAGCTTCACTGCCGCAAGCGAAACCGCGAGCGCGATCGCGACGATGACCCCACCCCACAGCATCCAGCGGCGGGGCGCGCCCCGGCGGCCGTTCAGGAACGGGGCCAACAACGCCCCGAAGAGGCGCAGCATGCGGCCGCCCTCCTCTTCGGCGAGCGGCGCGGCATGCGCTTTTGCCGCGAGCTTCAGCGCGAGCCAGGGCGTGACGACGAACGCAACCGCGAGTGAAATCAACATGCCCATCGAGGCGTTGATCGGGATCGGGCCCATGTACGGCCCCATGAGCCCGCTGACGAACGCCATCGGCAGCAGCGCCGCGATCACGGTGAAAGTCGCCAGTATCGTCGGACCGCCGACTTCGTCCACCGCCTCGGGGATGACTTCGGCGAGCGGCGCGCTCGAAAGCGCGCGGCGGCGGTGGATGTTTTCGACCACCACGATCGCATCATCGACCAGGATGCCGATCGAGAAAATCAGCGCGAACAGCGACACGCGGTTCAAGGTGAAGCCCCACGCCCAGGACGCGAACAGCGTCGCCGCAAGCGTCAGCAACACCGCCACGCCGACGATCACCGCCTCGCGCCGTCCCAGCGCGACCAGGACCAGCGCGATCACCGACAGCGTGGCGAAGATGAGCTTCTGGATGAGCTTCTGCGCCTTGTCGTTGGCCGTCTCGCCGTAGTTGCGCGTGAGCGTGACGTTGACCCCTTCGGGAATGATGCTGCCCTTCAACTCGCCGACGCGCCGTATCACCTGGTCGGCGACACCGACCGCGTTCTCGCCGGGCTTCTTGGAAACGACCAGCGTCACCGCCGGAAATTCACCCCGCGGAGCGGCGCTCGCGCTGCCGGTGCCATGCTGCACATAATGCTGCGGCTGTTCCGGCCCGTCCTCGATGCGCGCGACGTCGCTCAAGTACACCGGGCGGCCGTCGGCGCGGCCGACCACCAGCGTGCCGACCTCGGTAGCCGTCGCAAGAAAGCTGCCGGCCTCGACCTGGATTTCGCGGTTCTCGCGAGTGAGCCTTCCCGCGGGCAGCGCGGTGTTGGCGGCAAGCAGGGCCTCGCGCACGTCCCCGGCGGTGACGCCGTAGGCGTTCATGCGCTCGATGTCGAGCAGCACGCGCAGCGCGCGCGCGGCGCCGCCGACGGTGGTCACCGTGCGCGTGCCGGCGATGCGCTTGATCTCGACTTCCGCGGCATTGGCCACCTGCTTCAGCTCGTAAGCGCCGCGCTGCGGGTCTTCGGTCCACAGGGTAAGCGTGACAATGGGAACGTCGTCGATCCCGGTCGGCTTGACGATGAAGTCTCCGACGCCCAGCTCCGGCGGCACCCAGTCGCGGTTGGCGAAAAGCGTGTCATAAAGCCGCACCAGCGACTGGATGCGGTCCTCGCCCACCTTGAACTGCACCGTGAGAACCGCGAGCCCGGGTTTAGACACAGAGTAGACGTGCTCGATGCCCGAGATCTGCGACACCACCTGCTCCGCCGGCGTCGCCACCAGGCTTTCCACGTCGTTGGCCGAGGCCCCCGGGAACGGGATGAAGACGTTGGCCATGGTCACGTTGATCTGCGGCTCCTCCTCGCGCGGCGTGACCATCACCGCGAATACGCCGAGCAGGAACGCGATCAGCGCGAGCAGCTGCGTGATCTGCGCGTGGAGAAAGAACCGGGTGATGCGTCCCGAAATGCCCATGGCCGAGTGCACCGCTTAACCCAACCCTCTCCCTCTAGCGGGAGAAAAAAAGGGGGCTTCCGGGTTTTTCCGTGAATATCGTTTCTGCTGGGCTTGCCTATCAGAGCCAAACCAGTAACCTCGGCGGGAGCTGTCATTCCCGTGCAAACGGGAATCCATACGGCGTTGAATAAGCCCTACTACGTTTACATTGCCCGCAGCGAACGTCACAGGAATTCGCATCGACAGAGCTTTTGCGATCAACTCGTCAAGCAGGCACCCTATGGATTCCCGACTTCTCGGGAATGACACCCACGGAAAATTCGGAAGCCCCGAAAAAAGTTTCCCTCCCCCTTTTATCGGGAGGGCCAGGGTGGAGGTCGACCGTGTCAACCATCCAAACACCTCAGCAGATGGCGCCATTCTCAGGCTCGCGCGCTTATCGCTGTCCCTGCTTGCTCTTCATCGCAATGGCGGCCTTGACGGGATCGAGCGCGACCTTCTCGCCGGGGCGCAGCCCGGCCAGCACTTCCACGCCCGCTTCCCCGGCGGCTTCGCCCAGCCGCAACTGGCGGAACTGGATCTCGCCCGAGCCGGACACCACGTAGGCGCCGGTCACCTCGGTGCGCCGCACCACCGCGCTCGCCGGGATCACCAGTTTGCGCGCGCTCCCGAGGCTGAACTGCACGCGCGCGTACATTCCGGGATAGGCGCCGTTCACGTAATGAGGGAGCGTGATCCGCACACGCGTGGTGTGCGTTCGCGCGTCCGCCGCGGGCAGCACTGTTACGGTGCGTGCCGTAACGCGTTGCTTGAGTGCGGGAAACTCTATTACCGTCGGGGTCTCCTTGGTGATGAGGCTCACCCTGTACTGCGGAATATCGGCGGCCACGCGAAGATCGTTGGGATCAAAACCGGTCATGAGCGGCTTGCCGGGCGTGACCGTCTCGCCAAGCTCGACGTGGCGCGCCGCGACGATGCCGCTGTAGGGAGCGGTCACGGTAGCGAAACCTTTGACCGTCGCCGCTTGCCTCGATGCCGCCGTGGCGGCTTCGAGCTGGGCCTGCGCCGCGCGATAATCCGCCAACGCCTTGTCGAGCGCGGCCTGGCTCACGAATTTCTGGCTGAACAACTCGCGCGTGCGTTCGTAATTCGCCTGGGCGCTGGTGAGCGCCGCCTGCACCTGCGCGAGCTGAGCTTTGGTGCTCGCGAGCGCGTCGCTTACTTCGCGCTCGTCGATGCGCAGGATGACTTCGCCCTTGTTGACGCGGTCGCCCACGTCAAACCGGACTTCCACGATGCGCCCCGAAATCTGCGCGGCGACGGTCGACTGTTTTACCGCTTCGACGGTGCCGTCGGCGGTGTAAACCTCGTCGACTTGGCGATACTCGGCCGCCGCGGTAGCGAGCGGCTCAGCGGCCTGCGCCCACGGTATAAAAAGCAAAAGCAGGATGAGAAAACATCTGGTCATCATCGTGCATCAGGATACGACAAACGAGGGCGGCGCGGTTTGTTTCAGATCAAGCGGCTGCGCTCCTGCCCGGACAAGCCTGACAGCTCGGCGCGCTTTGCCCCCATGGCCCCGCCCCGCTAAACTGCCGGGGGCATGACCGAACTACATCGACCGATCCGCAGTTACGTATTGCGCCAGGGGCGCGTGTCGAAGGCGCAGCAGCGCGCCTATGACACGCTGTTGGCGCATTTCGGAATCCCTTTCGCACCGCAGATCGTCGATCTGGACCGCGTGTTCGGCCGCAGCGCGCCGAGGATCCTGGAAATCGGCTTCGGGATGGGCGAAACCACCGCGCAGATCGCGCAAGCGCACCCGGAAAACGATTACCTCGGCATCGAAGTGCACACCCCCGGCGTGGGCAGTCTGCTCAAACAAATCCGGGAGCGGGGACTGACCAACGTGCGGATCGTTCAGCACGATGCGGTCGAAGTTCTTACGCACATGATCGCGCCGCGCGCGTTCGATGGCGTGCACATCTTCTTTCCCGATCCGTGGCCCAAGAAACGGCATCACAAACGGCGGTTGATTCAGTCCGCGTTCGTCGCGCTGCTTGCGGAACGCATGAAGCCCGGCGCCTATCTGCACGTCGCGACCGACTGGCAGGACTACGCCGAGCAGCTCCTCGCTGTGCTCTCCGCCGAGCCACAGCTTCTCAATACTGCCCAAGCTTATGCGCCGCGCCCCGATTACCGTCCCGCGACGAAATTCGAGCAGCGCGGCTTGAGACTCGGGCATGAGGTTTGGGACATCGTGTTCCGCCGGCGCAGTGATGACCTCGAGTAACCGCATCCCATCCCACCCCGGAATTGCCCCTGGCGAGGAACGACTTGATCGCGCGAGGGCTGTAGGGCGGGAAAGCGCAGCGCATCCCGCCGGTCAGCGGCTGCATCCGGACGCTGCCCGCGGGCGATGCGGATTGCTCGTCACGCTGGCATGCCATCAAAGCGTGATTCGCTCGCGCGATCCCCGTCGATGGCCCCGGCCACAGTGAACTTGATCGCGGGCTGGCGAAGCAGATAATCTGCACTTCATGAACCTCTGCGCGAACTCGATCGAAGCCATCGGCCGCACGCCGCTGATCCGCCTGCGGCGGGCTTCCGACATGACCCGCTGCGAGATCTGGGGCAAGGCCGAGTTTCTCAACCCGGGCGGGTCGGTCAAGGACCGCGCCGCACTTTTCATCGTGAAGGATGCCGAGGAGCGCGGTCTGCTCCGCCCCGGTGGCGTCATCGTCGAAGGCACCGCCGGCAACACCGGCATCGGGCTTGCGCTGGTGGCCAACGCCCGTGGCTACCGCACGGTCATCGTCATCCCCGACACGCAAAGCCAAGAGAAGAAGGACGCGCTGCGCCAGTACGGCGCCGACCTGCGTGAAGTCCCGGCAGTGCCGTATGCGAACCCCAACAACTACGTCAGGGTTTCGGGGCGGCTCGCCGAAGAGATTGCGAAGCAGGAACCCGCCGGTGCGATCTGGGCCGACCAGTTCGACAACGTCGCAAATCGCCGCGCGCACTACGAGACGACGGGACCGGAGATCTGGGAACAGACCGCGGGTAAAGTGG
>Ga0156226_1083_pt2 | contig 11065 bp, 12 predicted proteins | sample RifCSPlowO2_12_FD_107874 | JGI IMG/M metagenome (GOLD analysis project Ga0156226, IMG submission 107874) | Betaproteobacteria bacterium RIFCSPLOWO2_12_FULL_62_13
GTCCTCGCGCTCAACGGGCAGGAAATGCTCCGCGAGCCGCAGAGCCTCGGCCTCGAAATGTCCGGCCACCAGGCAATCCTCGATATGCACGAGAGCGTCGGCATCGTAGCTGTGCCGATCGAGCCTGCAGAAGCCGTCGACCAGTTCGGGAAGCAGTGCGCTCAGGTTGTTGGCGGAGAATTCCTCCGCCGCCCCCCAGTAAAAGAAGGCCATGCCGGTCTTCTTGGTGTGAGGGACAGCCGCGGCGATGCGGCGAAACACCGCGTGCAGGTCAGGGTGGTTGCGCTTCGCGAATTCGTGGAACAGATCGTTCCACGCGGTGGCTTCGGGTGGCAACGCGAGCAGTTCGCCCAGCAGCGCATCCATCTGCGCCGCCGTCGGCTGGCTCACGGCATCGAATGCCTTCCAGAGTGCGTCGAGCCTGTTGCCGAGCTTGCGCGACAGCCTGGACTCATAGCGGCCATCCGGATCTTCGCCGATCGCCGTCTCAGCCGGCGGTGCCGCGGGCTCGACGTGCTCGATCGCCTCGGTCTGCCGCGCAGCGGTCATCTGCCGCACGAGCTCCTCGTCGGCGCGCAGGCAGCACTTCTTGTACTTCCGGCCGCTGCCGCACAGGCAGGGCTCGTTGCGCCCGCTCTTCAATCGCTCGCGCGCAGCCGACAGGCGCGAATCCGAGGTACTCCCGGCCGGAGACTCGCGAAGCAGGCGTTCGATTGCCGCAGTGGGATAACCCAGAATCGTCCGCGCCGATCCGCTCTCTCGCTCGACTACGGTGAAGGCGCGGCCCTCGATGCGGTAGTCGGCATGCCATTCAATCGCCAGTTTCGCGGCTGACTCACGGATGGGGATCGGCAAGGAATCGCCGCCGCGCGCCAGACAGGCGGCAGTGCCCTCCTGCGGATCGAGCATCCACGCATCGCCGGTGGAAGTGGAGAAAAAAACGATCTGTCCCAGCCTCACGACGCGCGGGCGCGCCGCCCGCGCGGCGCGTTGTATGGCCCGCGCTTCGGCGATGAAGCGCGCTTCGCCGCCTTGCAGTACGCGGACCGACGTTTCTGGTGCACTCATGAAGCGTCTCTCACTATTCGATCATTGTCGGTCATCCTGCTCCACTTCAGCGATCGCAGCACGCCCTCACCGCACTCGACGACGCCTCGTCGCCCGGCTCCGCGTACCCGAGCGGTCCCTCGCCGCTCGCGTAGCCGACGGCGCGGTAGCCTCGTGGCCGCTTGCGAACATGCGCGGCAGCATCGGGACCTCCCGGTTGACGTAGTCGAGAATCTTAAACCTTCTTCGGATCGGGCGGCTCGAGTCGATAGTGATTGTTTTCGTAGGCCTCAACGAGCGTGACCAGCACGTCCAGCCGCTCGCACTCGGGCGTATCGCGTTCCGCGGTCATCAGGGCTTCAATTTCTTTCAGCGCGGTGCGGTAATCCGTTTTGGTCTTGATAGGCTCGATTTCCATTGCATCACTTTAGAGTGTTTCGCCAATTTTACTGCGGTTCCGATCTTGGCACGGTCACGTCCGCAATACCAGTTCACTCTTATCTTAAGAGACTCGTCACATGGACAGCTTCGCCGAATCCTGCTCCGCAATCGACCTTGAGTAGAATCGAAATCGCCTTGGTGATCAAGCGGGCGTCTTCAATCACCTCTGTCATGGTCAACGTCGGTTCCGCGACGCATAGCGCCGTTCCGTGTTGGTATCCTCCGAGCGCCACGGCTTGAAAGCCCAGCTGCTGCGCGATTCGGGCAGTCAGTGGGTCATAAACGTTGATGCCACCGATAAGTTTGGGTTCAGCCAGCAGCTGCCGAAATCGCGTTGAAGGCTTGAGATGTTTATCGACCACGGACTTATTCTCGTGTTTCAGTTGGCATGCTGTCTTTGTGCGGCACGTGAAGGCCCTGCTGGTTGAATTCTGAAACAACGCAGTAGCAAGATGTTGTGCGCTGCCTTTTCCCTTGAGGCGTAATTGAATTTGCCGGCTCAGCCCACTTCCGTGCAAATCAATATACCTTGCGCCTTAGACTGCTAAGGAGCGGTGCCGCAGCACACTCCTAACTTCAGTTCCCGAACGACTCTACTTAATGCTCTCCACCATCCGCTGCGCGAGCACGCGCGGGCCGGTCGTTTCAAGGTTGTGCACGGCGTCGATTACCGGCTGAGCGCCCTTGGCGTGCATGACGGCTGACGTCAGCCGGCGGAATTTGTCCGTGACATCGTCCCAGGTAAGAGGCCGGTCCGCTTCGCCGCGCGGCGCCAGGATAGCTTCTTCAGCGGTCTCGCCGTTGGTGAGCTTCATCGTCATCGTGCAACCGAAGCGCGGCATGGTGTCGTCGCGTACAACGTGCACCTTCTTGAGGCTTGCCCTCACCACCGGGTCACGGAGGTCTTCGTCGTAGAGGTCGGCGGTAACGACGTCGCCTCGCGCCAGCACGAGACTGACGTTGAAGGGTAAGCTCAGCCTTGCAGCGAGCAGTGTCTGCGGATCATCCTCGCGGTTGTCATGCTCCACGACAGCATGGCAGCGAACCGTCACTTCCGCCACTTCGTCGGGCGACTTGATGCCCAGGCGCTTCATGAGCGCGGCGGTGCAGCCTGATGCAGCGAGCGTTGAACTGCAGCCGTAGTAAGGCCGAAAGCCCGTTGCCATCACCTCGTACGACTGCCCGAGCTTGCGTGTGAGCAGCGATTCGTCGAACGCGTTGGACGTGGCCCGGCAGAAGCCTCGCTCGCCTTCGAGCACCGTGAACGGCCCGGTTAGTCCGGTAGTCGCCAGCAGCGCGGCCTCGATACCGTTCTGCGCCGCCCGCGCGGCATGGAACACCATCGTCAGCGCGCCGTCCTTGTGAAACTCGAAGAGGCCCGCCGCCTGGCTGCCGGCGATGCCAAACGCATTCGCCGTCTGGTCGGCCGTTAAGCCCATCATCCGTGCAGTCGCCGCAGTAGTGCCAAACGTGCCGCAGGTACCCGTTGGATGAAAACCGCGCTCACGATGGCTCGGCATGATCGAGCGGCCAACGCGGCACATCACCTCGTAGCCGGCGATCATCGAGACCAGCATCTCCTGCCCCGGCACGTTGCGCGCCTCCCCCGCCGCCAGCACAGTGGGAATCACACAGCCCCCTGGATGCGAGACGGACCCTGTGTGGATGTCGTTGAGCCCTACGCTGTAGAGCGTCATCGCGTTCACGAACGCGGCATCGCGCAGCGAGCCGCGCGTGCGTCCCGCAAACACTGTCGCATCGCCGCCGTGCGTACGCAGCGCCGCCACCATCTCCGCAGCACTGCGCCCCGGCCCGCCCGTCGTCCCCGCGAGCAGGCAGCCCAGCCCGTCCAGCAGATGCACGCGTGCCCGCTCGATCACCTCGGGCGGCAGTGATTCGTACTTCATTTCGGCAACGAAACGGGCTAGGGCGCGCGTGCTCATTGATCTCCTCCGACCTTAAACTTGTGTTTGCTTTAGTGCGCTCTTACGTCCGCTGCCCCGGTAGCCGTCAGCCCTTCCGCAGCGCCTCCCAGTTCGCCGGCAGCTTCACCGCCTTGCTCACTGGCGCACCCTGAATATGGTTGCAAAGGTAGGCGCGCGACTGGTTGCGCCCCGGGTCGCCAGCGACCAGCACGTCGATGAATTGCGGTTTGAGAATGGGCTTCACCATGCGCTCCATGTTTTTCGACTCCGCGTACTCCGGAGGCAGGATGCCCTCTTCCACGTAGCGTTCGAACGTGAAGGTCGGCGTACTGCCCACGCGCGCATAGTGTTGCGCCTGCCCGGCTTTCACGAGGATGTGGTCACTCAGGTATTGCTTGACCTTGTCCTTGCTCCACTCGCAGGCCACCACTTTCGCCACGCCCGGCCCGGCCACGACCAGCGGATACCACTTTCCCGTCTTGAACGCGGTGTAAGCCCAGTAGCCGAAGCTCTGCGTCATCATCTCGGCCCACACGCCCACGTGGTCGAGCGCGTGCGTGCCGGCCGTGTACATCGGGCCGGAAACGCTGATCACGCTGCGTACACTGACGACGTTGTCGTTTGGCCCGAAGCCCTTGGCCTGCGCGTACGTGGGCCAGCCCATCGCCTTCGCGGCCTCTTCGTCCTCCGCCATCGCCACGAGGAAGCTCTGGCCTATGCTGCCCTTGTCCCCCGCGCCCGGCGGTACGCGGAAGCCGCACACGTTTCGCAGATACATGCGCACAAAGCGGCCGATGCTCGAGTTTGCCTGACGGCCGATGCGCATCATTCCCTGCCCGAAGTTGAAGTCGAGCTCGCGCACCATGGGCCCGTTCACCACCACCACCGGCTCCCAGCCCGGCGTCGAGCCGCAGTCCTCGATGCGGAACACCGGATCCGCCATCGCCTCGACGATGCCCACGAGCAGCGGCATGTATTCCGGCCGGCAGCCGGACATGACGCCGTTCACCGCGATGCTGAGGATGGAAGCCTCGCGCGCTTCCTGCGGAATCGCGCACAGCACTTCTTCCGGCTTGCGGTCCGTGTAGCGCAGAAACTCGTCCACCGCCTCGCGAGTGGGTGGGATGACGGGCAGCCCGTCGGACAACATGTACTTGTGGAAGTAATCCTGCACTTCCCGTAGCGTGCCGCTAAACACCGCAGCGCCCGGCGCGGAGTCGGATCCGCCCTCAGCCGGCGCGTCCTTCGGCATTTCGTCTGTGAGCCCGGCCAGCAGGCCAGGCGCGAGCACCTCGTTCACCTTCTTCGCGAGTTCCTCGTCGCTGTCGAGCAGGGGCACGCCGGGATACACCCCGATCGCCAGAGGAACGTCCAGGCCCTTCTTCACCACCTCCGCCTGCTTGAGGAACGGGGATGAAATGATCGAGGCGGCAGGAATGCCGAGCTTCTCGACCACGGCTGCAGCCCGCAACACGGCGGGCGTGCAGGCCCCTCAGGCGCCTATGCCGACGATGACGGCGTCGGCCTTGAACTTCTTCAGCTTCTCCGGCAGCGACTTGATCACGTCACGCTCGCGCGCGCCGTGGAAGTTGCCGAACTCCTTGTGGTCGATGAACTTCACATCGGGGAACCGCCCGCGGATGTATTCGCGCACGATCGGGTAGATGGTATCGCCGCGGAACAGGATGTCCCACAGCTCGCACACCACCTTGCCGTTGAGATCGGGCAGCCGGGGCGCGGCGGCAGTGGACTTCACCGCCTTGCGGCTCGAGGGCCACAGCACGTCGTAGCGCGGTTCGTTCGATGTGCTCGTCATGACAAGTTCTCCTGGCGTTGCGTTTGCAGGTACTGCATCACTGTCTGATGCAGGACTACTGGCTCTTGATGCCGGCAGCCTTGATGATCTTGTTGAACTTCTCCGTTTCCTTCGCGAGGAAGGCGGTGAACTGCTCCGGCGTGCTGGCGACGACCGTCATGCCAACGCTCACGAGACGCTTCTTGAGTTCGGGCAGGTTAAGAATGCGGCTCACCTCTCGCTGCAGCTTGTTGACATTGTCACGAGGCGTGCCGGTTGGCACCAGCATCCCGTACCAGTTCGTCATGTCGAAGCCGGGCAGCCCCGCTTCCGCGATGGCTGGCATGTCGGGCGCGATTGGTGAACGCTGCGGGCTCGTCACGCCCAGCCCGCGCAGCTTGCCAGACTTGATGAGCGGCAGGCTCTGCAGGATGTTCATGAAGTACGCCTGAATCTGCCCGCTCATCAGATCGATGATCGCGATGGCGGGCCCCTTGTACGGCACGTGCGTCATCTTCACCCCGGCCATCATGCTGAACAGCTCGGCGCTCAAGTGCGGCAGCGCCCCCGCGCCCGGCGTGCCGTAGTTGATCGCGTTGGGCTTGGACTTCGCCAATGCGATGAACGCCTTCAGATTCTTCGCCGGCAGCGCCGGGTGTGTCACCATCACCAGCGGGCCGGAAGCGAGATGCGACACCGGCAGCAGATCGCGGGACTGATCGTAAGGCAGGTTGGAATACAGGAGCGGATTCGGCGCATACCCCGCCGGAACGATCAGAATGGTGTGCCCGTCCGGCGGCGATTTCGCGACGAACGCGGTCCCGATCGTGCCATTGGCCCCGACGCGGTTCTCGACGATGACCTGCTGTCCCCAGGCCTCCGTCAGCTTCTGGGCGATAGCCCGCCCGAGGGTGTCCGTCCCACCGCCCGGCGGATAAGGCGAGATGATGCGCACCTGGCCGCTCGGATAGTTTTGCGCAAATGAGCCAGCGGCCATGCCGGCCAACGCCACGACCGCGAACAACGCCCCGCTTCGAATGATCTTCATGTTCCTCGTTACTCCGTTTGTGATGCGAAAGGTTTTGCGCACGCCGTGCTTGCTGATTGCCCTTCACGCATTCGAGCCCGTGCCGACATCAGTTGGCCGTCATCCCCGACAACTTCACGATCTTGGCATTCTTGGCGATCTCTCTCTTGAGGAACGCCATGAAGTCGTCCGGTGTGCTGGCCACCACCGCAGCCCCGTCGGCCGCGAGGCGATCTTTCACGGCCGGCAGATTGAGGATGAGCACCACTTCGGCATTGAGCTTCATGTAGATGTCGCGCGGGGTGCGGCCGGCGACAAGCAGGCCGTACCAGTTCGACATGTCATAGGCCGGCACGCCTGCTTCGGCGATGCTCGGGATGTCGGGCACGGCCGGGAAGCGCTTGGCCGTGGTCACCGCCAGCGCGCGAAGGCGTCCGGACTTGGCGTGCGGCATCGCGGGTAGCAGCGCGTTAAAGTAGATCTGCACGTGGCCGGCGAGCGTATCTACCAGCGCCGGCCCGCCGCCCCTGTAGGGGACATGCGTCATCTTGACGCCGGTCATGTACTTGAACTGCTCGGTCGCGAGATGCGGCGGCGAGCCGTTGCCCGAGGAGGCGTAGTTGATCTCGCCCGGATGCGCCTTCGCCAGCGCAATCAGCTCCTTGATCGATTTCACGGGCAGCGACGGATGCACGACGACGAGCAGCGGGCTCGCCGCGATCTGCGTGATCGGCTGCAGGTCGCGCAGCGAGTCGAACGGCAGCTTCGGGTAGACGCTCGGGTTCACGGCAAAACCGCTCGGCACGACGATCATCGCGTGCCCATCGGGCGGCGTCTTTGCCGCGTGGGCCGCCCCGATGGTTCCGTTGGCGCCCGGACGGTTGTCCACGATCACCGGCTGGCCCCAGCTCGCGTTGAGCTTCTGAGACAGCACGCGCGCGAGCATGTCCGTGCCGCCGCCCGGCGGGAACGGCACGATGATCCGCATCGGCCCGCTCGGATAGGATTGCGCTTGCGCCATCGCCTGCGTGGCACAGGCCATGAACAGGCCCATTGCCAGTGTCGCGGTAAATCTCCTCTTCATGTGGGTCTCCTCGGGGTTGCTGCCAATTGTGAGTAACGATCAACGAGCATACGGAATATCCGATCACCAATCAGGACTCCATCACGCGCCGAGTGACGGATCGGGTATTGCCGAAGCAAGGAATGTAAACGGAATGCGCGCCCGCTCCGCCAGCAACCACGATCCCGATCTCCTCCGGCTTCTTCGATATGGTGAGGATCGTGTCCGGGCCTATCGGGCCGAGTTCTGATGTGCGTGATGCCTGCGTGCGTTCGAAGTCCTCCGCCGCCATTACCCCCGCGCGCATTTTCGATTCTTTCCATAGCCGGCGCTTCAATTCCGCCTTGCTGATCCCCGCGTCGTTGATGATATCCGCATGCTCGGGGCACAATAGGAGCCACGGTTCGCTGCCGTGCACGTATTCGTTGCTCGGCGCGTGGCGCATCGTGTCGGCGAGCACGCGGATGAGGTCGTCGGCATTCTTCGCTAACGTGCACATGTTCATTGTGCCTTCAGCACCAACCACGGTCACCGCGCTGTCAGTGGCCTTATGGCCGCGCTCGACGTGCAGCGGCTCCCATGGATTCTTGGCTTCGTTCTCCGCGCAGCAGAACGAGAACTTCCCCGGCTGACCGTGCGTTGCACGATCCATGTCACCGGGCAGTGCGCCGCCGATGTTCCGCAGCAGCAGCCGCAGCGCGCGGCCTACCGAGGCGTTGGCGTGCACGCCCTCACCGAGACAGTTCCCGCCGGCATTCATGCCAAGTTTTCCTGAAATCGGCCCGTTCACGATGATCCACACCGCCGCCGGGTTGGTGGTGGACTGGATGCTTTGGAGATTGAAGTCGACAGCCGCCACGGCTTCCACCGCCGCGAGCAGCACCGGCAGGTATTCGGGATCGCAACCGGCCAGAACGGCATTGATCGCAATGGATTCCACCGTGGCAGCACAGAACGCCGGCGCCAGCCTGGCTATCACTTCGTTACGCGCGCGCTTTGTGTGCGCGAGCATCGCCTCGACCCGCTCCACCGTGGGCGGCACGACCGGCAGACCGTCCGACCACCGCTTTTCCCGCGCGAGCTTGTTGAACGCGGTGAAAGCGTCCGGCGCGCTGGGTATCTCGAGTTTCACGCACAGCCCGGCCACTGGCTCTTGCTGCTGACCGCCAACAGCCGATCCAGCAGATATCGGCGCACAAGCGTGCTCTGCGATCTGGGTGACGCACTCCTGCGCCATCACGCGCACTTCCTCGCGACTCACCGTGCCGAACGGATGCGGCACGACGGCAATTGGCAACGCCGAATAACCCAGGGCGGACGCCTGAGCGCGGCCCAACGGCACGAACGCCGATGAACACACTTCGACGGCCACGCATCCCCTCTTCGCCACTTCCACACTGTCGTGGACACTCCACGACGTGCACGCCCCTCAGTCGCCGGATCCTGTGATGACGACGTCGCAGCAGCCTGCCAGCTCGTCGATGTAGGACTTAAGTGCCGGTATCGACGCCGCGCGCTTCCTTCGGATGATCACTTCCTTTACACCGAGCTGCTTCTTCAGCAGCTCAGCCAGGTCTTCAACGAGATAGTTAAAGTTGGGCTTGGCGTTGTCGATGAAACCAACGACGCAGTCCTTCAGCGTGTCTATCCGCAGGCGCTGCTGCTCCTTCCGCTGCATCGCGGGCGCTTCTGGACTGAATACCGTTGTGGCTGATGTCATACCAACACCCTCCTTACCTTATCTTGTATGAGTCGCAAGTAGCCGTTGCGCAATGCGCTCCGCTCGTTGCGTCCGTGAAGTGCCTTTCGCCGGGGCACAGACGACGATTCACGCCGATACGCATCGGATGTCACGCATTACATCTCATCAGTCACTCAACCTTGATGTGGGCCAGCTTCACGAGATCGGCCGAAGCCTTGAGCTCATCCTTGATGTAAGCGGCGAATTCCTCCGGTGTGCTGCCAACGGCCTCGCCCCCCTCGGCGGCAAGGCGCTTCTTCATGTCCGGACTCTGCGCGATTTTCACGAGCTCGGTGCTGAGCCGTGCTACGATGTCGTGCGGTGTGCCCGCCGGTGCGAGCACGCCATACCAAGTCACGTACTCATAGCCGGGCAGTCCGGACTCAGCGACAGTGGGCAGATCCGGCGCGGCCTGCCGGCACCTTCGCGACCAGCGCGAGGGGCTGGAAGTCACGCAGCGTGTTGTAGGGCAGCTTCTTATAGAGCGCGGGGTTGACCGTCATCGGCCCTTTCGAACCGAGCAGGATCGTGTAGCCGTCCGGCAGCGATTTTGCAGCTGCTTCCGTCCCGACGATGCCGCCGCCACCCGGGCGGTTTTCCACGATGAACTGCTGGCCTGTCGCCTCGGACAGCTTCTGGGCCAGGGTGCGCGCCATGATGTCCGTGCCGCCGCCAGGCGCGTATGGTGAAATGAAGTGGACCGGCCTCGACGGATAGTTCTGCGCGAAGGCCAGTGTAGTTGCTGCGACGAGGGCTGCAAGTGCGAGAAATGTTTTCATGATCTCTGATGCCTCCCGGTTTGCTTAATCGGCGTGGGCGCCTGCGTCGCGGACGACTTTGCCCCACTTGGCGACTTCGGTTTTGATAAAGGCTGCGAATTCCGCAGGGGAGTTCGGTGAGGGCGCAGCACCCTGCGAGGTGATGCGCTGCGAAAAACGTCGGTCCTGCAGCGCCTGCCGGATCGCCTGGTTGAGCTTGTTGATGACCGGTATCGGCGTGCGTGCAGGCGCTGCGACGCCATACCACGTGGCTGCCTCGAAATCGGGGTAGCCGGATTCCGCGATCGTCGGCACGTCGGGCAACAGCTGAGAACGGTGCGCGCTCGAAATCGCGAGTGTCTTTAGACGGCCGGACTTGACATGCGGCAGCGTGCCGATCAGACCGCCGAACATGAGCTTCGCCTGCCCGCTCAGAAGATCGATCATCGCAGGTCCCGTGCCCCTGTGCGGAACGTGGATGAGGTCTATATGCGTCACGCTGCGGAACAGTTCCATCGCGAGGTGACTGCCGCCGCCGTTGCCGGAAGACGCATAAACCAGCTGACCGGGCTTCGATGTCGCCAGCGCCACAAGTTCCTTTACCGTCGACACGCCAATCGACGGATGCACAACGAGGATGTTCGGCGCCGACGCCACGCGGATGACCGGCGAGAAATCGGCGATCGGATCGTACGGCAGCTTCTTGTAGAGGCTCGAGACCACCGCGTGCGTGGAGGTAATCATGATAATGGTATGGCCGTCCGGCGGCGCTTTTGCGGCGATGTCGGACCCGAGGATCGTGCCGCCGCCGCCGCGGTTGTCGATGACGACCGTTTGGCCGACGATCTCCGCGAGCGGCACACCCACGCTGCGCGCTAGCGTATCGGCGCCGCCGCCGGGCGCGTAGGGCACGATGAATCGCACGGGACGCGTCGGAAACGCGATCTCTCCGGCGCCTGCATCGACGAGCGCACCCAGCATCGGGAGCGCCAGCAGCACAGCGGCCGACGTGCGGATATAGCACCTGCTTTGCGCGGAGCTAAGCCCTCCACTGTTGCTATCGATTTTCATCTTTCTCTCCTTCGCGCCCCTCGGGAGGCGCACGTATCCATCTGCTAATACCATAACCAATCACCCCGGATTGCACACCGCCCGCGTCACCGATCGCGAATTGCCGAAGCCCGGCACGTACACCGAATGTGTTCCCGGCCCCCCCGCGCAGATGATGCCGATGCGGCTCACTTCCGTCGTGATCGGTAGCAGCGTGG
>Ga0156226_1454_pt1 | contig 11053 bp, 11 predicted proteins | sample RifCSPlowO2_12_FD_107874 | JGI IMG/M metagenome (GOLD analysis project Ga0156226, IMG submission 107874) | Betaproteobacteria bacterium RIFCSPLOWO2_12_FULL_62_13
AAAAACGACGATAACCGGAAATGTGGCAGCAGTCTGCGGATAAACGAAACTGGCCTGAGTGAGGAACGCGACAAGCGAGAGCAGGAAAATAGTGCTTTTTGTTGTGATACTCGATCTCATTGACAATGTTTTCATGGGAGCCCCCCTTTCAGCCGATACGTGTACCCGATAAAAGCGCCGCATCTTGCCGAGCATCTTGATTCCGCAAGAGCGCTCGTATCACCTATGCATTATAGTAGTTAGCCAAGCAAACGCAACGCTTACTTGTTCCGGCGATGATTCCCGAAATGCTGCTGATCGCGATTCTCACGGCGGCGGCTGCAATCCCGACTGAGACAGCACAGAGGCTGTCCGTTTCGCTTCGCGTTCTGGACACGCAGTTGCGCCAGGACCGATCATTAACCTTTGAAGTAAGGCTGTGCAACAAAGGGGCGCAACTGCTGGAGCTGACTCTGCCGAGTGCGCAGATTCACGATATTGTCGTGACGCAACAAAGACGCGAGGTATGGCGCTGGTCACGCGGCAAGATGTTCGCCGCTGTGCTTACACCGCTCAGCTTGGCACCCGGCTGCTGCACGGATTACCGCGTTTATTGGAAAACAAGCGACGGTGTCTTGCGTGACTCGGAAGGGGGGATCATCAAGCCGGGAAGCTATGAGGCCGCTGCCGTCTTGAAGGCAAGACCGGAGATCTGGTCGACCGCGGTCTCCTTGAAGATTCTGCCGGCCGAGTAACACGATCAGTCGCCGGTTTTGGATTTCACGGACTGAGGTGCCGGGGCTTCTTTCCAGCTTGTGACCGAGTCCACGTTCCTCCCGTGGCGGTCTTTGCCCGGATTGGGCAGATGTGGTCGAATGAACTGCGGACGGAGCCCCTCCCGATCAGCGGAAGGTCCGTTTTCTAGAAACGGTAAAAAACCGTCTCCTCGTCTGCTTCAAGCGACGCTCCCACAAACGAAGCCCCGGGCACCTGGCGATATTCTCGCAAAGCAGTGAACCCATGTAAATCCCAAAGCTGTGCGCCTCGATTCCACGTGGCCTTTTCGCCCCGGATGTCGCACCCGATGGCCGCCTAGTGCCGTTCCAACTATTTAAGCCAATTCAACTGCTTCTCTTGCGGCTTAACTGTACGCGCCAAGCGAGCCGCACGAATTTGGACCAACAAGTTGGAACGGCACTAGCTGCGTGCGGCAGGGCGAAACACGAGGAAATACTGGTGTGGCAGGAACGTATGTTCCTGCACAAGTTCAAAGCCCGCGCGCATCAGTTCCTGCTTTACCCGCTCGGGCGGGATGCGAAAGCGCAGCGGCGGACCCATCGGCGCATCCACATGAAAGTCGATGATCGCAAGCCGGCCGCCGGGTTTGAACGCGTCGCGCAGACGCACGAAGTAGCGCTCGCGCGTCGGGATATGGTGATAAGTGTCGACGAGCATCACCAGGTCGACCGGTGCCGGCAGGCGTGGATCGTTCGCGGCGCCGAGCTGCGTGGTGAGGTTGGCGAGCCCTTCGCGCTTGGCGCGTTCGGCGAGGTAGCGGACCATGTCCTGCTCGACGTCGACGCCGATCACGCTCCCCTGCGGAACGGCACGCGCCAGGCGAACTGCAAAATATCCGGTTCCTGCGCCGATATCGGCAATGGCGGCGTCCGGCGCAAGCGCCAGAGCGCGGATCACCTCGTCCGGTTTCTGCCACGCGTCGCGTGCCGGGTCATCGAGGACGAGCGCACATTTCTCCGCGCGGTCGAAGGAATGCCGAGAATGGTCCTGCGCTGGCGTAGCGGCCACGACAGCGAACGCGGCCGCAAGCGCTAAAAACGCCGCGCACCCACGCCTTATGTCAAGCACTCTTCGCATCGCCGTTATGCTACCACGGCGGGATCGGCGACTCGCCCTCGATGTTGGCGTGGTGCATCAAGGAAGCCGGCATCAAGGTCCAGTGAGGGGCGTAAGGCGGAAAAACTAAGTCGTGAGATCATGAGGTCGGGAGATCGGCAGGTCGAGACAAGATCCGACCTGTTATCCGTGGTTTCGCGCCACAGGTAGTCGCGGATTGAGGCGCGATGGATTAAACTTCCGTTGCCGCCTCAAGCCGCGCCAAGGATCGGTCAGGCCGGTATTCGATTTCGTCATTCAAGAGGAGATTTTTGTGGCAAACGGAACAGTGAAGTGGTTCAACAAATCCAAAGGCTTCGGCTTCATTCAACCGGATGACGGCTCGAAAGACGTGTTTGTGCATATTTCTGCCGTCGAGCGCGCGGGCTTGGGCACCCTTGCGGAGGGGCAGAAGGTCCAGTACGACCTGGTCCGCGGCAAGGACGGCAAGACCTCCGCCGACAATTTGAAGCCGGCCTGACCCCCGGCCCCGGCTTTCCGGGGTCGAAATCGCCGGACGCGGATCCCGGCCGGGAGGGTAATGGCTTCTCGTACCGCCCGCGCGCCGGATCCGTTTGGGCGTATAGTTGAGCCTCTGAAAGGAGGGGGCCGATGAGTTCCATTTGGCGCTTTTACAAGGATCAGGACCGGCAATGGCGATGGCAGCGCCTTTCGATCGATCGGGCGGTGCTCGCGGAATCGCGCGCGGCGCACAAGCAATACGACGAATGCGTGGCTGATGCGCAGGGGAAAGGCTATATTCTGCAGCCTTCCCAGCCCAAGTTGATCCGAAAATATTCCCGTTGAGTTGAAGATATCCCATATCCATTCGCAGATTGTGCGGCTGCCCGCCGACGAGCCGCTTGCGGGCGGGCCCGCTGTTCCCGGAGCAACGCGCGATTTTGTGACGCTGCGCATCGGGACCGACGAAGGCATCGAAGGGATGGGCGTCACGTTCTTTGGCGGCGCGCTGACCGGCGCGCTGAAGACGGCGGTCGATGCGCTCGGGGCGCTTGCGATACGTGAAGATCCGCTGCGCATCGAGGCGGTCATGGACAAGCTGCGCGCGGCGGCTGTTTCCTGCGGGCCAGGGGGCATATTCACGCTGGCGCTTGCGGTGATCGATATTGCATTGTGGGACATCAAGGGCAAGGCATCGAACCTGCCGCTCGCGAAGCTTGCCGGCGGACACCGCGAGCGCGTGCCGACCTACGCGAGCGGCGCGCTGATGCGCACCTTTCCGCTCGACCATGTGGCAAAAGCCGCACCGCTGCTCGTCGAGACGGGTTTCAGGCAGATGAAGACCCAGCTCGCGCTCCCGGCTCCGACCACACCGGAACGCGAAGTCGAGCGCATACGCGTGATCCGCGAGGCGATCGGCCCGGATATCGACTTGATGTGCGACATCAACCAGCGCTGGAACGTGAGCCAGGCGATCTCGATCGGAAGCCGGGTCGAGCGGTATCACCTGTTCTGGCTGGAAGACGTCGTCGCCCATGACGATTACCCCGGGCTCGCGAGCGTTGCCGCGGCGCTCGCCACGCCGATCGCCGGCGGCGAGTACGTGTACGGCACGGTGCCTTTCCGTCACATGCTGGAGGCGCGCTCGGTCGACATCGTCATGATCGACGTGCTGCGGGCCGGCGGGATCACGCAGTGGCTCAAGATCGCGGGGATGGCGGAGGCCTTCAACCTCCCGGTGGTCAGTCACCTGCTTCCGGAAATCCACGTGCATCTTGTCGCCGCGATCCCCAACGGTCTCACGGTCGAGTACATGCCGTGGGCCGCCAAGCTGTTCGAAGAAGGTCCTGCGATCGTGAACGGCGCGCTCGTAGTGCCGGACAAGCCCGGACTCGGCCTCAATTTTGACCGCGACGCGATCAGCCGCTACGGCGTGAGCGCGTGAGTCACCAGGCGATCGATGAGTCGCCGCTCAGATCGAGTGGCAACCCGCCACAGTAAAACAACCGCCTCCGAACGGAGCGAATATCATGTTGACCGTTGATGCGCAGGTTCACATCTGGGGCGCCAACACGCCCGAACGTCCGTGGCCGGCGCGGCTCGAGGCTCACCGCGATGTGCCGATCGGAAAGGACGAACTGCTGCGCGAGATGAACACCGCAGGTGTCGACCGCGCGATCATCGTGCCGCCGTCATGGGAGGGCGACCGCAACGATCTCGCGCTCGAGGCCGCCCAGGCACACCCTGACCGCTTCGCCGTCATGGGCCGGTTCGATCCGGAAGCGCCCGGCGCGCGCGAGCTTCTCAAGACGTGGCGCCAGCAATCCGGCATGCTGGGACTGCGCTTCACTTTCCATACGCCGATATTGCTGCCGCCGCTCACCGAGGGCCGCATGGACTGGGTGTGGGCCGAAGCCGAGAAGCACGGCATCCCCATCATGGTGCTGGTGACCCACTCGTTCGCGCATCTCATCGACCGCATTGCCGAGCGGCATCCCGCGCTGAAGCTTGTCATGGACCATCTTGCGCTCACCCGCAACACCAAGGACGAGGAAGCGTTCCGCGACATCGACAAGCTGCTCGCGCTGGCGAAACGCCCCAACATCGCGGTGAAGGCGACCGCGTTGCCGTGTTTTACCAACGACACCTACCCGTACCGCCGGCTGCACCCGTATATCCGGCGCGTATATGACGCGTTCGGCCCGCAACGCATGTTCTGGGGCACCGATCTCTCGCGGCTGCCCTGCACCTACCGGAAAGGCGTCACGATGTTCACCGAAGAGATTCCCTGGCTCACCGCCGCGGACAAGGTGTGGATCATGGGCTGCGGGGTGTGCGAGTGGGTGGGGTGGAAGCTCTGATGGTTCAACGTTTCGCGCGTGCGCGGCCGATCCCCGCCATCATGCCCAGCACTTCGCACACCGATGCCGTGTCGGCCTGCGCGAGACCCAGCGCCATTGCGGCGTTGTAGATCGGCACGCACGCGGTGAAGATCGGTGTCGGGCAGTCCACCGCTTTGGCCATGTCGCCGATCACCTGCATGTCTTTCTGCCACACTTCGATCTTCATCGTCGGCGGCATATATTTGCGCGCGGCCATCATGGCCCCGCGCAGCCGGTAGACCCCCGTGCCGATGATCGGGCTCGGCCCGAACAGGTCAAGGAGCTGGCGCGGATCGAGTCCCATCTTGCGTCCGAGCGTGATTGACTCGGCGGTCGCCACGTTAAGAATCGCCACCAGATGATTGGCCGCGAACTTCATCCTCGTGCCGTTGCCATATGCGCCGACGTACGGGACCTTGCCCGTAAAGACGTTGAGGATCGGCCGCACGCGCTTGAACGCAGCTTGGTTGCCGCTCGCGAAGATCGTCCACGCGCCTTCCTTCAGGCGCACCGCCGTTCCGCTGATCGGGCAGTCGAGCGTCGCGATTCCCGCGCGCTTCAGCTTCTGCATGGCGCGTTCCTTGTCGGCGAGCGGGAGCGTGCTCGTTTCGATCACGATGCGGCTTTTCGGGCGCTTTACCGCGGCGATCTTTTCCACCGCGTCTTCCAGCGCCGCGACCGTCGCAAGCGACGTGATCACGACCTCGGCGCTCCGGGCAACGGCGGTGCTTGAGGCGAGCGGCCGTCCGCCGGCCTTTTTCAACCGGCGGCGTGCTGCCGGCAATAGGTCGTAGCCGAAAACTTCATAACCGTTGGCGAGCAGGGTTTCGGCCATTGCGCCGCCCATGATGCCGAGGCCGACGACTCCGATGGTGGGTTTCATGTGATATTGGCGAACGCTATGTGGTGTCGGCTTTTTGATGGTAGCCATGACGGCGCGCTATCGTCAACCATGCGCCAGTGCGGGCGAAACGCGGTATCCTAGGAATTTGTCGGACTTGGGTCGGACAAATTCCTAATGCAAAACCGCTTGCAGGAAGACGAGAGAAAAGCGAGTGAAAATCTCATTTCAGGCGTGCTCGGATGCTGTTATGAGGTCAAGAACGGTTGTTAACCCGGGTTTCATTGGAAATCCGCAGGCGGTTTTGCTGTTAGCAGCCTGTCGCGTATTAAGTCCGACAGGCTGCTGGGCTCTATCCGAGTGGGAGCAATGCGATGAACAACTTGTTCGACGAGACTCACGATCCCAAGCGCAAGAGCTGGGTCGCCTCGGCACAGGGCCACGCCGACTTTCCGATCCAGAACCTGCCGTTCGGCATCTTCAGCCCGCAGGGTGAGGCGCCGCGCGGCGGCGTTGCAATCGGCGACGAAATCCTCGACTTGAAAGCGGCGCTCGCGTCGGGGCTTTTTTCCGGCCAGGCGCAAGAGGCGGCGGCTGCGGCTGCCGGCGCGGCGCTGAATTCGTTGATGGCATTGGGCATAGCACCGCGCAACGCGTTGCGCAAGCGCCTCTCGGCGCTGCTTGCTGCGGACGGGGCCGATCGCGCGCGAGTCGAGAAGCTTTCCGCAACGCTCCTCCACAAGGCTGCCGAGTGCATGCTGCACCTGCCGGCCGCGGTCGGAAACTACACGGATTTTTACGCCGGCATCCATCATGCGGTGAACGGCGGCCGTCGGCGTGGCCGAGACGAGCCGCTGTTTCTCAATTACAAGTATGTTCCGGTTGCCTATCACAGCCGCGCCTCGTCGGTCGTTACCTCGGGAACTTCCATACGCCGGCCCAGCGGGCAGCGCGAGCTTCCGGGCGAAGCCGTGCCGAGTTTCGGCCCCTGCCGCAAGCTCGACTTCGAGCTCGAACTGGGGGTGTGGATCGGCCCCGGCAATGCGCTCGGCGAGCCGATCTCCATCGCGCAAGCGGCGGACCATATCGTGGGATTTTGCCTCCTCAACGACTGGTCAGCGCGCGACCTGCAGGTCTGGGAATCGCAGCCGCTGGGGCCTTTCCTCGCGAAGAATTTCGGCACTACCGTATCCCCATGGGTCATCACGGTCGAGGCGCTCGCCCCCTTTCGCCAGCCGCAACCGCCGCGTCCAGCGGGCGACCCGCGGCCGTTGCCTTATCTGTGGGACGACTGCGACCAGCAGATGGGCGCATTCGATGTGGAACTCGAAGTGCTGCTGTCGACCGAGGGCATGCGAACGAAAGGAATGCCGCCGCAACGGCTCGCGGTTAGCAACACCAATCATCTTTACTGGACCGTGGCGCAGATGGTCGCGCACCACACCTGCGGAGGCTGCAATCTTCAGCCGGGCGACCTCTTCGGCAGCGGCACGATTTCGGGGCCAACCCCGTCCGGATACGGCAGCCTGATCGAACTATCGCAGGACGGCAAGCAGCCGATCACGCTCGCATCGGGCGAGACGCGGGCTTTTCTCGTGGACGGCGACGAAGTGATCTTCCGCGCGAGCGCCCGGCGCGGCGGTTATGTGTCAATCGGCTTCGGCGAGAGCCGCGGTCGAGTTTCCTGAATCCTGGGTACGGCAGCGCCTCAGCGCAGGTACGCCTCCATTGCGTAGTGCCGCAGCATGCGATGGCTGTTGAAGTACGAGGCGTTCTTGCCGATCGCGCCTTTCATCGTCGACAAAAGGAATGATCACGAGTCCGCTTCCTCAAAAACCATGGCTTACCAGCACATCTGCCATGATTCGATATTTGTCCAAACAAACCGGCGTGGAGTCAATGCCGATCGCGCCGGCTTTGTCACTCTAATCAGAGGGCCAGTTCTTCGCGCAGCCAGCTTGGGCCAGGAGCGCGCCATTCTGATACGATCACCGGACAAGGATCACCGGAATTTGGCGTTGTCTTGTTCGAGTGGAGTGCAATCATGAAGTCATGGTGGATCGTCACGGAGCACGGAACGATCAGGCTTGAGTTTCGCGAGGTGCCCGTGCCTCAGCCCAAGGCTGGCGAGATCGTGCTGAAGGTGCACGCGACTGCGCTCAACCGCGGCGAGTTGATCCCGGGCGGCGTCGTGCACGGCGGACCCGAAAAACTCGGCGGCACCGAGGCGGCGGGCGTGGTACACGCGGTGGGCGAGAGCGTCACTGCGTTCAAGCCGGGCGACCGCGTCATGGGACGCGCGCGCGGCGGTTTTGCCGAGTACGCGACGTTGGATGCGCATCAGGCGATGTCCATGCCGCAGCGCCTCTCGTGGGAGCAGGGCGCGGCCATTCCTGCGACCTTCCTTGCCGCTTACGAGATGCTGTTTCCGTACGGAAAGCTCAAGCGCGGCGAATGGCTGCTCGTCACCGGCGCATCCTCGGGCGTGGGGGTCGCGAGCATCCAGGCCGCCAAGGTGATCGGCGCGAGCGTCATCGGCACATCGGGTTCCGTCGCCAAGCTCGAAAAACTCAAGGCGATCGGCCTCGATTTCGCTATCGCGACCCGTGCCGCGGATTTCGCGGCCCGCGTCAAGGAGGCGAGCGGCGGCAGAGGCGCCGACCTCATCGTCAATTGTGTCGGGGGCTCAGTGTTCGCCGAGTGCGTGCGCGCGCTGGCGCGGCGCGGCCGGCTCGCGGTGGTAGGTTATGTTGACGGAACGCTCAAGGCGGAGCTGGATCTCGAAGCGGTGCACGCCAACCGCTTCGAGATTTTCGGAGTGTCCAACGCGCGGTTGATTCCCAAGGAGCGCGCGGAGGCGATGCGCGGCTTCGTGCGCGACCTGCTGCCGGCGTTCGCCGAGGGCCGCATCACGCCCGTCATCGACCGCGTGTTCTCCTTTGACGAACTTCCGCAGGCCAAGGATTACATGGAATCCAATGCCCAGGTCGGCAAGATCGTGGTGCGCGTCGCTTGTTGAGCCCCCCCTCTCCCTTCGGGAGAGGGGTCGGGGGCGAGGGCTGAAAGGGTCGGGGATGAGGGCTGAGCATTGTCACCCGTTTCTGCAATGCTCAGTGGTGAGATCCGCGCTCAACGGAATCACGCTCTTCCGTGCATTCCCCTGTGACGGAACGTTCCGTGGCGCCAGGGAGACAGCAGTTCATCGGCCACTTTCTGCTGCTCGGGCGTGAGCGCGGCATAGAGCGGTCTTGCGGCCGCCAGCGTCTCGCTCAACCTGACGGAAGCCGCGGCAAGACGCGCCTGCCTGCGTTCGAGCCTTTCGATCGCGGTCGGTTGGACCTCTTGCGGCCGCTGTTCCATCTGTGAGCGCCGGGCCTGCACGCGCTCATCCATTTCGCGCGCGTGCTTGCGGAGCGTGTCCGCGAAGGCGTCCCACTGCTGCTGCTGGGCATCGGTGATCTTCAACGCCGTCTTAAGGTAGGCGAGCCGCGCCTCTATCCGCTCGCTGGGCAGGCGGACCGCACGCTGGCTCTCATGATGCCGCTGCGCGTGATGGCGAACCTGCGGACCATCGGCGGACGGATTCGCTGATTGGCCCACGGCAAGCGGCGCTGCCGCGGCAAGAGTAACGGATATAAGGGTGCTCAGAATCGATTTGTTCATGGTTCACTCCTGGGGTGTCGAAGAAAATATCGGGTTTCGCCCTGGCTTCGCAGGGTTCAGATTTTCGGACAGCGGCGCGATTTGTCCGGTTCCACCATCGTGGTGTAACACTTTGTATCCAGTCAACAGTTGCCAGTCGCCAGTTGGCAGTTGCCAGTCGTCAGTTGCGAGTACTCAGTTGGCAGTGAGCAGTCATTGAAACGAAGGTCGGGTATGCGCAGCGTTCCGCGACATGCAACTTTTTTCCGGCCCCGTTCGTCCCGAGCCCAGTCGAGGGGCTCAGAGCCTGCCTGGGACTTGATCCCGAGACGAACGGATTCTTGAGGTGAGTTCCGATTCCCTTTCGCTCGTCGCTTCCCACCAATCGCGAGTAAAATCAACACATAATGCTGCAGCGGGGGCGGTATTGCGTCTGAAATATACCAGACCACCAGTGCAGGATTGCCTCCGACGTTATAACCTCCGCATGCTGTGGAGCGGCTTCCTGGGAGCGGAACGCTTGTGCGATTGAACGATAGCTTCTTGCGCTGCATTGTCTATTTGGGCTGGCCTATTGCTGGCACAGAGGATGAGTTGGACCCTGTAGGAACTGGTTTCTTGGTCGTCCATGACGGCGCAACTTACATCGTTACCGCCGCCCATGTCGCCCTGAGGTTTTCGAGGGATGATCTACCTTTCGGGATTAGGCTGAATAAGACTGCTGACGGCGCGGGGAAAGTCGAACATATTCCCTCCGCAAAATGGTATTTCCATCGATGCCGCAGGCCAGCGGGTCTCCGGTATTTGTCCGAAGATCATTACTCGGTTACACCTCCTACACGACGACAAAAAATGAAACCGACGATCAAAAGGCTGAAAGGCTTATTTCTGGAATATATGGAAGCGTTTGGCTTTTGGGGCTTTGGCATGGCGCATGGACTGATGATATTGCCAAATACATCAACATTGCTAAAGACACGGTAACTCTCGGGATGGGCATGGGCATTACCATACCCGCTCCGAGAATTATTGAGACACTTGACCGTCAAGACTTGAAAGAGATGAGACAAGCCGCAAGAGAGGCGGATAAAGTGATTGTTACTCCACAATCTGAATCTCGCGATGCGGACAAGCGGCGTGATGACATTTTGCGAAAAATGCTGAACACGCCGCCGCAACCTAAGAGGGCTACGAAGAAAAAACGATGATTCGAGCTATTCTCATGTGGCTTGACTTCATTCCTCGGATAGTGATCCAAACTCAGATGGAAGCGCCAGCAAAAAGACAACGGTTAGGGTCGTCTGTAAATACTCGAACTCACGCTCCAAGACGACCAACGGGAGGAAACCTGTTCATGTCCGGCTGGAACCTTTATGAGATCGCCAGCCATTGCGAGCGGAGCGCCATTTGGCATGGTCGGGTTGAACCTCTTACCGCCGATGCCTTTGATCAGGATCGCGGCGCGTTTGGTGTCATTGTAGCCTCCCAGGTATGCGGTTTACCTAGTCGGCTACGGTATGTCGGGCATATATGTCCGCGGCGAGCAAAGTGAAACAAGCCGAATATCCCATCGGCCAGCGGGTAAACCTGCCCGGCCATTTCTCGGAGCCAGTTGTCATCGAGACGGTGCGTCCTCTTGGTGCTGGATTCGAGTGCAGGGTACGTCTTGCCGACGGTACGCCTGATGAAACGGTTCTTTCCCGAGCCGAGATGGAGGCGCTCGTGGGCAGTGCTATAGCTGCGGAAGATGGGGTCCGGCCGGCGGATGGTGAGCGCTTCCGCCTCATGGTCGAATCGACAAGAATACGATTGGCTTACGCATACGACCGCCATTTCGCCGTAAGTCTCTCGGGCA
>Ga0156226_1455_pt1 | contig 11050 bp, 11 predicted proteins | sample RifCSPlowO2_12_FD_107874 | JGI IMG/M metagenome (GOLD analysis project Ga0156226, IMG submission 107874) | Betaproteobacteria bacterium RIFCSPLOWO2_12_FULL_62_13
CTGATCGATAAGCGCCGGTGGTTGCGGCAGGCTGATCGATAAGCGCCGGTGGTTGCGGCAGGCCGACATCAGCGAGGCATTGGCCTTCACCAAGGCGCTGCCCGGGTCGACGGGGATACAGGTCGTGGCCTATCTTGGCTGGCGAATACGGGGTTGGCCCGGAGCACTCGTTGCGGCAACCGCATTCATTGCGCCGGCGACCCTGCTGATGATCGTGGTGGCGGCCGGCTCGCTAACTCTGCCTGATACGCCGTGGGTGCAGGGCGCGTTGACCGGTATCCAGGTCGGCGTGGTCGGGTTGCTCGCCGCAGCAATTTGCCGTTGGCGTTGGCTTTGCCTACGCCACGCCGGGGCCGGTCCTCATCTTGGCTGCCTTTGTCGGTTTCCACGTCGCGGGTATTGCGGGCGCATTGGCTGCTACTATTGCAGTTTTCGCCATTCCCGTGCTGCTCTCAGCGGGTTCTGCGGGCGTGGTGGCGCGATTGAACCGCTATGCGAGGTTTCGGGCGTTCGGGCGCTTTGCCGGTGCCGCTGCTATCGGGTTACTGGCAGTAACCGCGACAGCGATCGCGCGCCCAGTGTTCGAACTCCACCCTGGGTTGCTCGGGGGAGCCGCATTGGTGTTTGCGGCTGAGCGCTTCGGCTTGTCCCCTGTGCTGCTGCTCGCGATCGCGGTCGGTATAGGTGCGGCGCTCGGGGCAGCCAGCGTTTGAGCGCCTTGTTTGTTCTTGACAACGCCCGCGAACGGGCACTTCGATAAGGAGGGAAATCATGCCCTTTTACAACATTTCCGAGATGGAGGCGAAACGTTCGAAGGTGGGCCCCGGGGTGGGGAAAAGCGTCGCGGGCGAGCTCATGAAAGTGGGCATCGTGACGTACCAGGAGGGGGAGGGTCCCCCGCCGCACTTCCACCCCAACGAGGAGCAATACATGCTCATGCTCGAGGGAAAACTGAAGATGGTCCTCGGCGACGAGGAACGCATCATCGAGCGCGGGGTCCTGGTGCACATTCCTCGAAACACCAGGCACGGCGTCTGCGCGGTGGGAGGCCCGGCGGTCTTCTTTGCGGTGAAGAGTCCGGTGGGAACCGGTGAATTGAGCGCGGACTACAACATGGCCAAAGACGCCGCCGAGGTCTGGAATCGCCTTTCTGCTTCATGAAGGGCGATAACGGCAAGCAAAGGAGCGGATCGTGGAACTGAAATCAGCTTTGCAGGTATTCAATGAATCCGATGTGCCGCTGTCACCGGGGGTTGTGCAGGGGCTCACCATAAGGAAATTGGCGGGAAGCGATGAACATCCGAGCGAGAGAATAAGCGTAGGTCTGGCAACATTCGCGCCCGGCACGCACGAGCATCTTCACTGGCATCTGATCGAAACCTTTCACTATATCGTCGCCGGCCGGGGAATCGTGAGGGACATCGAAGGAAACAGCTACGAGGTCGGTCCCGGGGACGTGGTTTACGGGCCGCCGGGGATGCGGGGTGCTCACGAATGGGAGGTCAAAGAGACGTTGCAGCTTCTCACCATAAAAGCCACCAACGCTCCCGAGAGGGCGATTCAGTTCAACGTGGACAGGTCCACCATGGAGTCCAGGGCGGAACTCGGTTATCTGGTCGAGCGTGGAGCGGCCGACCTGAAAAAATCGTTTTATGAAACCTGATGCGGGAAAGGTTCGATCCCGCATCGGCGACCTCCTGCCCACGGCGCGAAGGAAGATCTGATCGAGTCCTGCAAGACGATGCGCTCGAAGAACTCCCGAAACAGCGTCACCCCCAGCGCTTCCTCGCCGGCGAAGAGCACGCTGCGATCGGGAATCTCGGTATCGAGGTCGTAACCCAGAAACCACAACCAGCCCCTTATCTCTTTTGCAACGCGGCGACCTCGCGTTCCAAGCGACTGCCCCGCGCCTTGGCGATGTGCCCCGGGGGCGTGTCTATGCCTTAGTTGATGGGTATCCCGGCAGCCTTGATGACCTTGGCCCATTTGGCGGTATCGTCGCGCAATATCCTGCCAAGCTCATCCGGAGTGGAAGACTCCGGATTAAGCCCGGCCCGCGCCAGTTGCTGGCGCAGATCGGGCATCTCGATGGCCTTGACTATCACTTGGTTCAGGCGGGAGACGATTGCTTTCGGGGTGCCGGCCGGTGTAAATATTCCGAACCATGAGTCGAACTCGTATTCCGGCACGGCTGCTTCGGCCACTGTGGGTACGTCGGGCATGGTCGGCGAACGCTTGGCGCCCGTCACTGCCAGCATGCGAATCCGGCCCGCCTTCACGTGGGGGACTGCAGTAGGAAACGCCGGGATGGCAAAGTGAACCTGCCCTGCGACGGTGGCGATCATTGACGGACCACCTCCCTTGAATGGAACGTGGTTGAATTTTACGCCGGCGACATACTCCAAGAGAGCGACGGACAGATGCCCGGTACTGCCGACACCGCCCGAGCCATAGTCAAGCCTGCCTGGCTCCTTCTTTGCGAGCGCGATGAATTCTTTGATGGTCTTCACCGGCAAAGCGTTCTTGACGACAACCGCATTCGGGGTACTGCCGATTCTTGCTATCGGCGCGAGATCCTTTAGACCGCTATAGGGCAGGCTGGAGTAAAGCGTTTCATTGATCGCAAGCCCCACGTGGTTGACGATGAGGGTATGCCCGTCAGCAGGTGCCTTTGCAGCGAGATGGGTGCCCAGAGTGCTGCCGGCGCCACCACGGTTGTCAACGACTACAGTTTGACCGAGCCCTTCACCGATCTTCGCGCCGACCATCCGTCCCACCAGGTCGCTGGTTCCGCCAGGGGCGAATGGAACGATCAAGCGGATGGGGCGATTAGGATAGTCTTGTGTGTGTCCCGCCGTGGTAAAGCCAAGTCCCACCATGAGTAGGACGATCCGAACGAAAACTCGAGTCATACGTTCCTCCATCCGTGATTCTTGCAGAAAAATTTCCGCTCGAGCTTCGTCGAGCGGCCCGGAGTCAGGTACATGCGGGCTGGCACAGCACCTCGTACAAGCTTGACGCGCAGGTCACGGGCATACGGAAGTATCCACCACGACCTCGTCTCCCTCGACGCGGAACAGCTCGACGGTGTCGAGGAGCCCCTCGGGGCCCCAGTCCATCGCGTGATTGCCTCCACCGGCCATGAGCGTTACGGTGGTGTTCTTCATTTCGGTCATGAGCTACCATCAAGAAGTGTGCGAATGGGAAAGGCGGCGTAACCTTGCGGTTGAAAGTTTATCCCGACCGTGACCCTGGTAGGGACCGGGGCGAAAGGAGACGCCATCCATGAAAGAGAAGATCACGATTGCCCGGTCCGCGTCAAGGGTTGCCGGGCAGCCGTGGCGCCGGCTCAACGCGCCGGAGTTGACTTGACAAGACCTCATGAATTCATTTGAGAAGGTGGATGTTATCGTGGTGGGCAGCGGAAATGCCGCATCTTGCGCCGCGCTGTCGGCGCGGGAGAAAGGCTTGAACGTGGTGATGCTTGATGCCGCCCCACGTGAAGCGCGAGGCGGAAATACCGCTTACGCTGGCGGGCAGATGAGGGTTGCCTTTGAAGGTATCGGCGATCTTCTGAAGGTGATCGGCGATCTTACCGACGAGGAAATCCGGAACACGGACTTTGGCACCTACAGCGCTGCGGACTTCCTCGACGACATGGGGCGGGTCACTGAGTATCGGTGTAACCCGGAACTCGTCGAGTATGCGATCCGGAACAGCCTTGACACGCTTATCTGGATGCGCAGCAAGGGCGTGCGCTTTCAGGCCAGCTTTGGGCGGCAGGCATTTCGCGTCGATGGGAAGTTTAAATTCTGGGGCGGATTGCCGTGCGAGGTATGGGGCGGTGGCGCCGGGTTGATCGAGGCCCTTCATGCGCGCGCCGAGCGGGACGGCATCCCCATTTTCTACGATACTCCCGTCGTCTCGCTCCTGCGCAACAACGATCGCGTTACCGGTGTCCGCATCCTTCACCGGGCACAGATGCTCGAGGTGCAGGCCAAGGCGGTGGTGTTGGCGTGTGGAGGCTTTGAAGCCAACGCAGAGATGCGGGCACGCTATCTGGGACGGAACTGGGAACTGGCGAAGGTGCGTGGTACGAGATACAACACCGGGCAGGGCCTGCGCATGGCGCTCGAGGTGGGCGCACGTTCTTTCGGGCACTGGTCGTGTGCCCACTCGAGCTGCTGGGACCTCAATGCGCCGGAGTTCGGCGACCTGGTGGTGCGTGGCGGGTACCAGAAACACAGCTACCCCCTCGGGATCATGGTCAATGCTCGGGGCGAGCGGTTCGTCGATGAAGGTGCGGATTTCCAGACGCTTACCTACGCGAAATACGGACGCGAAATTCTGGCGCAACCGGGATTGTTTGCATGGCAGGTATTCGACCAGCGCGCTGTCCCGCTGCTGCGCGAAAGCTATCGTATTCGGCAGGTAACTAGAGTGCAGGCGCCCGGCCTTGAGGAGCTTGCGGCAAAGCTCGATGGAGTTGATGGCGAGCGGTTCCTGCGAACGGTAGAGGAGTTCAACAACGCGGTATCCGGGCGTGGCGACTCCTTCAATCCGAGCCTCAAAGACGGTTGCGGCACGATTGGACTCAGGATTCCCAAGTCCAACTGGGCGAGAAGAATCGAGCGCGCCCCATTCGAGGCCTATGCGGTCACTGCCGGAATCACCTTCACGTTCGGGGGAATCAAGATCAATACCAGGGCGGAAGCCGAAGATTACGGGGACGTCCCTATCCCGGGTTTGTTCGTTGCCGGAGAAATGGTCGGCGGACTGTTTTATCATAACTACCCAAGCGGGACCGGGTTGACGTGCGGTGCCGTGTTCGGTCGTACCGCGGGACGCAGCGCGGCGGTTTTTGCTCGCAGTTTTGGCGGTTAGCTCTGTGCCGCGCACATAGCCTATAGTCAGCGATTCAGGCGACACCAGCGGGTTTCTCTTTCCAGAGATGCCGGAACTTGGTCGCGACCACTTGATCGTACGACACCGTTTCGGAAAGGATGCCTAACTTGCGAGCGAAGTTGTTCAGGGCATCGACCGTCTGCCTCGATATAGACGGATCATAGAACGGCGTATCGCGCTGAATGAGTTCGGCAATGAGGCCGGCTTCGGTCTCTGGAAATAGCTTCTCGCCAACCTCCGTGGCGCGTGCCGGGTTCTGCTTGAGCGCCTGCTGCGCTCCGACGAGCGCGCGCACCGCCGCCGCGACGAGATCGGGTTCGTCATCGATTTTCTTCTGCGTAGTCACGAAGGCCGGGAAAGTGTAGTCGCGCGCGGCCGGCGGCCAGTCGCCGCGCCGCGCGTCGAGCACGAGCGTGCCGATTCCGTTACGCACCGCCACCTCAGCACCCATGCCGTTCGCCCAAAAGCCGTCGAGCTTTCCCTCTTCGAGTGCTTTGGCCGCCGCCACTCCGAAGGAGACTCCGGCGCCCGCCGCCCCGGGGACAGGACCGATTCGCACCTCGCGCTCGGGATCGATGCCGGCCTCGATGAGCATGCATTTCAGGCCATCCGCGGGACCGGGCGCCGCCCCGATGCGAAGCCCTCTGAGCGCGCCCAGGTCGCCGCGCTTTGCGCCGAGATCCTTTCGCAGGACCAGGAACCAGTACATATGCTGCCCGAGCGCAGCCAGAAGTTTGCACCCATTCCAATTCTTGAAAGCGTAAAGCGGCGCGTGTGCAGCCCCGGCCACGAAGTCGAGTCGGCCGTCGCGCAGTTCCTCGTAGGTTCTTGTGACAGGGAACAGCAGTTCGATCGTAGCGTCCAGGCCTTCCTGCTTGAAGAAACCCAACTCGACTGCAGCGATCGCGGGGAAATATGACGGCGATATCAGATCGGGGATGGCGACGCGTAGCGTCATGGTAAACGTTTCTCGCCTTCGTCGTAATAGTGGATTTCGAGCAGCAAACAGCCGCCGTTGGACTTGAACGGTCCGTGCGGCGTGCCCGGCGGCCGGCAGGCATATGTGTTGGGACCAAACTTAGTTCCGCCATCGCCGTTCTTGTCACAGCCGACGACGAGATCGCCGGACACAAGGTAGACCTCTTCCCAGTAGTCATGCACGAACGGCTCCGTTGTATTAACGCCGGGCGCGAAGCGCAGGTGGCGTGTCCGGTGGCCGCGTTTTGCCTTCTCGTCGAGGATGCCTGCAAGGATCTGTTGCTCGATGCCGGGCGGATAGCCGGGCGGTATCTCCCAGCCTTTGCCAAGGTCGACTGTGTAGAACTCCTTGTGCTCCTTGTGGATCGCCATCTGCTCGTTCCATTGCGGTGGGCGACGCGCTGCGCGGCTGATAGCTATCAGCTTACAAGCGGAAGTGCTATTACGTCATAGTCGTGCCTGATCTTGCGCTTGAGCACCGCGTCCTCGAGCTCAACTTCAAAACGACTGGCGGGACGCACGCCGCCGATCGCGGGCACAGTCCCGCAAAACATGGCGGTTCCGGTTGGAAGCTGAGGATTATTGTCAGTATAACCACAAATTAGATCGAGTGGCGGGCGAATCAGCGCAAGAGCGCCCTCCTGGTACAGCACACGCTGACCATCGATCACGGCCCACGAGCGTAGCATCATCTCGTCCCAGTGTGAGGCAACATCAACGAAGCGCCACAATTGCCGTCCGAGTGGTTTGGCACAGAGCTGCTTGGCGACCGCCACTGAGAAAGACTCGACCTTCCGATCGGTGTGATCGGAGCCGATTCCGACCCACAAGCGATCTTCGACTCCAAACAAGACCGCCTCAACCTCGCCGGAGGTCTCCGCACCAACGACCTCGATCGTTTTTGCCTGCGTCAGCAGATGAGCGCTCGCCCGGTAATACAACGGCACACGGCTGGGCTCAGGCACACCAAGCTGCGCGAGTTCCTCGATGTGATGCTGAACAGCAGCCGCGTCGCGACCAGTCCAACCCGCGATGACGAGCGTGGATATGTCCGCGTCGGCTTCTTGCACGCTGGTGCTGGTGATGAACTCGAAGATCATGGACTAATGGCTTTCTGCGGGTAGTAGACGGTCCGCCTCCCTGGTGACGTGGATTGCGTGGCGAGCCACGCCGAGCCGCATGTTGAGCACGTAGGCGTCAACCGAGTAAGCGAGGCAGGCATGAGAAAGTCTAGCAAACTGTTTGTGGGAACTGTAGCCGGATTACGCGTCCTCGTGCTCCTCCTCTTCGTCTTCCCAGGCAACTCCGCACTGTGCCTCCTTCTTCTTGTCATCTGACACCTCCCATATCATCATACTGCCCCTATCGGAAGTGCCCGGGATATCGGGGGAAGCCCAGTGGCTTCCGCTGGTTGGAAGGGGTTACTCGTGTCAACACACCTTGCGGCCCTGGTGAGCGTGCCTGGCGCTGGGTTTGTTGCATTCTTGTTCGACGCTAATCATTCGTCCTTCAACGCACACAATAACGGGAAGAAGCATGGCTGCCATGAAACGAGGGAACAACGCGCTGGAGATTTCGCCCGTAATGCACGGACTCGCGACTTACATTTCCCGTGCCCTGAGAACACCGCTGCCCGTGGCAGTTGTGGAGAAAACCAAGCATCACCTGCTCGACACTCTGGCCGCCATGGTTTCGGGGTCGAGGTTGCTGCCCGGCAGGATGGCCATCTCGTATGTGAAATCACTTGCCGGAAGCAGGGAAGCAACGGTCGTCGGGTCAAGTCTGGTAACGAGCGCGATCAACGCCGCGCTGGCCAACGGGATGCTAGCCCACGCGGACGAAACGGACGATTCCCATCCGCGTTCGTGCGTCCATCCTGGTTGCGGCATCGTGGCTGCAGCGCTCGCGATGGCGGAGTCCAAGCAGCGCAGCGGAACCGAACTGCTGCGTGCGGTAGCACTCGGCTACGACGTCGGCCCGCGGCTCACGATGTCCCTCAACGCGCGTGAGTTCCGAGCGGACGGTCACTCGACCCAGAGCTTCGGGCCGATGTTCGGCGCAGCCGCCGCAGCCGGGGCCCTTTGCGGGCTCAATTACGACCGGATACGGCATTTGCTTTCTTACACGGCACAGCAGGCTTCCGGCTTGTCTTGCTGGATGCGGGACAAGGATCACATCGAGAAAGCGTTCGACTTTGGCGGGATGCCGGCACGCAACGGTGTTACTGCGGCAACGATGGTCGCCCACGGCTTTACCGCTGTCGAGGACGTATTTGCAGGTGAGCGCAACTTCTTCGTTGCCTACGGCCGCGCGCCGAATCCCAATGAACTCGTACGCGATCTCGGCTCTACCTACGAGATCATGAACACCAATATCAAGCCCTGGTCGGTCGGATACCCGATCCAGTCGACGCTCGATTCGCTGTTCGAACTCATCCGCGCCCACAACCTCAAGCCGGATCAAGTGGAACATCTGCTGGTGAAGGTATCTCATTACGGCGCGAATACCATCGATAATCGATCGATGCCCGACATCTGCATCCAGCACTTGTGCGCCATAATGCTGCTTGATGGAACCGTCACCTTCCAATCGTCGCACGACATCAAGCGCATGCGCGATCGCAAGGTGCTCGCGCTGCGTCGCCGTATCGAGCTGCGCGGCGACGACGAGCTTGAACGCGCTCTGCCTGCGGCGTATCAGGCGATTGTCGAGATCAGGTTGAAGGACGGCCGGCAGCTTCGACACCATGCCAAATCCGTGCGCGGAACCCAAGACAATCCGATGACGCGCGCTGACATCGACGCCAAGTGTTACGATCTATGCGCGCCCGTGCTCGGCAGGCGCCGCGCGCGCGCGCTGTGCGATACGGCTTGGAACCTCGAAAAACTGAAAGACGCGCGCAAGCTGAGACGCCTGCTGCGGGCGTGAATAATCATCAAGTCATCGAAGCGGGTGACCTCGAAGCGCGGATTTCGCCGCCAATGCAGGGCGCGGGTGACAATGGAGGTACGGGAGTGGGCCGGGAGCAGTTAGGCAGGGGCGGATTTCAGTCGGCGCTGACGCCGGCTTCCCGGATGATCTTTCCCCATTTGTCGTGGTCCGATTTCATCAACGCGCCGAATGCCTCTGGCGTACTGGGCGCAACTTCGAGCCCCTGCCTGAACAGGGTTTCCTTGACATCAGGCATATTCAGGATTCGGGCAATTTCGAAGTTCAAACGATTGATAACCGCGAGCGGTGTTCCGGCCGGCACCGCAACCCCTTGCCACAGGGTCGCCTCGTAGCCGGGAAGCCCCGCCTCCGCCACCGTGGGTAACTCCGGCATTATCGTCGTGCGCTTCTTTGTGGTGACCGCCAGCGCGCGAATTCTTCCCGCTTTGATCTGCGGCACCGCAGTGACCACCTGCGCAAACATGAGTTCTATCTGGCCGGCGATCAGGTCGGTGAGCGCGGGGGCGCCGCCTTTATAGGGAACATGCACGATCCGGGTGCCCGCCATGCTGTTGAACAGTATGCCCGCCAGATAGCTCATGCCCCCAGACCCACCGGAATTCAGCTTGCCGGGCTGCGCTTTTCCCAAGGCAATGAGTTCCCGCACGGTTTTCGCCGCAACCGATGGATGAACCACCAGCACGTTGCTGCCGGAGGCGGCCATGATGACCGGCGCCAGGTCCTTCAGCGGATCGTAGCCCAGACCCTTGTAGAGGTGGACATTGACCGCGAGATTGCCGACAAACCCCATCAGCAGGGTATAGCCGTCCGGCAGCGATCTTGCGGTCTTGTCAGCCGCCAAGTTGCCCGCCGCGCCGGAACGATTGTCCACTACTACCTGCTGCCCCATGGCGCTGCTCAGCTTCGGGCCGATCGCGCGCGCCGTGATGTCCAATGCGCCCCCTGGTGCGGTCGAGACTATGAAGCGGATCGGCTTAGCGGGATAACTCTGAGTCTGAGAGTGAGCCAACGGCGCGTAGGGAAACAGCAAAATCGCCGCGACTGCGCATCCCGGTAACGAGTGTCCTGCCATTTTCTTAATCATCGTCATCCCCGCTAAGTAGCCCCGCGCCCTACCGAAGAATGAATGGGGCGGAGTGGGCTAATCAAGGTATTCCGGATACTATTGAGTGGAGTCACAATACGCTTGGAGGCATCGGATGGGCAAGGAACGGGTGAAATAGGCACGTTAGCTTTATTTTTTGGCACCCCCAAACTGAAACAATCAAATTAAGCTATTCTTCTCCAGAGCGCAGATGCAGTCAAGATAGTTGCTCCCTTTTTGTGCCCGAATTTGGCCACTTACATGACGATGGGATCAACGTAGTGGGGCCTGAAATCGAAGCGCTCAACGTCGGCTTTCGACCCGCAGATGCTGGTCGTACTGAACGGCTGCTTTCTGAAAACGCGACAGGCCGGTATCGACCCGCTGTAGCCAGTCAACCACGTCGTCATGAACGTCCGGTCCTCGGCCTAACCGGCCGCTCGTGCTTTGCTAGGCCGCAGAATCAGGACCGCGCGCGAGCGTCCGCTCCTGGATAACCCGAACTCACACTCCCGACCCTTAGCGGACGGTCGGATTTCCCGATAACCGACACTCAACGTTCGAGGTAAGCGACTGGCTGGATGCAGGCAGTGACCTCGTCAGATCCCGGCCATTTCTCAGGCGCTCTCGGCACGAAATCCCCCGATTGAATGCGGCTGCCAGGGCCAGAGATACTCCCGGAGGTGCCGTTGAATTTCCTGTCCTTCGATACGCGCTTCTTCATGGTCCCTGACGAGCTTGACCAGAAGCTCAAGCTTGTCCGCGGGGCGGAGCCCCCGGGGGAGGCGCCGCGGTCAGGCGCCTGATTTCTTCAAGCGCCTGACGACGCTGCGCTTCCGTTTTGATGATGCGCGGGATCACGTCGTATTGTTCGGCACTCCGAAGGTGACGATGTCACCGTTCCCTGACCGTTCGCTAGGGTTTCTCGGGGATCAGCAGAGCGGCGCAAGCCTCCGCTACGCCCGGTGTCGGTTCCTTCTCGCCAACCATGGTGGCAAATCCAGCCTTGGCCACCACCCCGCCACGAGACCACCGTTAGGTTTTCTGCAGTTCGGCGAGCCGCGCGGGAAGATTCGTGGCGCTATTGAACTGGGCGCTGCAGATTCGGGCAAGCGCGGCGACCACGGCGCC
>Ga0156226_1082_pt1 | contig 10989 bp, 8 predicted proteins | sample RifCSPlowO2_12_FD_107874 | JGI IMG/M metagenome (GOLD analysis project Ga0156226, IMG submission 107874) | Betaproteobacteria bacterium RIFCSPLOWO2_12_FULL_62_13
TTCCGTACAGCACGCTCAGGGATTTCGCACCCATTACTCAGTTGACGTCCTCCCCCAACGTACTCGTGGTGCACCCGTCGGTGCCAGTGAACACGGTGCGCGTGTTGGTCGGGCTAGCCCGCGAGCGGCCAGGGGAGCTCAATTATTCGTCAGCGGGCAATGGCACGGCCGGCCACCTGGCCGCGGAATTGTTCAAGCTGATGGCGCTTGTCAACGTGGTACACGTGCCGTATAAGAGTGCCCCCCAGGCGTTGACCGACCTCGTGACCGGTCAAGTCCAACTGCAGTTCAGCAATCTGATGGCGGCGCTGCCACATGTCAAGACCACCAAGTTGCGCGCGCTTGCGGTGACGACCGTGGAACGCTCACCGGCGGTTCCAGCGCTGCCAACCATGGAGGAAGCGGGGCTGCCCGGTTACCGCGTCGATCAGACGTACGGCGTATTGGCTCCTGCGGGCACATCAGCGGCAATCATCGACAAACTCAACACGGAGATCGTCAACATCCTGAAAACGCCGGAGTTCAGGCAACGGATGACGGCCGAAGGTGCGGTCCTGGTCGGCAACTCACCGCAGCAATATGACGGCTACCTGCGAGGCGAAATTCAGAAGTGGGCCAAGGTTGTGCAACATATTGGGATACGAGTTGATTAATGTGCGGCTGTCCATGAAGAACAAACGCATCGTCTTTGTGGGCGCCGGCGCCATCGGAGGCTATGTCGGCGCACACCTCGCCAAGGCCGGATACAACGTCGTGCTGATCGATCAGTGGCCGGAGCATGTCGATGAGATCAAGCGCCACGGCCTGCGGTTCAGCGGCACGCTGGGGGAATACGCGATACCGGTACCGGCGCTTCACATCCACGAGGTGCAGAGCCTCGTGCATCACCCGATCGACATCGCCTTCATCTGCACCAAACTCTACGACACCGAGTGGGCCACGATGATGGTGCGCCAGTACCTGTCTGTGGACGGTTACGTGGTTACGCTGCAGAACAGCGTGGTCGAGGATCTGGTTGCCGCGATCGTCGGCTGGGGCAGGACCGTCGGATGTATTGCGAGCACGCTGAGCGCTGAGGCTTTCCAGCCGGGCCGCATCGTGCGCACACGGCAACCCGGCGGTTCCACCTATACCATCTTCCGGGTCGGTGAAGTACATGGACGGATCACGCCCAGGCTCGGAAAACTGGTCACGATGCTAAGCAGTGTCGACAGCGCCAAGGCTACGACCAACCTATGGGGGGAGCGCTGGTCGAAGCTCGCCGCCAACACCATGACCACCGGCGTTTCGGGCGTGACCGGCCTCAACCTCAAGGCAGTTCTGGAGGCAGACGCCACGCGCAAGCTCATGATCAAGCTGGGCAGCGAGGCGATTCGTATCGGGATCGCGCTCGGCTACGCGATCGAGCCTGTCAGAAGGCTCTCTCCCGAAGTGTGGCTCAAGGCGGGCGACGGCGACAAGGCGGCACTCGTGGAAGTGGATCAAGCGATCGAAGTGGAGCTGCAACGCATGAGCGACGAGGGTTATTCCGGAACAGCCCAGGACATCCGCAAGGGCCGCCGCACCGAGGTCGATTACATGAACGGCTTCGTCGCTGCCAAAGGTGAGGAAATCGGCATTCCCGCGCCGATCCACAAAGCCATCACCACGCTCGTGAAGCGCCTCGAGCGAGGCGAAATTGCCCAGCATCTCGATAATATTGCAGGACTGCTTTGAGAGAGGAGTCGCGACTATGAGACCAGCGGCGTTAGTAACAGTCACCTATCTTGTGTGGGTAGGCGTGTCGGCGCTGGGGGCGCCTGCGGCGGCGCAGGGCTACCCGTCGAAACCGATCAAGATCGTCGTCGCATATCCGCCTGGCGGGCCTAACGACTTGTCAGCGCGCACGGTGGGGCAGAAGCTCTCGGAAGCGCTTGGGCAACCGGTGGTGGTCGAGAACCGGCCCGGCGCCGCTGGGAACATCGGTTCGCTTGTGGTGGCGAGAAGCGCGCCCGACGGCTACACCCTGCTGAACGGGGCGAGCGCCCTGACAATCGCACCGGCGCTTAGGAAGGACCTGAAGTATGATGTGGTAAAGGATTTTGCGCCGATCAGCCTCACCGTAATCGGCTCGTTCGTGCTCGCCGTGCACCCTTCGGTGCCGGTCAACTCGGTAAGGCAACTGATCGCTCTGGCGAAAGCACGACCCGGACAACTCACCTACGCGTCCTCTGGTGTCGGTGCCCCGCCTCATTTGGCAGGCGAATTGCTGAAGACAATGGCCAACGTGAACATCCACCACATTCCATACAAGGGCGTCGGCCAGTCGATAAGCGATCTGGTCGGCGGCCACGTGGACATGATGTTCACGAGCCCGCCCAACGCAATCCCACACGTGCGGGCGGGCAAGCTGAAAGCGCTCGCTGTCTCCATCGCCAAACGCTCGCCTTTGTTGCCGGAAGTGCCAACCGTCAGCGAATCCGGACTCAAGGGCTTCGAGATCGGGACGTGGTTCGGATTGCTCGCTCCTGCCGGTACACCACGCCAAATCGTAGACCTGCTCAACGCCAACATCGTCAGGATCATGGCTGATCCTGAAGTCCGCCAACGCTTATCCAATCAGGGTCTCGATCCCGTTTCGAGTACGCCGGAACAGTTCGCGGCTCACATCAAGTCGGGGCTGGTGAAGTTTGCAAAGATCGTGAAGACCGCGGGTATCAAACCCGAGTAGGTATTTTCACCGGACGCGCCGGACGTTCAGGCTGCTGCGGCGGCGGGACCACGCCGTCTGGCGGCGAGCGCGCGGCACGAGGCCAGGTGTTCGAGCGTCTCGAGGTCGCGGAACAGCTGCTCCGCATCAAATCCCTGATCCCCTGCCGCCATGCAGTCCAGAAACTTCCGGCGCAGATCATCGGTGCCCAGCGGCCGCTTGGCGTTGCCAAGCGCATGGCGCACCTGCTCGCTCTCGAGCACACGGCTGTCCTTCAGGAATACGTGCACCTGGTCCCACAGCGCGAAACCCGGCGCCTCGGGATCGTAGTTTTCGTTGGTCACTACCGTCACGCGCCGCATCAACTCCTGCACCTCGCGCCGCGTCACGAACGCGTCATTCACCTCCTGTAGCCCGACGTTGCCCGCGAGCACCGAGGCGGCGACGGCGAACTCGGCACTGAACTTCGCGGCAAGACCCGTCGTCGGTCTATGGTTCTTGAGGATGGTCGCGTGAATCCTGCTCAACGACACTTCTATCCTGTCGATATCCTCAGCTTCCAACGGTTGCCTGCTAATCAAGTTGATCGTAGCGTCAATCGCGCGATGCGCGCAGTAACATACTGGATAGCGCTTGATGCTCAGGCCACGCTCCGTGATGTGCCAGCGCTCGCCGAGACGGGGTGCAGATTGCACGTCGACGTCCCCTGCCGGCGAGACCGCGCGCAGAAAACCCTGCTCGTGATCCAGAACTTCCGGCAGCGCGGTCATGCCATCGGCAGCCATACGGACGGAAATAACACCGGTGTGCGCCGCCTTGCCGACCTGCATCGACTTCGCCATGGTGCCGTAACTCGCAGTGATGCCGCTCGCCTGCGCCGCCGCCAGCCCCAGCGCCGCCGTCACGGCCGCGGCATCCAGACGCCGAAGGTTGGCACAGGCGGCAGCGGCCGCCAACGCGCCGATTAGCGGAGTCGGATGCCAGCCTTTCATCTGGTAATTGCCTCGTTCCCGGGTTACGAGCTCCATCCAGACTTCATACCCGGCCACATATGCCGTCACGATGTCCGCCCCGCTAGCATCGAGCGCCTCGCCCTCGGCCAGTATCGCGGGGACGATCACGACGCTCGGATGCCCTCTTGCGAAGTCGTCGTAGTCCAACACATGTCCCGCCATGCCGTTTATCCAAGCGGCGTCGGGAGCCGGCATGCGCTCCGCGCTCAGGTAAAGTGTCGCTTCCGGGACGCCGCCCAGCCCGTTTAGCGTCTTGCGCAGGATCTGCACCGGTAGCTCTACGCTGCCCGCCACCATCACTGCAACGCAGTCAATTACCCCGGTTTTCGCGGTGCGGATTGCCGCAGTTGGCAACTGGCTGAAGCGGAGGTTCGCCGCGAACTCACCCAATGCCTGTGCCAGCTTTCTAGCCATCATGAATCCTTTCTCTTTCGGTAACGGCACCGCCTGAATGCTTAGAGGATATCAGCAAAAAATGCCCCCATGTCGGTAACGTTTTCGATGCCTGCCACCCGCTCCATCAACAATTCGCACTGCCGCTCATTCAGCGGCCGTGTGCCCCGGACGAAACAGTCACGACACTTGTCAGTAATGTCTTGCGCCGAGAGCGGCGCGTGCTCGCTGCCGGGGACATGTTCGACGCGACACGCCAGTTCACCGTGGCGCCGCGAGCGTATCCGCAGCATGATCGGGCCGCGTTTGCCGCTGTTGGCCCGGTCGACAATCACTTTCACCTTCTCGACCAACCGGCCGATCAGTGGGTCGCGCACAATTGCTTCGTCCAGCTCCGCCAGCCCGAGCCGGCGGCGCACGATTGCGCACGCGATCGAGTAGCGGATGCTGAACTGCGCTGCCACCTGCGGGTCGCCGCTCGGGTCGAAGCAGCCACCGACCAGGCGGTCCATGAACGGCGAGATGTTGACCTCTATCCCCTCTATTTCCTCGGCCCGCAGATCGTGCTCCCGGGCCAATCGCAGCGCGCCTTCGATCGCCGTATGATTACACCCGCAGCTCGGAAATTTCTTGATGCTGAGGTTGCCATTTTCGAAACGCTGCCCCAGACCGCTGAGCAGCCGCGCCGTATCGCCTTCTTGGTACATGCGGTAAAGCCCAAACTGGCCGTCGATGACGGCCCGTGGAGCGCTGATACCGCTCGCGGCGAGCTGTGCTGCGAACACCCCCGCGCGCGCCGCAAACGCCGATTGCATGCGCTTGGTCAGGCTCGGTTCGATGACGGCCTGCTGGGTTCCCGCCGCCTGACCGTAGGCGATACCGAGCGCGTGCTGCGTCGCTGCGGCGTCAAGCCTAAGTAACCTGGCGCCTGCGGCTGCTGCGCCGAACACGCCGTGCACCGACGTATAGAACCATCCCCTGTGCGGGTTGCCGGGCGCTTCGCAAGATGCGCCCATGCGGCACATGAGGTCGCAGCCCAGAACTAATGCAGTTAGAAACTCCTTACCGCTCGCGTGTGCCCGCTCCGCCAGTGCAAGGGCGGCTGGCAGGACCACGATGTTCACGTGCACCGGACTGTCGCGGCCTAACGAATCGAAATCCAACGCCGCGGCAAACATGCTGTTGAGGAACGCGCTCGATCCCGCCGGCAACCGGTTGCCATACGCCCACACCGTGCTATCGGGCCTGCCGGCCTCATCCGCGAGCAGCGCGTGCGCCTGAACGCAACCGGGAGCATTCGAACCCGCCCACGCGACTGCTAGCGTATCAAGCATGAACTGTTTTGCAGCCTGCACGGCATAGTTCGGTAAGTCGTCGTAGCGCAGTGCTGCGCTGTGGTGCGCAAGCGTACGGGTTACTCCCACGATCTGATCAGTGCTAACGTCTTCTTGGGTCGCCGCGCTAGGCATTCCTGGCTCCAATCCGATGGCTCATCACCGTTGCGTCCTCACATTTCTGATTTACCTGGCTTCGCCAATTTGAACTTTAGTACGCAGAACGGCCGCCGTCCGCGGGTATCGCCGCGCCGGTGATCATTCTTGACTCGTCGCTGGCGAGAAACAACGCGATATTTGCGATATCCTCGGGCTGGCCGACCCAAAATGGATATTCTTTGAGGCGACCGGACGCATCCTGACGGTCGACGACCGACCCGGCCTGCTCAGACGTACCGTATGTGCTCACAATACGTTCGGTCATAATCCGGCCTGCGCAGATCGCATTGACGCGGACACCATGCTTTGCATAGGCTCCTGCCATAGCGCGCGTCAACGACAGAATCGCTCCTTTCGCCGCAGTGTAAGTATGCGCCGGGCTGCTGCCGCGAAGGGCCGCGCCGGAAGACATGTTGACCACTGCTCCCCCACCATCATTGATCAACTGCGGGATTCCGTGGCGGCAGCACAAAATAGTCCCGAGCACGTTGAGCGCAATGGTCCTGTTCCATATGTCGAGGCCGACATCAGTGACGAAGCTGTCCTCCGGGAGCGAGCCACCAGCGCAATTGTAAAGAACATCGAGCCGGCCAAAGCGTTGAACGGTTCTCGCAATCGCATCCTTGACGCTGTCCTCCCGAGTAACGTCGGTCTCGATGAAAAATGCGTCTCCCCCACAGTTGCGCACCATTTCCTCCGCCGCTCTTCCGGCATCAACGTTGATTTCGGCCAAGGCAACTTTGGCACCCTCGGACGCAAAAATCCGGGCGGCGGACTTTGCGATTCCGGCGCCAGCGCCAGTAATGAACGCCACCTTTCCTTCCAGTCTATTCCTACTCATGTAATTCTTCACCTCCATGGAGCGAGCACACCGCTGGCCCGAATGGAATCGCGATAAACATCAATAACCCAGCAACAATTCGCACAGCAGACCTCTGCTGAGGTAACAACGCTTATTTGGAAGCGAGCCTCGCTTTCAAGTAGGGCTTCTCTCCACCAAGCTCAGCCATTTCCCGCAGAACATCTGGAAACGGAGCACTCTTTAGAATCTGTCCTGTCGCCAGGTTCCGTATTTGTCCAACAACCGTATCGACTTCGATGCGATCACCACTGGTGAGGAATTCGAGGATCCCTGGGCACCCGATGACTAATAGGCCCCCGCTTATACTGTTGCGGAAAAATATTCTCCCAAATGATTCGGCGACGACGGCCGCGATACCCAACTTCATGATAGACGCGTAAGCTGACGTAGACGAACCACAGCCGAAGTTTTTGCCAGCCACCAGTATGTCTCCCGAGTTCACTTTTTCGGCGAACTCGGGGTCAATTCCCTCCAAACAATGCTTTGCCTGTTCTGTAAGCGGCAGATGAGCATATATCTTTCTACGGATTTGATCCGTACTTATATCATCCTGAGGAAACTTCCAGACGGTACCCGTCACCTTCATGCGGACTTCCACACCTGCATCACAAATATCTTAGTGGGCTAGCTATCCGGCCTTCCACCGCTGAAGCGGCGACCGTAGCGGGAGAAGCAAGATAAATCTCAGCACCCGTCCCCATCCGCCCTTCGAAATTACGAGTAGTGCACGTAATAGCGACCTCGCCGGGCGCCAATATCCCGCCGTGCAAGCCCGGACAGGCGCCGCAACCGGCGTTCGTGACTATGGCATTGGCCTCGTGCAGTACTTCGATATACCCGAGCCTCGTTGCGGCCCTCAATACCTCTCGGGATCCCGGTGTTACGATAAAGCGCACGTTCGGATGTACTTTTCGCCCTTTGAGGATTTCGGCAGCAACGACAATGTCTTCCAGGCGGCCACTCGCGCATGATCCAAGATAAGCTTGATCGACATGACGTCCCTCAACCTCTTCCACCGGTTTTACGTTATCGGGCGCATGTGGAGCGGCCACCTGGGGTCTCAATCTCGAGATGTCGAATTCATGCGTCTCTTCATATGCAAAGTCTGGGTCCGTATCGAACACCTTGAAGGGTTTCTTGACTCTTCCTCCCACCCAGTCCAGGGTGGTCGAATCCGGTTGTATATACGATGCCGCTGACCCTATCTCGGTACCCATGTTGCAGAGCGTGAAACGCATGTCCATGCTTAAGTCACGAACATACGAACCGGAGAACTCGACCGCTTTATCTTGCGCTCCGTGCTGCCCGAGGCATCCGTTTATATGTAACGCGACATCGCGCGCGAAAACATCTCTCTGCAATCTTCCTTCAATCTTCACAAGGTTTACTTGCGGCGCATCCATCCAGCATCGGCCAAGGGCAAACAGTGATAGAGTTCCGCCAGCAACCGGTGCCGCGAATGCACCAACCGCTCCCATGGTCGGCGTGTGCGAATCCGCCAATGCGATAACGGTTCCCGGGGCCACGAGACCCCGCTCCGGGAGGATTAGATGTGAGATACCTGCTCCCCCATCCGTCACCGTAATTCCGCGCGCGCGGAAAAATTCCAGCCAGCGCTTATGCGCTGCGGCTATTCCAGCCGAAGGAGCAGGCGCACCATGATCGAGAAACGCGAAGATCTTATCTCTTGGAGGGAACTCCTTGACTCCTAGCTCTGCTAAGTCAGTCTCGAGCTGACCCAGGTCCTCCGGGTTTAGTCCGACGCCGACGGCAAAAACATCCGGCTCGATTTCCAAGAATTCGCCAGGCATGACGGACATGCGTTTCGGCTTCGCATGTTCCATCAGTATCTTGTGTAATGCATGCATGCCCGCCATTTTCATCGCTCGGCTCTACCCTAAGCTAAGTATCAGTTTTCATAAATGGGCAACGTATTTATGTTGCCCAGCGAAGGCCATCTCGACAGTATCGCTAGGCCCTTCGACTGGCAATTCACGCGAGAAGACCTCGCCAAGGTGATTATACACGGCGACATAAATAATCCCGGTATGTACTGCTGGCAGCGCTGGCGTTCTCAGAGTGCAATGCGGCATTACCTAAGACGCTATGTATAGAAAGTTGGCCGTGCCCTTGCCCTTCGCCCCTGCCTTTTGCGGCCTGACATAATACGTTGCCGAATTTATGAACCGAACTACTAAGAAAAAGCATGGCTTACTTATTTCCGACCAACCTCCTATCGCGTTCCGACCGCTCAACGTCCGGACAGCAGTGGGGAAGATCAATTATGTTTGCAAAAACGAGCGGCCTCGGTCCCGGCAATCCGTCCAAATACAGCTCCAGCGACGAGACCTGTTCCGCTGGGGCAGTTAAAGTAAAACAATCCGCCTACCATCTCACCGGCAGCATACAAACCCGGGATGTCTTTCCCACATACGTTCTGCACCGCTGCGCGCGGAGATATTTGCACACCTCCGAATGTACATGTTATGCCACAGGTAACGGCATAAGCCTGAAACGGTGGCGTATCAATCGTATTCGCCCAATTGGACTTCGGAATCGGAAGCCCCACTGTGCATCTTCCATCTTTGACCGCCAAATCGAATGGAATATCTTGGCGAACGGCCTGGTTATATTTCGATATGGTTTCCAATAATCGCGTCTTGTCTACCCCCTCCAATTCTTGGGCTAACTCTTGGAGCGACATTGCTTCGACCTTCGTAACCTGCCGTACCCGATACTGGTCACGCAGAAGATGTGTCATCTTGGAGTCGAATATCTGCCAGGCGAACATGCCGGGTTGCTTAAGGATTTCCTGGCCATATTTGGCATAGGTGAAGTTTCTGAAGTCACTACCTTCGTCAACGAACCGCTCGCCGTTAGCATTTACCATAATTCCATAGGGATAACTGTGCTTCTGAAATACATCGCCTATCTTACGGTCTCCGAAAGGGGGCGCATTCAAATCCCAGCCGACAGCGTGAGCACCTGACCAGTGTCCATACGGCATGGCTCCGATATTCAATGCCATCGCAATACCGTCTCCCATGTTATATCTCGTCCCTCGCACCTTTGCGAGATCCCAGCCAGGCCCCAGATAACGCGCTCTCATTTCTGCGTTCGACTCAAAACCTCCACACGCCAGGACTACCGCGCCTGCTGTAATTTCGCGCTGTTCCTGGCCTGACGCTGCGACCACACCTCTGACCTGCCCCGCACGGTACAACAAAGAAACGGCCGCGGTATCGTAAAGAATTGGCACGCCTGCCCTTTGAGCAAGCGCATGCTGCGATTGGACGAGGCCCTCTCCTTCTCCAGAAGCACCGCAAATCTGCCCTCCAATGAACCGGAATGATGTACCGACTTTTACCGCCTGCCTATGATATGTCGGCTCGAAACGCACGCCTTTCCTCTTCAACCAGGATACGGTATGACGGCTCTGGCGCACCAGGATCTCGACCAAATCCGGATCACAGCGATATTCCGTCGCCTTAAAGACATCATCTAGAAACTTGCTTTCGGAGTACATTCCGAAATCTGTGGTGCGTGCCTCCTCCTCACTGATATCGAGCACCTCCCGCAATTGGCCGATATTGTCGTGGGCGATCCGAAACGCGCCCCCAGTGAAGTAACTATTACCGCCACTCTCCGACTCGGGTGCTTTTTCTAGGATGACAACTCGGACGCCAGCCTCGTGCGCTGCGAGAGCAGCGCACAGGGCAGCGTTGCCAGCGCCAACAACCACAACATCAGCGTTTTGACAATCTTTAAGTTGCATTTAATCTCCTTCCGTTATTGGCATGGCCTTTGAGGTTCTTATCGTAAGCGGTGGTTTTAGCACTTGTAGTTAAGTTCTGCCGGCTTGGCTCGGGCAAAGCGATTAACTCCAACAGAATTCCCTATCGACAGAGAGTCTCCATACCTGTGGCTACTCAACGCGTATGCCGGCATCCTTAAGCACCTTACCCCACTTGGCCATATCCGATGTCACCACAGCCGCGAACTGCTCCGGCGAACTGCCGACGGTTTCTACTCCAACGTTGAAAAACTTCTCCTTAATATCTGCCCTGTTAAGCACCCGCACAATCTCCTGGTTTAGTCGATTGATGAGCGTCGCAGGCGTTTGGGCCGGCGCAAACATGCCAACCGGCGTTACCGATTCATAACCTGGTAGGCCCGCGGCCGCTACCGTAGGTAAGCCCGGAGCCAGCGGAGACGGTTCTGCGCTAGTAACCGCCAAGGCCCTCAATCTGCCCGTCTTGACATAGTGCGCTACTGAAGCTGGGACAGCGAACGATAGCTGTACTTCACCGGCGACCAGGGCGATATTTGCCGGTCCACTGCCTCTATAAGCAATACGCTGGATGTTGACACCCGCCATAGCCTTGAATAATTCGGCGGCGAGATGAGGTGAACCGCCAGTTGAAGCCGAAGCGTAATTAAGCTCGCCCGGCCTCGCCTTGGCCAAAGCGATCAGCTCCTTGACGGACCTTACTGGCAACGATGGATGCACGACAAGAATGTTAGACGACTTTGTTGCTA
>Ga0156226_1469_pt1 | contig 10969 bp, 11 predicted proteins | sample RifCSPlowO2_12_FD_107874 | JGI IMG/M metagenome (GOLD analysis project Ga0156226, IMG submission 107874) | Betaproteobacteria bacterium RIFCSPLOWO2_12_FULL_62_13
ACAGCATACGATGTGGTATGCGGAACGTTGCTGGGGGATGGCCACATTGCAGCTCACAATGCCCATCTGTCGTTCAGTCACTCCGCGCAGCAGTCCGAGTACCTTCGCATGAAAGCGGGGCTTTTGGCGGAGCTTGATTGCCATGTTGAAACGCTTGAGGTTGCCGCTCAGGTTGGCGCTGATCGCAGGTATCCAATTATCCGGTTGCGCACGCGTGCTCACCGCGCCCTTTCCATAATTCGCTCACAGTTCTATGGCACAAACAAGCGCGTACCTGCGTGGGTTGAAACGGGGCTCACTGATCGGATGCTCGCGTTTTGGTTTATGGACGACGGCTACATGCGGATACGGGAAGGCCGGCAGCCTCGCGCAGAAATCGCAACCTGCGCTTTTTCGGATGAGGACATACAACGACTCTTGCGCGGGCTGGCGAACTTGGGGATTTTCGGCAAGGCGCTCAGGGGACGGATTCACTTCGACATGCACGAAACGCGTAAGCTTTCGGAGAAAATTGCTCCCTTTGTGCCGGCAAGCATGCGTTACAAGCTTCATCCGGAGGTTGCCAAAGAGGTGCCATTCGATCCTCGCCGGCTCGAGATGGGCCCGATGAGGGTCTTGTATGACGAGGTCGAGGTGTTGGAGATCGACCATCGTGGCACTGACCAAACGTTCTATTGTCTGGATGTCGAGGAGACGCATAATTTCGTCACCTCTGGCGGAGTGGTGCACAACTGCCGCCCACCCGGCAACCGCAATCCAGAGCCGGAGGAGGCGTTCGCCTGCGAGCCGTATCTTGATCGCCAGATCGAGCTCATCAAACCCAGGCTGATCGTCGCGCTGGGCAAGGTCGCCGCGGTCAATCTTCTCGCGCGTGAGGCGAGCATCGCGAGCCTGCGCGGGCGGCTGCACCAGTACCGCGGCATCCCGCTCATTGTCACTTATCATCCCGCCTATCTGCTGCGCAACCTGCCCGACAAGGCAAAAGCATGGGCGGACTTGTGTTTCGCAGTTGATACGATGCAGGGCTTGCAATCAAGCAAAACCGCTCCCAATTAAGTGCGGATCACTCCCGGAGGACAACAATGATTAAACGCCTTTTCTCAATCGGCCTGCTGGCATCGGCGGTTTTGCTTTCAGGCTGCGGCTACAACACGCTGCAATCGACCGACGAGCAGATCAAGGCTGGATGGGCCGAGGTGATCAACCAGTATCAGCGCCGCACCGATCTGGTCCCCAACCTGGTCGAGACGGTGAAGGGATTCGCGGCCCAGGAGCAGCAGGTGCTGCTCGGGGTGACCAACGCGCGCGCGAAGGTCGGCGCAATCCAGGCCACGCCCGAACTCATCAACGATCCGCAGGCGTTTGCCCGGTTCCAGGCCGCCCAAGGCGAACTCTCGTCCGCTCTCTCGCGCCTGCTGGTGGTGATCGAGCGCTATCCGGAACTGAAATCGGACGCCAACTTCCGCGACTTGCAGGCGCAGCTCGAAGGCACCGAAAACCGCATCGCGGTGGCGCGCAACCGCTACATCAAGGCGGTGCAGCAGTACAACGTCGTGGTGCGCCAGTTCCCGAGCAACCTGACAGCGATGCTGTTCGACTTCAAGGAGAAGCCGCAGTTCACGGTCGAGGACGAGAAGGCCATCGCCAGGCCGCCGAAGGTGGACTTCGGCAAGCCCGCGGTGCCTGCCCCCGCTCCGGCGCCTGCGAAGTAACTCCTCCCATGACCGAAGGAACATTGTCGCGGGCGCTGCTCGCGGCAATGTTGTTATTTGCGCCTCAGGTCACGTTGGCGCAAATACCGGTGCCGCCGCTCAAGTCGCGCGTGACTGACCTCACGGGGACGTTGAACTCGGGTCAGCGCGCCGCGTTGGAGCAAAAGCTTGCTGCGTTCGAAGCGAAAAAGGGCAGTCAAATCGCCGTGCTGGCAGTGCCTACCACGCAGCCCGAAACAATCGAGCAGTACTCGATCCGCGTCGCGGAGCAATGGAAGCTCGGCCGCAAGGGCGTGGATGACGGCGTGCTGCTGCTCGTTGCGATGAAAGACCGCGCGGTCCGCATCGAGGTCGGCTATGGGCTGGAAGGTGCATTGCCGGATGCCATAGCCAAGCGCATCGTCGAGGAATACATCATTCCGCGGTTCAAACAAGGCGACTTCAACGGCGGCATCGGCGCAGGCGTCGAGCGCATCGTCAGGGTGATCGAAGGGGAGGCGCTGCCTCAGCCGTCCAAAGCGCGCGGCCCGGCGTCGCCGCTTTCAGGGTTCGAAAGCCTTCTCCTCATCGGCTTTCTTCTGGTTTTTGTGATTGGCGGCGTGCTGCGAGCGACGCTGGGCCGCATTGCCGGTTCCGGCGTCGTCGGCGCGATAGCGGGCTTGATTGTCTGGGCGGCTGTCGGCAGTCTGCTCGCCGCCGTGATTATCGCCATTCTGCTTTTCATCTTGAGCCTGTTTGGCGGTGTCGCGTCTCCCCGCGGGGGTGGGCGCTATGGCGGCTGGTCCTCCGGCGGCGGAGGGGGCTTCAGCGGGGGAGGCGGCGGTTTTGGTGGCGGCGGGGCCTCGGGACGGTGGTGACGCGAGTGAGCATCGGCCGCATTCTCAGACACCTCATGGCCCCACAGTGGATCGCGACGCGCGCGTTCCCGCGCGCAGCGCTCGAGCGCATCGAAGCCGCGATCAAGGCGTCAGAGGGAGCACACCGGGGCGAGATCCGGTTCGTGGTAGAGGCCGCGCTCGACCTGTGGCCGCTGCTCAAGGGCATCACGCCGCGCGAGCGCGCGCTCGAAGTGTTCTCGCAGCTCCGCGTCTGGGATACCCAGGAAAACAGCGGCATCCTGGTCTATGTGCAACTCATCGATCACGACATCGAGATCGTCGCCGACCGCGGTATCAGCGCGAAAGTGCCGCAGGCGGAGTGGGACGCGATCTGCTGTCGGATGGAAGAAACGTTTCGCGCAAGGCGTTACGAGCAGGGTGTGCTGCGGGGAATCGAGGAGATCACCGCGCTGCTCATTCGACATTTTCCATCGCGCGGAATAAATCCCGACGAACTGCCGGATAAGCCGGTGGTTTTGTAAGGATGAAGGCGGAAGGCGGAAGGATGAATTGCAATAAAGACGGGTTAACTGATGATGGCCGCCAGAACCAGCTCGAGGAGATCGAGTCCCAGTGCGGTCATCAGGCCGCGCATCGGCACCAGCGGCTGGTCATACCCGGAATGGAAGGACGGGTTCTACGCCGGCGTGCCGCGCAGGCGCTGGCTGGAGCACTACGCGAGCGCCTTCGACGCGGTCGAGGTCAACGCGACCTTCTACCATACGCTCCGTCTGACCACTCTCGAAGCGTGGCGCGAGCGCACGCCACCGGAGTTCCGATTCTGCATCAAGGCAAGCCGCTACATCACGCACATTCAACGCCTCGACGCGACGGAGGACTCGCTCTCGCGCCTGCACGCGCAAGCAGGGGCGCTGGGGAACAAGCTTGCCGTCGTATTATGGCAGATGCCGCAGGGACTGCATCGCGATCTTGGTTTATTCGAGCGCTTTGCCCGCCGGCTCGATCACTGGACGGGCGTGCGGCACGCGGCCGAGTTCCGCCATCCGTCATGGTTTGACGGCGAGGTCGCGCGGTGCCTGTCCGCACACCGCATCGCGGTGGTGCAATCGCACGCCGCCGATTGGCCGATGTGGGACGCCGTTACCACGGATCTCAGTTATGTCCGTCTTCACGGCGGCGTGCGGACGTATCAGTCGGTCTACTCGACGGGAACGCTCACCCGCTGGTCGGACCGCGTCGGCAAGTGGCTCGCCGAAGGACGCCAAGTGCACGTTTATTTCGATAACACGGCCAGCGGCCACGCCGTGCGCAACGCCATGGCGCTTGCCAGGCTGTGGTGCAAGGATGAGGGACGAAGGATGAAGGATGAGGGATGAGGGTTGAGGGTTGAGGAATGAATGGAAATTCTTGTCGCGACGCGCTCTTGATTCATCCTTCCGCCTTCATCCTTCTGCTATCCCACCCACGCGCGTTCCAGCACATCGAGCCGCAAATCCTGAGAAAACTTCTGGCTGCTTTGCTCCACTGTCAGCGTGACGAGCCGCACGCCTGGTGTCGCGAACGAAAGCTCATGCGTGAACGTTCCCGGCAGCTTCACCACGGCTTCCGCCAAAGCCCCACCTTTTTCATCGCGCAGTGCGCAGCGCGCCTCGCCTTCACCGTCGAGCAAAGCCTGAATGCGGAAGGGCGCCTTCACGGTGCGCCGATAGACTTGCGGATCGCGATTAGGGTTGTATTGCAAGTTGTTGAGTTTGATAAGTTTCACCAAAGAATTGGCCATCATCCAATGACCCTTGCGCTGGTTTGCTACAATCCCCATATGAGGGAATTCTGATTGTATCTCCCGACTTGCACTCAGGCCAGCTCAAAGACGCATTTTCGGCGGTCGATGCCGAGCTGACCACGCTTGAACGCGGGATTGCCGGCGGAGAAACGCCGCCGCTTGCGGCGACTGTCGAGCGAGCGATTGAACTCATCAAGCGTCTGTTCGCGTCTTATATTGTGGATGCAGGCGAGAAGCGCGCGCCCGACGCCGCGGCTGATATCCTCGACGTGTTCAAGGTTCTGGTGAAGGGGGAACCGACGTGGAACGCGATCCGCGACAACTGCCGGGAACTTGTTTACTACCGCAACTGTATTAATATGGGGCGGGAAGACGCGCTGCCGAAGGTGCCGGCGAAAATGGCGGTGCGTACGGCGCGGCACGTGTATCTGTACGTGAAGACGCGCTGCATCCGCGAAGGGCGGCTGAAGGACTGAACTTGGCCACAGAGATCACAGAGAACACGGAGATCTGTATTTCTGTTGGTTTGGTTTTCGATTTTCTCTGTGAACTCTGTGCCCTCTGTGGCTGAAGTGGAAGTGTTATGAAGACTGTTGTGAACCGAATTCGCGGCGTTGAACGCGATATTGTCCAAATGCCGCACGCAGGCGAGGCCGCGCCCTATTACGAGCCGCAGGGCAACGAGATCGCGATTTTCGAGGCTGCTTACAGGAAGCGCCTGCCGGTGATGCTGAAAGGTCCGACCGGCTGCGGCAAGACCCGCTTCCTGGAGCATATGGCGTTCCAGCTCAAGCGTCCTCTGGTGACTGTATCTTGCCATGAGGACCTGACGAGCTCGGACCTCGTCGGCCGCTTCCTGCTCGAAGGCGCGGAAACGGTGTGGCAGGACGGTCCGCTTACGCGCGCGGTCAAGGCCGGCGCGATCTGCTACCTCGACGAGATCGTGGAGGCGCGCACCGACTCGACGGTTGTGATCCACTCGCTCACCGATCACCGGCGCAAGCTCACCATCGAAAAGAAGGGCATGGAAATCGAAGCGCACGAGGACTTCATGCTGGTGATCTCCTATAACCCGGGCTATCAGACGGTGTTGAAGGACCTCAAGCCCTCGACCAAGCAGCGCTTCATCGCAATCAACTTCGATTTCCCGCCCGAGGACATCGAGCGCAAGATCGTCGTGAACGAGGTGCCGGGCATCCCGGCGGAAATCGCCCATCAACTGGTGGCTGCCGGCCGCAAGGCGCGGCTCCTGAAGGATCACGGGCTGGAGGAGGCGAGCTCCACCCGCGCGCTGGTCTACGCGGCGAACATGATCAATGCCGGTCTCGATCCGGTCGCCGCCTGCCAGGTGGCGATGATCAATCCCATCACCGACGACATCGAGCTTGCCGAAGCGCTGATGGAGATCGTGCAGGCACACTTCGCGGCCTAACCATTCTCCATGTTCTCTGTGGCTGAAGAATTTGGCTAGAATGACGGCCACTAACCATCAGATCGCGATACGCGAGCTGCTTGACGAGTTCAAGGAGACGAGCTTTGTCGCGCACCGCGACGTCGAGCAGGTGCTGCCGGCGATTTTGGCGCACGGCGAGGACGTCGCGCTCACCTGGCTGATGGCGTCCCGCAGGCTCTTCGATTTCGACCGCGAGGCCGGCAAGGCCTTTATCCGCGGCAGCCGTGAAGCGGAACAGGTCTCCGAAACCGTGTTGCCGTGGACCGAGCAAGCGCTCGAATTCCTGCGCTGGCGCGGCTCGTGGCGCGCACTGGGGGGCTTCATGGCGAACCTGCCCCGCGCCTTTGGCTCGCTCGGCCACGCCGGCGAGCGGCGCTGGGCGGAGATCGGCTTGATCTGGTGCGCGCGCCAGATCGACAGCGGCTGCGCTTACTTCGCGGTGCCGGTGGTCGAGCTCTCCGGCCGCCACGGTATCACCGGTATCGAACAGCTCGCCACGCCAGCCGAGGAGCTCTTCGAATCGAGAAAGCTGCTGCTCGCCACCTATCTCGCCGGCGCGATCCGTGTGAGGAACCTCCTGGGCGCGCAGGCGATCCTGCCGTGGGCGCTGCGCGGCGCCGACATCATGCAGGCGGGGCGCGCGCGTGGGGAAGCCTATTTCCGGCTCGAATCCGAGGAAAGTCTCGCGCTCCTGCTCGAGCATCTGCCGGGCTTTCGTCTCATCGATCGCAACCGCTTGCTCGGCATGTTGCTTGACGTCTGGTACGGCGAAGGCTACGAGCTCAAGGAAAGCGCCTGGTCGCCTGAAAAAGGCCGGCCGTTCGTCGAGACCGATGGGCGCAGCCTGTTCTTTCCGGCGGTGATGCCGAATCGCGACGAGGCGGTGCTTGCAGTGCTGCACGCGGCGGGCCACATGCGCTACGGCACCTTCGACCGGCTTGCGATGAAGGAACTGTTCAACTCGGCAAGCATCGAGTTTCCCGCTTCCGGCCCGGTGTCGTGCGCGCCGCTCTACATGCGCTACGGTGACGATTCGTTGCGGTTCCAGTTGATCTTCGACCTGTGCGAGGACTTGCGCGTCGATTTCCAGGTCCAGCATGCGGTGCCGAATTACCTGCTGCGGCTGCGCGCCACCGCGCGCTCGGCCGCGCCGCGCCCGCCCGAGGCCGTCGCGTACTTCGATCTCGCGCTGGCGAGTGTCGAAGAAGCGCTCGCTGCCACGCGCGTCAACGCGGTGCGCGGCAAGCGCTTCGGACCGCTTTTCGATCCCGCGGCAACCGTCGCCGATGCGTTTCGTATCGCCACCGCAATCTACAGCAATGACGAGCTGCCGCGTGTGGCCGATCTCGAGACGTTCCACGCCGCGTATCTGCCGGGACGCGGGCCGAACGCGACGCGGCTCGCGCACCCGCAGGAGCGCCAGGACCAACAGCAGCAGACGCAGGCGGGGGCCGACGAGCAGCATCGGCCGAACGAGCAGGGCGAGGAGCAGAACGAGGCGCCGCAGAATGCAGAGGCCGGCGACCAGCAGGACGGTGACAAACGGAAAGAAATCGCCGGTTTCGGCGACACGAGCGGCGCGGCCCAGCAGTCCGGAAACCGCACCGAGCAGCGGCGCCAGGGCGAGAGCGGTGACAAAGGCGTGCCATATCCGGAGTGGGACTACCGTGAGTCGCGCTACAAGCGGCACTGGAGCTGGGTGCAGGAGAAAAAGCTCGGCGAGTCCAACATGGCGGAAACCAACCGCCTGATGAACCAGTATTCCAATGCGTTGAAGCGCCTCAAGAAAGCGATACAGGCGCAGAAGCCGACGCGGCTCGCTCCGCTGGTGAGGCAGTTCGACGGCGACGACATAGACTTGAACGCCGTCGTGGGCTACATCGCCGAAAAACAGGCCGGCCGCTCGCCCAAGCCCGCGATCTACCGGCGGCGGGAGTTGCGGCAGCGTGAAATTGCGGTGACGCTGCTCGCCGATATGTCAACCTCCATCATGCAGCACTTGCCGGAAGGCGGCGGGCGGCTGGTGGACCGCGTGCGCGCCGGCGTGCTGCTGTTCGCCGAGAGCATGGAGGAAGTCGGCGACGCTTACAGTATCGCCGGCTTCTGCTCCAAGTACCGCGACAACGTGAGCTACTACGCGATCAAGGGCTTCGATGAACCGCTTTCCGAAAACATCCGCAGCCAGATCGGCGGCATGTCGGGGCGGCTTGCGACGCGCATGGGCGCGGCGATCCGCCACGCCACCGCCCGCTTCGAATTGGTTGACAGCCGGCGCCGGCTGCTGCTCATCCTCTCCGACGGCCGGCCCGAGGACTACGACGACGGCGGCGACCGGCGCTATCTGCACGAGGACACGCGGATGGCGGTGAAGGAAGCGGTCGCCAAGGGCGTGCACCCGTTCTGCATCACGGTCGACACCATGGCGAACCAGTACCTGCCGCAGATCTTCGGCCGGGGCCACTACATGGTGCTCGACCACATCAACAGCCTGCCGAACAAGCTGCCTGAGATCTACTTCCGCCTGCGGCGGTAAGGACGGTGAATGGTGAATGGTGAGCGGTGAGCAGAGTAGGAACCGCCGGGTGAGCTAACCGCGGGTGTTCGGCCGCAGTTGGTGGGTATCAAGAGGGCGTCGTGGGCGAGGAAGTTCTCAATATCGTGCTGCGCTTGCTCGCGGCGGTGGCCGCTGGCGGCGTGGTGGAATTGCGGTTTTCCCTTGGGGAGGCGGAAGCCAGCATGAACATAAGGCCCATTCTACGCACTGTGCGAGCGCTTTCGCACTTGCTCCCGGCGCGCGGGCTCGGCGCGGCGGAATCTCAGGCGGATGGATTTTCTATCGTTTTAGGGGGCGACCATGAGACTTATGACGTGGCGAGGCATGGTGTCAATTGGGGCGGCACTTATTAGTATGACGGCCAATGCGGCTGGAGTCGGCGAAATGGAGGTCAAGCGTTGCATCGCAGATGTGCTTCAAACTGCCGGCGGAGGTCAGTGCTGGAATTACTTCGTGGTGGAAACCGTAAGGAAGGTCGATGCACGCCAGGCGTCCTCTGAGGCCAACGTCATCGCGGATATCGATATTCGCGTCAGGGCGCGATTAGCCGGAAAATCCCCCGGTGCCGTGGAGTGCACTGGCACTGGGTGGAGCGTTCAGGTGAAGAACCCTCACCCGCCGAACACGGGCCAGTGGTTCATGTATCAGGCGCAGGCTGATATGGATGGCGGCTACCTCGAACCTGATCGTCGCTTGCGAGTTCGCAAGAATTTCAAGTTTGAACGCTGGGAATCTGGATGGCGCCGCGCCACGGGAACGATGAGCCCGATCGAGAAGGCTTGGTTCTTGAATTAATGCACGCACACATGCGGTGCGCAGTGAGGCCACCACTGAGACCACTTTGGACGCTTACCGGCCGCTGCGGTCGGTACGGTGCGGAACCGTGTCGGGCAAATGATTGGGACTTAACGACCGCCGCGCATCAGGAAGACTCACACAGCAGGGGCCACTGGTTCGATCCCAGTACCACCCATCACACCAATTGCTCAGGCGGCCCTTCGCGATACGGTCCTCGCAGCACGGCCAGCGCGTCGCGCCGGGCCCTGCGCGACGAACCGGAGCCGCACACCCGAGGCGTCCAAGATCTTCGTCAGGCTGCGGAGCTCGGGGTTGCCCGTTTTGGAAAGCGCACGGGTGAGCGCGACGCGGTTCATGCCCGTCCGCCGTGCCACCGCGGTCATGCCGCCGCGCGCTCTCGCGACGTCGCGCAGCGCGAGCATGAACGCGGCCTGATCGCCTTCGACCAGAGCCGCATTCAGGTATTCCGCGGCAAACTCCGCATCCTTCAGTTGCCCGAGCAGCCAGTCCTCATGCGGGACGGCGGCCGGTACTGCTTTTCGTTCGGTTTTCATAGTCTCGCCAATACTCCTTCGCCCTCTTGATGTTCGCATCCTGCGATCGCTTCTCGCCTCCGATGAGCAGGATTACCACCGTGTTTCCGTCGCGGCCGAAGTAGACGCGATACCCAGGTCCGAGATCGATGCGCAACTCGAACACGCCTTCCCCGACGGCCTTCCAGTCGCCAAGAGTGCCGGCCCTCACGCGATTGATGTGCGCGGCCACCGCAGCCTTCGCGGCTTTGTCCTTGACCGACTCGACCCATTCCTGAAACGGGCAGCGTCCCTGCGCCGTCTGGTAGTGCAAGACCGTTGTTTCGGTCATTGGATCAGACTGTAGCTTATAAGCATCACACGGTCAAGCGCTTTGCAACGCTGCGCCGCATTGACCGGCCGAGCACTGCCGGCGAAGCAGATTTTTCGCGCTGCGGCATATCGCCTGACCTGCAGTACGGAAAAGAGCCCCTCGAAACAGCCGGGGTGCGGGAGAGCGCTTGCCTTGCTCTGACCGTTGGGCTAGATTGCTGAGCAACTGAGCGCTGATCCTGCTCACGACTCGCGCGGATAGCGGTTTTCCCTTGGGGAGGCGGAAGCCAGCATGAACGTAAGGCCTATTATACGCACTGTGCGAGCGCTTTCGCACTTGCTCCTGGCGCCTGGCCTCGGCGCGGCGGAATCCCAGGCGGATTGATTTTCTTATCGTTTATCGTTCGTTCCGACGCGCTGCGAAAGTTGGGGATACGCAGCACGATCATCCTTGTGCTCGAAGAACGCTGATAACGAAAGGGAGGGAGCATGAATACGGTCGTTGGCAGTCACGCGCGGCTGCTTCGCGACGAGGATTCGGCCGCGATTTCGACGGCGTCAACCATAGAGGCCGTTCCCGGGCGCTATCCGGTCTCGTTTACCGCCGCCACCGGCGAGTACTTCCGGATCTGGATCGTGAATCTATGCTTGACCGTTCTGACACTCGGCATCTATTCAGCGTGGGCGAAGGTCCGCAAGAGGCGCTATTTCTACGCCCATACGTGGATTGACGGTGCCAATTTCGAGTACCGCGCCAGCCCGATTGCAATTCTCAAGGGCCGCCTGATAGCGGTCGGTGCTCTCGCCGTGTTCTACGGTCTCGGGCACTTTGCGCCGTCGTATCAATGGATCATCCTGGTCGCCGCGGTATTCATCGTGCCCTGGCTGCTGGTCCGTTCGCTCGCATTCAACGCCTTCAACACGGCCTACCGGAATATCCGCCTGCATTTCCGCGGCACCTATCACGCCTGCCTCAAGCTCATCA
>Ga0156226_1004_pt1 | contig 10960 bp, 11 predicted proteins | sample RifCSPlowO2_12_FD_107874 | JGI IMG/M metagenome (GOLD analysis project Ga0156226, IMG submission 107874) | Betaproteobacteria bacterium RIFCSPLOWO2_12_FULL_62_13
CAACTCGATTTTGAATAACGCGACCGGCGGGATGCGCTGCGCTTTCCCGCCCTACCAGCTCTTCTGGGTCGTATATCTGACGGGACCGTTTCGGGAAAGATCGCGAAACAGGTATTCCGTGATCTGTGGGATGGAAAAATCGTAGGCGCGGCTAATCTATCTCTTCCAGCTCTTCAATTTCAGGCGCAGGGGGATGCCTATATTGAGAAGATGGGACTCAGGCAGATCTCGGATAATATTGAAATTGAAAGGATTTGCGACGAGGTGATCGCCGCAAATCCTAAGCAGGTGGCAGACTACCGCGGCGGGAAGGAAAAAGCCTTCAACTCGCTGGTGGGGCAAGTGATGAAACTCACCAAGGGGAAGGCCAATCCCCAGCAGGTGAACGAGATCCTGAAGCGCAAGCTCTCCGGCTGAACACACGGGCGGTGCAACACGTATTGTCGTCCCCGTGAAAACGGGAATCCCCCAACGTGTCATTCCCTTGAAGAAGGGAATCCAATTTTCGGTTCACAGCGATCACGCGCCAAATAGGTTCCCGCCCCCCGATTAAAGCATTCGAGGGCAGGCTTCGCGGGAACGACACAGTTTCTCAGCGGCCCTATTTCTTCGGCGTCGGCGCTGGTACAGGCGCCGCGGCGCTCTGCCCGCCGCCCCGCAATTCCACATAGCGCTTCTTCTGCACGGCGTACTTTTGCCGGATTTCTTCTTTTTCCTTCTCCTTGGCCGCGATGTTTTGTTCGATCTTCTCTTTTTCCCCGCCGGCCCGCGCCAGGTCCTCCTTGGAATTGCGCTTCTTGGCATCGTTATAGCGATCGGTCGCGTTCTTGAGGGACGCCTGTATCTGAATGATCTGCAGGTCCACCTGCTGGAGGTCGCGGTCGCGCCGCTGGTCGATTTCCTTCTCGTCCGTATAGGTGTTGAGCAACGCGGCGTCCTGGCGCTTTTGCTCGGCCAGACGCCTCCGTTCTACTTCCTTCTGCTTGGCGAGATCTTTCTCCCGTTCCCTGCGCTTCGCGGCCTCCTCGGCCGATTCGACGTTCTTGCGAGTCATCCCGCGGCTGTCGAGTTCCTTGGCGGCATTGTCGCGATATTCGGGTGGTACCGTGTCCCCGCATCCCACCACCTTGCCCGATTTGTCTTTCCAGCACACGATCTTCCCGGCGCCGCTCTTGGACTGGGCCATGGCGGTAGCGGCGAAGAGACCCGTCAGCGCGAGTGCGAGCGTTGCGGAAAAAAATGCACTTTTTGGATTAAGCATGGGCCTTGATTCCATATCGTTGACGATACCTGTCGACCACCTCGAGGTTATGCCTGAGCCCGGGATCAGTCTTGAGATAGCTCACCAGATCGTCGAGCGTCGCGATGCTGATTACGCGGATATTATAGCTTTGTTCAAGTTCCTGCGTCGCCGAGAATTCGCCTGCGCCGCGCTCCATGCGGTCCAGCGCGATCGCCACCCCGCAGGGTATGGCGTTTGAACCACGGATCACCTCGACAGACTCGCGCACCGAAGTACCCGCGGAAATCACATCGTCGACGATCAGCACGCGTCCGGCGAGGGGCGCGCCGATCACGTCGCCGCCTTCCCCGTGGTCCTTTGCTTCCTTGCGGTTGAAACTGTAGCCCACGTTACGCCCGGCGTCGGCGAGCGCGATGGCGACGGCCGCCGCCAGCGGGATGCCCTTGTAGGCTGGTCCGAACAGCGCGTCGAACTCGATGCCCGCGGCGAGAATCGCTTTCGCGTAGAATTGCGCAAGTTGTTTGAGCGCCGCGCCGTTGTAGAACAGCCCTGCATTGAAGAAATAAGGCGAGAGCCGCCCTGCCTTGGTCTTGAATTCGCCAAAGCACAGCACTTTCTGGTTTACCGCGAAGCGGATGAATTCCTGCCTGAAATCGGATGCCATATCATCGTGTAATTCTTTTTTTCGGGCATTAACCGGCGCACCGGAAGCACCGCGTCCGGTTCAATGCGCGACAGCGCGAGTCGTTGAATAACATGTTGAGAATTATAACGCTGAACTTGAACGGCATCCGCTCCGCGGCGAAAAAGGGCTTTTTCAGGTGGCTTGCGCGGCAGCGGGGCGATGTTGTTTGCGTGCAGGAGATCAAGGCGCAAGCCGGCGATATAACGGAGGAAATGCTGGCGCCGGCGGGCTTCAAGGCGCATTTTCATTACGCGGAGAAAAAGGGCTACAGCGGCGTCGGCCTCTATAGCAAGCAGGTCCCGGCGCGGGTGACCGAGGGCATCGGCATCGCCGATATCGATGGCGAGGGCCGTTACCTGCGCGCCGATTTCGGAAACCTGAGCGTAATCTGCGTCTACCTGCCGTCGGGTTCGAGCTCGGAGGAGCGGCAAAGGATCAAGTTCAGGTTCATGGACCGTTTTTTCCCGCATCTCAGGAAACTGAAGGCGGAAGGCCGTGAAATCGTGCTCTGCGGTGACTGGAATATCGCGCACAAGGAGATCGACCTCAAGAACTGGCGCGGCAACCGGAAGAACTCGGGGTTTCTCCCGGAGGAGCGGGCGTGGCTCACGCAGGTGTTCGACGATCTCGGCTGGATCGACGTCTTCCGCCGCATCGACCCTCGTCCCGAGCAATACACCTGGTGGTCGAACCGCGGCCGGGCGTGGGCGAAGAACGTGGGGTGGCGCATCGATTACCAGATTGCAACGCCCGCTCTTGCGGCGACGGCGAAGCGCGTGGCGATATTCAAAGAACAAAGGTTTTCGGACCATGCGCCGCTCACGATCGATTACGATTTCGCGCTCTGATGCCCGCCTCCCGCGCCCCGGTTGCCTCCGCTCGGCGTCCCTGGCAGGAGGTATTCGTTGCCGTATTCAGCGGACGCATGCTGGTCGCGCTGCTCATGGGCTTCGCCTCGGGCCTGCCGCTGCTGCTGACCGGTTCCGTGCTGCAGGCGTGGCTGAAGCGCGGGGGAGTTGACCTTGCGAGTATCGGGCTCTTCGCCTTGGTCGGATTGCCCTATACCCTCAAATTCCTGTGGTCGCCGCTCTTCGATCGCTACACGCTGCCGCTGTTCGGCCGGCGCCGCGGCTGGCTGCTCCTCACGCAGTTCGCTTCAGCCGCCGCGTTGTTCGCGTTGAGCTTCGCGCGACCGACGGCCGACGATCTGCTGGGGGTGTCCGTTGCTGCTCTGGTGGTGGCTTTTTTTTCCGCATCGCAGGACATTGTGGTCGACGCCTATCGGCGCGAGAGTCTGACCGACGTCGAGTTGGGTCTCGGCTCCGCCTTGTATGTCAACGGTTATCGCGCCGGCATGCTGTTGGCGGGCGGCGGCGGGCTGATTCTCGCCGGCACGTACTCGTACGAGACCATGTATCGGCTGATGGCCGCCTTCATGGCCGCCTGTATCGTGGTGACGCTGCTCGCGCCGGAGCCGCCGCTCCCCGAGGGCCGGCCGACCACACTCTTCGAGTCGGTGTTGCTGCCGTTCCGCGACTACTTCACGCGCGACGGCGCATGGCTTGCGCTCGGATTCATCCTTCTCTACAAGCTGGGCGATACCATGGCCTCGGCCATGACCACACCGTTCTATCTCGATCTCGGTTACAGCGAAACCGAGATCGGTGCGGTGGTGAAGCTGTTCGGCTTCTGGGCCACCATCGCCGGCGGCACGTTCGGCGGCATCCTGATTCTGCGCATCGGGCTGAACCGCGCGTTGTGGATGTTCGGCCTTGGCCAGATGCTCTCGACACTCGGATTCGTGGTGCTCGCCGGCCTGCAGCCCAGCGCGATTGCGCTGGCGGCGGTCGTCGCAATCGAGAATCTCACCGCCGGTCTCGGAACCGCGGCGTTTGTCGGGTTCATGGGCGCGCTCACCGACCGCCGCTTTACCGCGACGCAGTATGCGCTGCTATCGAGCTTGATGGGCGTGCCGCGTGTACTCGCCTCCGCGCCCACCGGCTGGCTCGCGGCCTGGCTCGGCTGGCCGGGGTTTTTCCTGCTCTGTACTTTGATCGCGATCCCGGGCCTCGCGCTGCTGCGCTGGATTACGAGGCTGGCGGAACCGGACGCAGTGGCAGCCGTCGCTCAGGCGCCATTGCCGAAGTGATAGACCGCAAGCGCACCAAACAGATTGGGCCAGAACCCGACAGTGTTGCCGTGAGTGAGCACTTTGCGCTCGACGATGCGGATGCTGCGGTCCGCGCAGAAGCGCTCGAAGTCGGCGATCGTGCACAGGTGCACATTGGGTGTGTCGAACCACTGGTATGGCAGATTGTCGGACACCGGCATGTGTCCGGCAGCGATCTGCAAACGGTTCTTCCAGTAACCGAAGTTGGGAAAGGTCACGATGCCTTCGCGGCCGACGCGCAGCATTTCCCTCATGATGCGCTCGCTGTTCTTCATCGCCTGCAGCGTCTGGGACAGGATCACGTAATCGAAAGAGCGGTCTTCGAAATCGGACAATCCGCGCTCAAGATCGCTCTGGATCACGTTCACGCCGTTCCTTACGCAAGCGAGTATGCCGTGGTCGTCGATTTCGACGCCATAGCCGGCGATGTTGCGCTCGCGCTTGAGGTAGATGAGGAGCGTGCCGTCGCCGCAGCCCAGATCGAGTACGCGCGAGCCCGGCCGCACCCAATCGGCGATCGCCGCAAAATCGGAGCGCTGAGAACCGTTGCCGTTGTCACCGCCGGCATGGAAAGAGGGGCTCATGGGGCCGCCTCTGTTCCGTGGTGCCGGATGCAAGCGTCGTCGCGTCGGCGACTGGGCGCAATTCGCCTTGGTCGCATCCCCGCAAGCAGGGCCCCTGCTCCCTGGCTCATGCGCCTACCTCCGCCGCGATCCTGTCGAAGTATGCCGTGACCAGCCGGTGGTAGCGCGGATCGTCGAGCAGGAACGCATCGTGGCCGTGCGGTGCGTCGATCTCGGCGTAGGTGACTTCGCGGCGATTATGGAGGAGCGCTTTTACGATTTCGTGCGAGCGTTCGGGCGAGAAGCGCCAGTCGGTGGTAAACGAGATCACGAGAAAGCTCGCTTCGGCCGGCGCGAGCGCGCGCGCGAGATCGCCGCCGTGCTCGAATGCCGGATCAAAATAATCCAGCACCTTGGTGATGCGCAGATACGTATTGGCGTCGAAGTACTCGGCGAACTTGTTGCCCTGGTGGCGCAAGTATGACTCGATCTCGAACTCCGCGTCGAATGAATAGGTGAGCCTGCCATGCTTGAGCTGCCGCCCGAACTTGCTCGCCATCTCATCGTCGGAGAGATAGGTGATGTGACCGACCATGCGCGCCACGCGCAGACCCCGTTTGGGCGTGGTCCCGTGCGAATAGTAATCGCCGCCATGGAAATCCGGATCGGTGATGATCGCCTGGCGGGCGACTTCGTTGAAGGCGATGTTCTGCGCGGAAAGACTCGGCGTGCAGGCGATGACCAGCGCGTGGCGCAGCCGCTGCGGATATTGGATCGTCCAGGCGAGCGCCTGCATGGCGCCGAGGCTCCCTCCCATCACCGCCGCGAACCGGCGTATGCCGAGATGATCGGCGAGCCGCGCCTGGGTCGCGACCCAATCTTCAACCGTGACGACGGGGAACTGCGCGCCCCATGACTTGCCGGTCTGGGGATTGATGCTCCTCGGACCGGTCGAGCCGTGGCAGCCGCCCAGGTTATTGACGCCGATCACAAAGAAGCGGTTGGTGTCGAGCGGCTTGCCGGGCCCGATCATGTTGTCCCACCAGCCGGGATTCGCCGGATCATCGGCGTAAGTGCCCGCGACGTGATGCGAGGCGTTGAGCGCGTGACACACCAGCACCGCGTTCGACCGGTCACGGTTGAGTGTGCCGTAAGTTTCGTAGACGAGCTGGTACTCGTCGATCACCGTCCCGCATTTCAGCGCGACGGGTTCGCGGAACTTCGCGACCTGCGGCGTGACGACGCCGACCGAATGTGTGATGGTGCTGCCGTCCATAAATAAAAAACCCCGGTTGCGGCTTGCGTTCCCGGGGTCATGAGAGTCCTGCGGCATCTCTTTAGCCGGATTTATTACGCGCCCGCAAGCTGATATCAAATCGGCGCGACAAAACAAGCGGTCAGCACATTACCTTGGGATGCGCGGGTTGTCAAATTCAAGCATTGATCCGGCCGAGCAGCGCCCGCAGCTTTTCGGGGTCGTGAGCGCGCAGCATCTTCTGGACGAGCGGTTTGATCTTGCGCAAGCTCGACTTGAGAATGTACTGCTTGACGTCAAGCAGGTGCGCCGAATGCATCGAGTACTGCCGCAAGCCCAGCGCGAGCAGCAGCCGCGTGAGCGCGACATCCCCCGCCATCTCACCACATAATGCGACCGGGATTTTCGCCTTGTTCGCGGCCTTGAAAATGTGCGCGAGGAGGCTGAGCACCGCCGGGTGCAGAGGGTCGTAGAGATGCGCGACCGTGTCGTCGGTGCGGTCGATTGCCAGCGTGTATTGAATGAGGTCGTTGGTGCCGATCGACAAGAAGTCGAGCTTCCTGGTAAAGATGCCGAGCGCAAGCGCGGCGGCGGGCACCTCGATCATGCCTCCCACCGTGATATCGCGGTCATACGGGACGCCCTCCTCGTCCAGGCTCGACTTGGCCTGCCTGATCAGTTGCAATGCCTGGTCGACTTCGGCGGCGTTCATCAGCATCGGGATGAGGATGTTGATCTTGCCGTAGTGGGAGGCGCGCAGCATCGCCCGCAACTGGATCAGAAAACGCTGCGGTTCCACGAGGCACAGCCGGATCGCGCGCAAGCCAAGCGCCGGGTTGACCGTCATGCCCTGGGCCCCGTCCGTCTGCTTGTCGGCGCCGAGGTCGTAAGTGCGAATAGTGACCGGGAGCCCCCCCATGTCTTCCGCCACCTTGCGGTAGGCTGCAAACTGCTCTTTCTCGTCGGGCAGCCCGTCGCGGTTCAGGAACAGGAACTCGGTGCGGAACAGGCCGATGCCCATGGCGCCGTTCTCCCGGGCTTCCACGACGTCTCCGGGCAACTCGATGTTGGCATGCAGCTCGACTTCGACCCCATCGAGCGTGACTGCGCGGGTGTTCCGCAGGCGCTTCAACTTCTGCCGTTCGATCTCGAACTGGTGCTGGCGCAACTGATACTCGGCAAGCACCTGCCGGTCGGGGTCGACGATCACCACACCCTGCGTTCCATCGACGATGATGAGCTCGTTCTCCCGGATCAACTGACGCCCGTTGTGCAGGGCGACGATCGAAGGGATGTTGAGGCTGCGCGCGACCACCGCGGTATGCGAGGTGGCGCCTCCCAGATCGGTGATGAAGCTTGCGAAATGATGCTGCTTGAATTGCACGACGTCGGCCGGAGAGAGGTCGTGCGCGACCAGGATCAGGCTGTGTTCGGCATCGCTCGGCGCCGGCGGCAGGTAGCCCGGCTGGCCGGAGAGCGTCTTCATGATGCGCTCCACAACCTGGATGACATCAGCCTTGCGCTCGCGCAAATAACCGTCTTCAATCTCGTCGAACTGCGCGAGCAGCGCGTCCATCTGCACCTTGAGCGCCCATTCCGCGTTGCATTGCTCGCTTTCGATAATCTTGCGCGGCGCCACCGATAAAGTCGAGTCGTCGAGGATCATCAGGTGCAGATTGATGAACGCGGTGAACTCGGCAGGCGCCGTCGCGGGCACGTTCGCCCGCAACTGCTCGAGCTCGCTGCGCACGGCGCGGATCGCGGCGTCGAAGCGCGCGGACTCGTCCGGCACCTGCGGGGCGGGAACGACGTAATGGGCCGCCTCGAGCTTGGCGCGCGATACGAGATGCGCGTGGCCGATGGCGATGCCGCCGGAGACGCCGATGCCGTGAATGGTGAAGCTCATAAACCCAGGGGTTAGGGACTAGGGGTTAGGGGCTAGGGACCAAGGGTTAGGGACTGGTTACCGGCGCCGACGAACTCGTAGTCCCTAGCCTCTAGGCCCTAACTCCTGATTCTACTCGCCTTCGCCGAAGCAGTCGGCGATCAGGGCTTGCAGGGCCTGCATCGCCTGCTGTTCGTCAGGCCCGTCGGTTTCGATCACGATTCTGCAGCCCTTGGCCGCGGCGAGCATCATGACGCCCATGATGCTCTTGGCGTTCACCCGCCTGCCGTTGCGGCTCACCCACACGTCGCTCTTGAACTGCCCCGCAACCTGGGTGAGCTTTGCCGAGGCCCGGGCGTGCAGCCCGAGCTTGTTGATGATCTCAACTTCCCGTTGCAGCATTGCGAACGGTGGCGAGCGCCGGAGGAACACGCATGACCCCTTCGCACCCCCCGCTCACCGCCTTGGTCACGATGGTGTGCAGAGATTTGTCGCGGTAGGTCAGCGCGCGGATCAGCATCGGCAAATTGAGGCCGGCCACCGCTTCGATCTTGCCCGGGATAACAAGCTTCGCCGCGATGTTGGAGGGCGAGCCCCCGTACATGTCGGTAAGGATCAGGACGCCGTGGCCGCAATTCAGGTCTTTGACCATGGCGCGTGCCTGCGGCAGCAGCAGCACGGGATCGTCCTGTGCCGTGACACCCAGTTGCTTGAGCCGCGGCGGGCGCTTGTTGAGCACATGGCTTGCGCCGTGAATAAGGCTCTCGCCGAGCGTGCCGTGCGTGATGATCAGAATGCCGATCATGGGTGTGTGCCGGTGCGGTAACGCGGGGGTTGATATTTTACGCTTTTGCGTTGCAGCAAGCAGCACTCATATCCTCTCCCGCAGCGCGCCTGGCCGGGCATCTTGGTTTGATTCACAGCGGTTGCCTGCAATAGGAGGCTCAGGCGGGGTGAGCGACTGCCTCGTCTACGGCATCGAGCATCATGCCGGCGACATTGAAACCGGTCTGCTGCATGATTTCCTGGAAGCAGGTGGGGCTCGTGACGTTGAGCTCGGTCAGGTAGTCGCCGATCACGTCCAGCCCGACGAGCAGCAGCCCATCCTTGGCCAGCGGCGGTCCCAGTGCCGCCGCGATCTCGCGGTCGCGGGCGGTGAGCTCGCGCGCTACGCCCGTGGCGCCGGCGGCCAGGTTGCCACGCGTTTCCCCGGGCTTCGGGATGCGTGCGAGCGCGTATGGCACCGGCTTGCCGCCGATCAAAAGCACGCGCTTGTCGCCGTCGTGAATTTCCGGGATGAAGCGCTGCGCCATGATGGTGCGGCGGCCGTAGTGGGTCAGCGTCTCGATGATTACATTGACGTTATGGTCGTGCTCGTGTACCCGGAACACGGAGACGCCGCCCATGCCGTCAAGGGGTTTCAAGATGATGTCGTGGTGCTCGGCGAGGAATTCGCGGATCAGGCCGTCCTTGCGCGTCACCACCGACGGCGCGGTGAACTGCGCGAAGCGCGCGATCGCCATTTTTTCGTTGTAGTCGCGGATGGCGCGCGGCCGGTTGAAAACGCGGGCGCCGCGCGCCTCGGCGAGTTCCAGCAGATACGTGCTATAGACATACTCCATGTCGAATGGCGGGTCTTTGCGCATCAGCACCGCGTCGAAATCCTCGAGCGGCGTCTCGCGTGCGGCATCCAGGCGGTACCATGGGTTTTTCTCCGCGGTGAGATGCAGGCAGCCGGCATTTCCGGCCACTCCCGCCTGGCGCCAAGTGAGGTCTTCCTGCTGCATGGCGTAAAGCTCGTGCCCGCGCGCCGCGGCCTCCCGCATGATCGCGAAAGTGGTGTCCTTGTAGATCTTGAAATCGTCGAGTGGATCGACGATGAACGCGAGCTTCACGCCACGCTCCGCGTGGAGAAGGATGAAGGATGAGGGATGAAGGATGAAGGAGCTTTTCGAAGGATGAAGGGTGAAAGATGAAGGATGAAGGATGAAAAAGCTCTGGCGGCGCAAGCGATTCCGCCTTCATCCTTCCGCCTTCCGCCTTGCCCTTTCATCCTTCCGCCTTCATCCTTTCGCGCTCGACATCCGGAAACGGGCCGGTCGGCGCAGTGGTGAGACGCGGAACCGTCATAATCTCCTCACTAATCGATCATTCTATCCCATCCGGGTTGGTGACCGCACAGCGCATCTCGCTCCTGCGGTGCTCATTGGGAAACATCGCCGCGGCTGGCGCGGCGGAGGCCGCACGTGAGGCGGTACGGCACTGTTTGCGTCGCGAGCTGGGGGAAATCATCCCCAGCCGGGAGCTGAACGCACGTTGAGCAGGTTCGAGCGATACTGAAGTCCAAGAAAAAACGGGCGCCCGCAGGCGCCCGCGAAGTCACACATAACTCTGATCAGGTATGGTAGGCCGTCTCGCCGTGGGAGCCCACGTCGAGACCTTCGCGCTCTTCTTCTTCGGTGACGCGCAGGCCGACCAGCAGGTTGGCGATCCAGAACGACACGGCTGCTACGACGCCGGTCCAGATGACCGTGGTCACCACGGCCTTGAACTGAATCCAGACTTGCTCGCCGATGCCCGGGAAGCCGGTCTTGCCCGTGACCCAGTCGGTCACCAGCCCCGGCCCGCCGAGCGACGGGTCGTTGAACACACCGGTGAGAAGCGCGCCCAGGACCCCGCCGACCGCATGGACGCCGAATACGTCGAGCGAATCATCCGCGCCGTGCCAGCGCTTCAACTGGTTCACGCCCCACAGGCAAACCATGCCGGCGGCGAGCCCGATCACGAACGCCCCGGGAATACCGACATTGCCCGCTGCCGGCGTGATCGCCACCAGGCCGGCGACCGCGCCCGAGGCGGCACCCAGCATCGAGGGCTTGCCCTTGAACAGCCATTCACCGAAAGTCCAAGTGAGCACCGCGCAGGCGGTCGCGAGGAAAGTGTTGATGAACGCGAGGGTCGCCGAGTTTCCGGCCTCGAGCGCGGAACCCGCGTTGAACCCGAACCAGCCCACCCACAGGAGCGATGCTCCAATCATGGTCATCGGCAGATTGTGAGGCGTCAGCGCTTCCTTGCCGAAGCCGATGCGCTTGCCCAGCATGTAGGCGCCGACCAGGCCGGCCACACCGGCGTTGATATGCACCACGGTGCCGCCCGCGA
>Ga0156226_1413_pt2 | contig 10952 bp, 11 predicted proteins | sample RifCSPlowO2_12_FD_107874 | JGI IMG/M metagenome (GOLD analysis project Ga0156226, IMG submission 107874) | Betaproteobacteria bacterium RIFCSPLOWO2_12_FULL_62_13
AGCTTACCCCAGCAAACCGATCAGACTGATCGTTCCACTTTCTCCCGGCGGCGGCACGGACATCGTCGCGCGCGCCCTGGCGCTGAAGCTCACCGATAACCTTGGGCAGAACGTCGTGGTCGACAACCGACCTGGAGCAGGAGGCAGCATTGGCGCAGAGCTTGCTGCCCAGGCGGTGCCGGACGGCTACACTTTGATCATGACGAGCGCGAGCGCGGTCATACGTCCCTTGATGTACCGCGCACGCTTCGATCTGGTTCGCGATTTTGCCCCGGTGTCCCAGATCACCATGCAGCCTTATGTGATCGTCGTGAACCCTTCGCTTCCCGTGAAATCCGTTGGCGAGCTCATCGCTTTTGCGAAGTCAAATCCCGGAAAACTCAACTACGCGTCGGCCGGCAACGGGAGCCTGACCCATTTAACCGGCGAACTGCTTAAAGCAACCACCGGGATCGACATGGTCCACGTCCCGTACAAGGGCGCTGGCACGTACTTTCCCGACCTTTTCTCCGGCACTGTCCACCTCGCCTTTGGAAGCATTATTTCCGTGCAACCCCATATCCGGGCCAATAGAGTGAGACCGTTGGCGGTGACCAGCGCGGGACGTGCCAAATTGGTGCCGGAGGTTCCCACAGCAGGCGAAGCCGGTGTTCGAGGATTCGCAGTAACACAGTGGTTTGGCGTGTTTGCGCCCGCCCACACGCCGCGGCCCATCGTGGAGCGCCTCAATCAGGATATCGTCAAGGTGTTGCGGCAACCGGAACTTGCCGCGCGCCTGGCAGCCGATGGGGCCGAGGCGGTGGGTAGTTCGCCGCAGCAGTTCGCAGTGCATGTGAAGGCCGAGCGCGACAAATGGGCCAAGGTCATCAAGGAAACGGGTATCCGGGCTGATTAGAGGGCGGATGCTTGCTGAGGGAGCATGCTCGATACGAGACCACAAAGCGTACAGGCGTCGGCTACGCGGACCAAGATACAAATACCGTGGATACGATCGGTGTTTTGCACCTTTGATTGTCAATTATCGATTTAAGAGTGATTTTATCCGCGATCGGCTGTTCAATTCAGGGGGCTCTCCATAGAATCCGTTGGAAGAGGGCGCGCCTACGCCGCGTCGCGCCGACCTGAACGTTGCGAAGATCGATAACCAGAGGACAGCATGCTTATTGCCGATGCGCAGGTGCACGTCTGGGGCCCCAATACCCCTGAGCGTCCGTGGCGGACGGGGCCGGTCAAGCCGCATAGAGACGTGCCGCTCGGACCGGACGAGCTGCTGCGTGAAATGGATGCCGTGAGCGTGACGCGCGCCGTGCTTGTACCACCGTCGTGGGATGCCGATCGCAACGATCTCGTGCTGGAAGCAGCGCGCCGGTATCCGGACCGTTTTGCGGTGATGGGCCGGCTCAACATGGAGGCGCCGGGTTCGCGTGGCCTGATCGCAACATGGCGCGAGCAGCCCGGCATGCTGGGACTGCGCTGCAGCTTCAACCGACCGCAGTGGGCGCCGGTGCTCACCGAAGGGCGGGTGGACTGGTTGTGGGAAGAAGCGGAAAAAGCAGGGGTGCCGATCATGTTGATGGTGACTCATGCGATGATGCCGCTTGTCGACCGCATTGCTGAACGTTATCCACGACTCAAGCTCTCCATCTGTCACCTTGCGCTTGACAGCAGCAAGCGGGACGAGGAGGCATTCCGCGACTTGGACAGACTGCTGGCCGTCGCCAGGCGCCCCAACGTCACGGTGAAGGCGAGCGCGCTCCCTGCCTACACGAGGGACAGCTACCCCTATCGCAGCATTCATTCCTACGTTCGTCGCGTCTATGATGCGTTCGGCCCGAGACGCATGTTCTGGGGCACCGATTTCTCCCGGCTGCCATGTTCGTATCGACAAGCGGTTACCATGTTTACCGAAGAGATTCCATGGTTCACCGCCGAGGACAAGGAGTGGATCATGGGGCGCGGGCTGTGCGAATGGCTGGGGTGGAAGCCGCCGCTGGCGTAGATGAGCCGTAGGGGACACGCGGCTCGCCGGGATTGCTGCTCCGGCCGGCGTGGCCCGAGCGAAAAGTCCAAAGAGGATCATCGACAAAGAGGATTATCGACATGCCCGATTCCGACCTCCGTGCCAAGTACGGCGCCGGCGCCTTCGACGCCGGACTCAAGCTCCAGCCGCGGACTTTCGAGCGGCGCGTTGCGCAGCGTGACAGTCTGGATCAGCACTTCACCAAGCTGTGGCTCGACTTCGCGATCACCGGGATGAGCCAAAGGAAGGTTCTCGATACGCGCACGCGGCTCCTCGTGCTGGTCGGCCAGTACACGATGGCGAAGAGCCACGACGCGCTCGAGGACACCGTGCGCGCGACCGTGGCGGCCGGCGTCCCGCCGCGCGAGATCCTTGAGATTATCCTCCAGTGTTTGGTCTACGGCGGACACACGACGGTTGAGCCGGCGATCCAGGTCTTCCACCGGGTTGCCGAGGAACTCGGCCTGCTAGACGAGCTGCGGGCTTCGCAGCTCCCGCTGGACGGCAACGACAGCAAGCGTTCCTACGAGGAAGAACGAAAACGCTGGCACCCTGAGGACGTGGCCGATCCACGATGTGCCGATCTCATGGAGCGTCACGGCTGGCTCGCGGTCGGGCGCGGCCTCACCTTGCGGCCGCGACATCATCTCAACACCTTGGGCTGGCAGGATGCGCTCGATCCGGAGTGGGCGGACCTGTGGGTGAAGTTCGTCTACCAGGGCATGTATTCACGGGGCATTGTGGATGACAAGACGCGCCTGCTTTGCATGGTGGGGAATTGCGTGGCAATCGGCGAAACAACGCAAGGGCGGGCGCATATGAAAGGCGCCATGCGAAATGGGGCCTCGCCGCGCGAGGTGATGGAGGTCATACTCCAATCGTCCGTCAATTTCGGCATGCCCGCGATGCTCCACTCGCTGATAATGTTCGTCGAACTCGTCGAAGAGGCGGGCAGGTTGGCGGAGATCGGCAACCCGCCGAAGCGCGCCAAGACGAGCTGACGGCCGTTGCCGCAGCGTAGCCAGTCGAGTCCAGGTGTAATGTTCGAAGAATAGAGGAGATTGCAATGGCAGGAACAGGCAAGCTTTCCGGATCATCGGCCATCGTGACCGCGGCCGGCCAAGGGATCGGCGAGGCGATCGCGAAGACTTTCGCCCGGGAGGGCGCTTCGGTTGCCGTCGCCGATATCAATCTTGCGGAAGCAAAGCGCGTCGGTGCCGAGATCGAGGCGGCGGGAGGCTCCGCACTGGTTATTAAGGCCGACGTAACACGCGCCCAGGAAGTGGATGACATGGTGAAGGCGGCGCTGGATCGCTGGGGCACCGTCGATATTCTGGTCAACGCTGCCGGAGGGTTCCACCGCTTCTCCCCAATCACCGAGATTTCGGAGGAGGAGTGGGATCGCGTCATTAACGTGAATTTGAAGACCACGTTTCTTTGCTCCAAGGCAGTCGCGAAGATCATGATGGAGAGAAAGAAGGGCCGGATCATCAACATCGTCTCGGGGGCCGGCATCGGGCCGAACCCGCATGCGCCCTCCTACCTGCCCTACGGAGCTGGCAAAGCGGGAGTGATCGGATTTACCAAGCTGCTGGCGAGAGACCTGGGTGCCTACGGTATTACCGTGAACGCGGTCGCGCCGGGCACGACGCTCACCCCCCGCGTGAAAAAGGTGAGGGACGCGGAAAGCATCGAGAGAATCAGATCCATGAACCCGATGAAGTGCCTGGTCGAACCGGAGGATACTGCCGAGGCGGTTCTTTTCCTCGCTTCCGCCGCGAGCCGCTACATCACGGGCGTAACGCTCAATGTCAATGCAGGCAACTTGATCGTCTAGCAGCCTGTCGGACCCCGGATCAAGTCCGGGGCAAGCTTGGCGGTCCGACAGGCTGCTAACGGCAAAACCGCCTGCGGATTTTGAATGAAACCCGGGTTAACAACCGTTCTGGCCCTCACAAGAGCATCCGAGCGGGCCGGAAATGAGGTTTTCAGTGGCTGTTTCTCTCGTATTCGTGCGGGCGGTTTGAATTAGGAATTTATCGGACCCGAGTCCGACAAATTCCTTTTGAATGGAGGAGTGGACAGATGAAGAACTGGTTCAGCACTTGTTGTGTCGGCTTTGCATTGGTGGGCGTGTTTGGCATGGCCAATGCAGCAGCAGGAGACGGTTACCCCGCAAAGCGCATCACATTCATCGTTCCGACCGAGGCCGGCGGCGACGGAGACCTGCTCGCCCGGGCGCTGCTGGAAGGCGTATCCGCCAGAATCGGGCAACCGATCGTAGTGGTCAATAAGCCGGGCGCGGCCGGCGCCCCGGGTTACCGGGAGATTCATGCGGCGAAGCCCGATGGTTACACCATTGGCCTGGCTTTCCCGACGCTCTATATGAACAAGATGCGGGGCCTGCTGCCCTGGGATCATCACGATTTCACCTTGATCGCGCAGCACGGGTCATTTACGCCGATTGTCGTCGCCACCGCAAAAACGGATCGTCCGTTGAAAACGATCAAAGATGCGATTTCTTACGCTAACAAGCATCCTGGTCAACTGAAATTCGCCCTGAGTGTCGTCGGTGGAAGCTGGTGGGTGGCGGGAATGATTTTCCAGGCAAACACGAAGACAGTCTTCAAGAACATTCCTCAAGAAGGTTCGGGTGCGGTCGTGATTACCCAGCTTGCAGGCGGACACACGGATGTGGGCGTGTCGGGGCTGGCGAGCGCTCTAAGCCAGATCGAAGCCGGGAATTTGAATTTCCTGGCGACTTTCGGGCGAGAGCGTCTTCCCGGAAAATACAGCCATGTCCCTACTTTGATCGAGGCCGGCTACGACATCACCTGGGACTCGCCCAATTTGTTTATTGGCCCGCCGCGCATGCCGAAGAACATCACGGAGAAGTTGGCCAAGGCAATCGAGATCGAGGCGAACAAGCCGGAGTTCAAGAAGGCTGCCCTCAACATCAATGCGACGCCGGTCTATCGCGCATCCGATCAACTTCTCGGTTACCTTGACAAGCAAAAAGAAGTTTCACGTGAGATCCTGCGCAAGAACGGGATCCTGAAAGAAAAGTAGCCAACCCGATTGCCGTCGGCGGCGCGATGCAGAATAAATCGAGGTTCATTCGCGAGGGGATTTTCAATCTTTCGGTATTTGTTCTGGGCGTCGTCGTGATCGCCGAATCCGTCAGACTCGGATTCGGTGGGCTTGAACAGCCCGGTGCAGGTCTTTTCCCGTTCTTTGCCGGACTGACCATTTGCACGGCGCAGCTCTTCGTCATCATCAAATCTGTTTTCCGCGAGAGAAAGCAGACTGAATTTCCCGCGAACAGGGGTGCGACGGCTAGGCTGGCAGCGCTTATCGCGGTTCTGGTCGGCTGGATAGTCGTCATGCCATTCCTGGGTTACATCCTGGTTACTTTTGCAGCCGTCTTCGCCTTCGCCAAGCTCCTGGGTCTCGAAGGATGGCGGAGGCCGCTGCTGTTGTCAGCCGGGACATCTCTCGGCGTTTATATCCTGTTCGATCGGCTTCTATACCTCGATCTGCCACGCGGTCTCCTGGGTTAGATAACGCGACATGGAAGCAGTTGACCAACTGGTGCAGGGCTTTTTCAATCTGCTCTCCATCAAGAACCTGCTGGCCTGTTTTGTCGGCACTTTTCTGGGGACGATCGTCGGGGTGCTGCCGGGGGTGGGGCCCGCGGCGACCATGGCTTTCCTGCTCCCCTTTACTTTGGGACTCGCGCCTGAGACTGGTTTGATCATGCTGACGGGGGTCTGGTTCGGCTCCCAGTATGGGGGCTCGACCACCTCGATTCTGGTCAACATTCCCGGCGAGGCTGCCAGCGTCGTCAGTTGCATCGATGGTTACCAGATGACGAAGAAGGGGAGAGGCGGTGCGGCCCTGGCGATGTCAGCCATTGGCTCCTTCGTGGCGGGAACGGTAGGGATTATCGGCTTGCAGTTCTTCGCGCCTTTTCTGGCAACGGCCGCCTTGGCGTTCGGCCCTGCCGAGTATCTGGCCTTCCTGATCCTTGCTTTCATCCTGCTTCTCGGTCTCGCGGCTGAATCTCCGGCCAGAGGTCTGGTCATGTTCGGCCTCGGGTTCTGGATCAGCACCATCGGACTCTCCCCGATGGACGGCGTTCCCCGGTTCAGCTTCGGCTCAGAGAGCTTGATATCGGGCATCGAATTCGTGCCGCTGGCTGTGGGCCTCTTCGGGATGAGTGAGATCCTGTTCGTCGGCATCCAGACTTATGTTCCTCCGATCATGGCGAAGGTGCGGATCCGCGACCTTTATCCGACGCGCGAGGAGGTGAAGCGCTCGGTCGGACCCACCTTCCGCGGTTCGTTTATCGGATTTTTCATGGGCCTGCTGCCCGGCCCCTGCACCATTCTTTCGACCTTCATGTCCTACACGGTGGAAAAGAAAATATCGAAAACTCCCGAGAACTTCGGCAAGGGCATGATCGAAGGCGTCGTGGGACCGGAATCCGCCAATAACAGCGCTGTCATGGGCTCGATGATCCCGCTGCTGGCGCTCGGAATTCCTTTTGCCGCGCCCTCCGCAATCATGCTGGCCGGTTTGCGCATGCACAACGTCTACCCCGGGCCCCTGCTGTTCACCGAGGCGCCGCAGATTTTCTGGACCTTTATCGCGGCAATGTATCTGGGGAATCTTATCCTTCTGCTGCTCAACTTGCCGCTCGTGGGCTTTTTTGCCCGCATTGCGATGACCAGGCCGTCCGTGCTGCTGCCGTTCGTCAGTATCCTTTGCCTCGTTGGCACATACAGTATGAGAAATTCCTTTTTTGACGTCTGGGTGATGCTCTTTTCCGGGGTGGTCGGCCTGCTTTTTCGCAGATGGGACTTCCCCGTTGCGCCGCTCATCATCGGGGTGGTCTTGGGTCCGATGACCGAAGTCAGCTTGCGGAAGACACTGGTCATGTTCGATGGCAGTTTGCTCCCCATATTCCAGCGGCCGATCGCAGCACTTTTCATCGTGAGTTCCCTGGCGGCCGTCGCGTACTTGCTTGGTCGTTCCTGGAGGGGAAAATCGGGATACCAGTCGCAATGAGAAAAGACGAAGATCCTTTTTCGCCTTTTCAGCGCTTTATCGGTTTTCGCCAATTTTTCTTGCCGAAAGGAGAAACGAAGGTGGAAGTGAAATCAACATTGATGGTGTGCAATCAGTCCGAGTTGAAAGCCCAGACCGGTGTCACCGCCGGACAAACGCTGAAAGCGCTGGTGGGAAACGCGGAACGCCCGACCGACCGGATCCGCGTGGCTCTGGCAACTTATCAGCCGAATACGGTCGAGGATCTCCACTGGCATCCCATTGAGGCTTTCTATTACGTAATCTCGGGCCATGCGATCGTACGCGACGTCAAGGGAAAGGAATACGAAGCCGGACCTGGAACCGCAATCTATGCCCCGCCGGGGATCGCGGGCGCACATGAATGGGAAGTCAAAGAGGGATTGCAGTTGTTGAGCGTCCGTGCAACGACGGAATCGGTAAGAAAGCTGCAGTTTACGGTTGATAAGGAAACCATGAGGTCCTACGTCGATCTGGATGAGTTGGCCAGACGAGGCGGCGTGAGCTTCAAGTCTCTTTATTAGTGTCCCCATCGGGGATGGTTGAAACCCCTCGCCCCCGGATCGGAGTCCGGGGCAGGCTTCAGGCGAAGAGAGGCTTGGCGAAGTGGACGCAAGTCCACAAGCCCATAATGCGAAGTAGCGGGACATGTTTTACACCTGCTCCCGGCGCGTCGGCTCGGCGAACCGGAATTGCGCCGGGATTGATTTTCCTTCACCGACCGAGAAAACGCCCCAATTAGAAAACCTCTCATCAGGTTTTTATGCAATCATTCAACCGTGTTGCACTTCGTGGTTGAATCCGCCAAGGCAATCACCTATACATACGCGATACATGAGGAGGGATATCATGCTCCACCGTCACCCAAGATTCGTCAAAAGTCTGGTTCTGGCTGCATTCATTGCCACCCCTGCAGCGTCCGTGATGGCGCAATCGGGTTTTCCCTCAAAGCCCATTCATCTGCTGGTGGGTTTTGTCCCCGGTGGCTTCACCGATATGTCAGGGCGCATAGTCGCACAGAGGCTCTCCGATGCCCTCGGCCAACAGGTCATCGTGGAGAACCGTCCCGGGGCAAATGGCGGAATCGCAGCGGAACTGACCGCCCGGGCGGCGCCTGACGGTTATACGTTTTACATGGCATCTCCCGGACATACCACCAATCCGATTATGCAGAGCAAAACGCAGTACGACCCGATAAAGGACTTTACCCCCATCACACTTTTTGCCGATATCCCCAACGTTCTGGTTACCCACCCTTTGGTGCCGGCCAGATCGCTCAGGGACTTGCTTGCCCTGGCGCGCGCCAAGCCTGGTTACCTGACCCAGGCATCATCCGGCATCGGCTCCCCGGGACATCTGTCTGGAGAACTGCTGCAGATGCTGACCCAGACCAAGTTCGTTCATGTTCCCTACAAGGGATCCGGCGCTGCATTCAGTGATCTCGTGGGTGGCCATGTTGATCTGTCGTTCCCGAGTACCGCATCCGCCTTCCCACATGTCGCCGCCGGCCGCTTGCGCGCGCTCGGTGTAACCAGCGGGAAGCGCTCTCCGGCATACCCTGATGTACCGACTATTGCCGAGGCCGGCGTGCCGGGCTTTGACGTCGTCGGCTGGTATGGCTTGCTCGGTCCGGCCCGCATGCCAAAGGATGTATTGGCCCGGTTGAGCACCGAGATCATACGTATTGCCAAGAATCCTGAGGTACGTGAGCTTCTCAAGAAGCGGGGTGCAACTGCAGTTGGGAGCACGCCTGAAGAATTTGCCGCATTTATTACGACAGACCACGCAAAGTGGTCGAAGGTGGTCAAGGCAGCAAACATCAAGACGCAATGACGTTACGGCGCATCAGCGAAGCGGCGTGAGCGTCCGGCTCGACGGAACGGCGCCTGTGGACCGATTCATTCAGCCGGAAAGGCGGATGGAGGCGGGGGGAGCGGAATCGAACCGGCGTCCACGGCTTTTGGAATAGATTGCTCGGTAATTAATCCCGCTCAAGACTTGCTCGGATCGCGGTCATCTTCCGGGGATGAGGAAGCAAGCATGAACATAAGGCCTTTGCGTATTGCGGGATCTCTTCCGCACCTGCTCCCGGCGCGTCGGCTCGGCGAACCGAGATTGCGCCGGGATCGATTTTCTTTATCCTTAGTTCAATAAACGGAGGATGTGATGAGCCTGAAAGCTCTGGACGGAATCTTTGCGTTGCTGCTGGGTGTGCTTGGTTTGATCCCGGTGTTGGCGTTGGCACAGGCTTGGCCTGCCAAACCGATCCGCATGATCGTGCCTTTCCCGCCGGGCGGCAGCGTCGACACCGTCGCACGCTTGATCGCTCCAAGAATGTCGGAATCACTGGGTCAGAGCGTGGTAATAGACAATCGCCCGGGCGCATCAAGCAACATCGGGATGGAACTTGCCGCACGATCTCGCGGCGACGGTTATACGCTGCTCGCCAACACGGTGCCCGTGGTCGCCAATCCCAGCCTCTTTCCAAAACTACCATTCCAACCGGAGAAGGACTTCGCTCCGATCTCGCTGGTTGTGACCGGCCCCGTGATCATTCTCGTCCATCCTTCGGTGCCGGCGCGCAACGTGAAAGAGCTGATCGCGCTGGCGAAAGCCAAGCCGGGCGCGCTCAATTACGCCTCCGCGGGGGCGGGCACGCTCCCGCATCTTGCTGCTGAGCTCTTGAAGTACTACACGCAAACCAACATCACGCAGGTGGCGTACAAGGGAGGAGGCCCGGCACTCACCGCGGCGATCTCGGGTGAAGTCGAGATCACCGTACAAACGCTGGTTGCGGGCGGCGGCCAGATATCGGCGGGCCGGCTGCGCGCACTCGCCGTCACAAGCAGGAAGCGACTGCCTCAGTTGCCCGAGGTGCCGACGGTGGCCGAGTCCGGCGTGCCGCAGTACGAGTTCAACACGTGGGTCGGCGTGATGGCGCCGGCATCGACGCCAGGGGCGATCATAAAGCTGCTCAACGAGCACGTCGTGAAGGCGGCGCGCGCTCCCGAAGTCAACGAACGCGTCGTGCGCGAAGGCGCCGAGATCGTCGCGAGTACGCCGGAAGCTTTTCGCGCGACCATAGCGGTTGAGACCGCGCTGTGGGCCAAGGTGATCAAGGAGATGGGCATACGGGCCGACTGACGCATAGTGCGCCGCGGCTGCAATTTCTGGCAATCCGCTATAAAGAGGGAGGGCGTCATGGCCCAACGCAAGCAACTGGGGATCGCGGTCGTCGGTTCGGGCCGCATCGGATCGATGCGCGCGCGGCAGGCGATGGAGCATCCGGCCGTGAATTTCGTCGCGGTCTCCGATTGCGATGCTGGCAGCGCCAAAAAGCTCTCGCAGCAAGTTGGGGCACAGTTTTGCTCCGCCAACAATCTGGAGATCATCGAGCGCCCCGAGGTCAGTGCGGTAATCGTTTCGACCAGCGAAGGCGAGCACCTCGAGCCGGTGCTGCAGGCGATAGCGCTTGGCAAGCCGGTGCTGGTGGAAAAGCCGATTGCGCTGAATCTCGCGGATGCCGATCGCATCATTGCCGCGGCAGACAAGGCCGGCGTGGAGGTGCGTGTGGGCTACAGCCGGCGCTACAAGGACCTGCGCTACCTGCTTGCGAAGGAGCAGATCGTGCAAGGGCGCCTCGGCAAGATCGTGGGCGCGGCGGCGCGTGTTTTCAACAACCGCTCGAACGGGCTTGCGATCCTGCGGCGCAATCCCGAGGCGACACCGGTAGTGGACGCCTTGACGTATTACGTCGATCTTATGAACTGGATGCTGGAAGGTGCGGCCCCGGTCGAGGTTTTTGCGCGCGGCCAGAAGGGCGTGCTCAAAGAGGCCGGCTACG
>Ga0156226_1228_pt1 | contig 10942 bp, 13 predicted proteins | sample RifCSPlowO2_12_FD_107874 | JGI IMG/M metagenome (GOLD analysis project Ga0156226, IMG submission 107874) | Betaproteobacteria bacterium RIFCSPLOWO2_12_FULL_62_13
CAACAGTTTCCTATCTGCGTTCATCGGCGTTCATCGGCGGTTCCATACGAACCAGCTTCTACAACAGCTCTTCCAGCGGCGAGCGCTCCGATTCCAGCCGGCTCACCGAATTTTCCACCCCCATCTCGATCCCCTGCCGCGAATAAAACCCGCCGTTCACCTGCGTCGCGTGAATCACCGTATTGCGGAACACCCGGAACAGCGCCCCATCCGGCGCCCCGGCATTATTCCAGAATTCATCGAGCAATCCCTGGAACGTGAGGCCCGGCATGTTATAGATCGCGTTTCCCAGCGCGATCGTCGGGCGCCCTTGCGCCAGCGCTGCCGCGCCCGCCGTGCTGTTCACGGTAACGACGCCTGACGCGCAGCGAAGCAGCGCGGACAGGTCACCCGATTCGAGGTAGATCGTCCGCCCGGCAACGTCGAGTTCACGCTCCAGCCGGCGCAGGAGCCCGCGATAATCCGTGAACCCTGTGTCCAGCGGATGATTCTTGACGACGAGCAGGGCGTCTTCAGGCGCGAATCGCGCGAAGGAGGCCGCGACGGTCTCGATCACCTGCACCACCTCCGCGAATGGCGAATGACACGTCATCTGACTGTCGCTGTCGAGTTGCAGCGCAAGCACGTAAGAGCGCGCGTTACCGGCGAGGAGATCGCTCACCACTTTATTGTCGCGCCGCCAGGGAAGCGTGGCGAACCGTCGTCCCCAGCCGTAGAACTCGACGCCGGAAATATGCGGACGATGTGTCCGATAACCGGGGAAGAACACGGGGTTCAGCACATTCGGAAGATGATATGCAAGCTCATGAAAAGCGATCAGCGGCAACGGGTTGCTGAGGGGCTCGCCCTCGCCGCAGTCAGGCAATCTTGCCCCCACGTCGCGATACCAATCCGGATTTCTCGGGAGCCGGGAATTGCCGTTGATGCCGCCGCGCTCCAGCGTCAGCCAGTTGGGCCGGAAATAGCCTTCCTCGAAAACGTGGACGCGAACCCCGAGCCGTTCGGCAAGGGGAAAAACAGCCTCGTTGACCGGCCTCGTGTCGCCCAGACTCACCACATCGGAGAATCCGACAGCGCGAAACTTTTCCTCCAGATACCCGGGGAGATGCTCCACCTGCTGCCGGAAGTTCCATGCCGGGCGCCTTCCCCAGTAACACGCATCACCCATGTTGAAATTGATGCGGTGAACCGCGTGAGCGCGCTCCCGCAGCCGGTCGCCGAGCCGGGTGAAGAAAGGCGAGCATGCGCCCTGCAGGAAAAGATAGGAACGGCGCTTCAACACAGTGCGCCATTGTACCGCCCCGCTGCGCTGCCCGTTTACACCACCCCGTCAGCACTGCTGACGGGGTGGTGGCGCGCAGCGCCGGGGTGGTCAATCCCCGCTGCCGTCACTTAGCCCGCGGAGAAAATCGTCAACGACCGCGAGATGTTGCGCCCACGTTGTCGCGCGATGGCCTTCCATCCTGGCAAGCTGCGCTGCGCGACGACCGCTGCGCGCCCCGGTGTAGTCCACGATCAATTCCATCCAGCGCCGGCCGTCCAGCGCATCGGCATATTCCGGGATATCGGCGGCAATTTCGCGGAATACCGGAAGATCGCTGGCGATCACCGGAACGCCGAGCGAGAGCGCCTCGGCGACCGGCATGCCGTAGCCCTCGACGAAGGACGGATAAAGCAGCGCCTGCGCATGATGCAAGTATGTCGCCAGTTCCAGATCGCTGCACGTATTGTGCTCGAATACGAAGTCGCGCAAGGCGCGGCACCGCTCCAGGAGATCCACCACGTTCTCGCATTCCCAGCCGCGCTGGCCAATGACGACGAGCCGCGGCGCAGCCTCTCCCAACTGCTCGATCAGGCGGCGCCACACCTGGAGCAGCAGCCAGTGATTCTTGCGCGGCTCGATGGTGCCGAGGACGACGAAATAGGGCGCCCCGATCGGGCGCGGCCCCGGCTTCGCCTGCGGCACGCTCGGCGCAAGCGCAGCCACCACGGTGGGCGGCAGACGCAGGCCGGCATCCGCGGCGAACGCGCCCAGCGCCTCGAGCGTATGCCGCGAGTTCGCAATAATTCCCCGCCCCGCAGCCGCCGCGGTGCGCATGCGCTTGACGTGCCGCTCGCTCTCGCCCGGGCGGCAATACTCGGGATGCGTCATGGGAATGAGATCGTGGACGAAAAATACCGGCAGCACCCTCCAGCGCCGCATCCGGGCCGCATAGCCGGGTTTGTCGAGACCTGTGTGGCTGGTGTTGAAGAAAACGCACTCCATCGCATCCGGATTCATCCACCATCTGAAGTAGGCCTTTGGAATCAGCCGCAGGCACTCAGCGGCGCCGTTTCCCGTGCGATCGAGCAGCAGGCGAAAGGCACGCCCCGAGTCCGCCGGTGACAGGACCGAACTGAACGGCCCCAGCGTCAGCACGGCACGCGCGCGATGCGCGTAATGTCGGATGTATTCGAGGCTCACCCGGTCTATGCCGGTGAGCAGCCGCCCGGTCAGCCTGCCGTAAAACAGACGGGAAATGTCAATCAGTATGCGCTGCACGAATCCCGGGTGTCCGATGACAAAGGATGCGATCCAGACGGCATGCCACTTCGCTCACTCCAGCCAGGGTTTTTTCACCCGCGCCGATTCACTCAGCGAGAAGTCGGCACGACGGTAACTGAAGTTCAGATTGTAGTAGGGATCGTACCGCATGTGCTCGCGCCAGCGCGTTCGCATTTGCCTAATCTCGCGCTGCGCGCGGACCTGCTTGCGCAACGAGTCGTCGCGGCCGCGCGTGGCCGACTCGTGATGAACCAGTTCGGCATGCGGCGTCCATGCGACGCGATATCCGGCCTCGCGCACGCGTAAGCAGTAATCCACGTCGTTGAACGCCACCTTGAATCGACTTTCGTTCATCCCGCCCAGCCGCAAATACAGATTGCGCCAGGTGACCATACAGGCACCCGTGACCGCCGACAGCTCCTGCGCCGTCACTGCGCGGCCGCAATAACCGGGGTCATCGCGGCTGATAAACGCGTGCAGATGATTGGCGCAGCCACCGGGTCCCACCGTCACTCCCGCGTGCTGCACGTGGCCGTCCGGGTAGTAGAGCTTGGCGCCGACCACGCCGACCCGCGGCTGAAGCAGATGGCCGACCATTTCTTCCAGCCAGTCGGGCGAAATCACCTCCGTGTCGTTATTCAGCAGGGACAGCACCGCGCCGCGCGCATGGCGCACCGCGAGATTATTGATCGCCGAATAGTTGAACGGCCGGTTGTAGCGCAGCACCTGCACTCCGGGACGCCGGGCGATCTTTGCGAGATACGCCAGCGTCCTGGGATTCGCGCTCCGGTTGTCGACGACCAGCACTTCGAACCGCGGATACGTCGTCTTCTCCCACAGGCTCTCCATGCAGCGGCGGATCATCGGCAGTGCATCGCGCGTCGGCACGATGATGCTCACCAGCGGAGGCCGCGCCGGGAGCCGATAACGCACCCGCCGGTACCCCGGCCGCGCTTCGGAAACCTCCGCCGCCACCCCGTTGCGCGCGAGATGCGCCAGCAACGCGTTCAACTGCCACTGCGCACTTTCCTGTGCTCGCGCTGTAACGCGATCCGGATGCCCGTCATCGCCGGCCCGGACCGCTGCGTCCGTCCCGACCAATCCCGTCTCCGCCTGAGGAAGATAAATCGCGTGAGCGCGCGGGTCGAGCGTGGCGATCGATTCGCTGCGCCGATGAAAGAGCACTACCGGAATGTGTGCGACTTCCTCTCCGGCACAATCGACCACACGCAGCAGGAGGTCGTAGTTGCCATAGCGACAGCAGTTGAGTTGGACACCTCCCGCCACCACTGCTTCCCCACGCAGGATAGCCGACTCACCCACATAGTGCGTCGAGCGCAGGTGCGTGAGCGACCAGTCGGGCTTGAACCGCGGATGGCAGCGCCTCCCGTCCGCATCGAGGCTGTCGTCATCGGAATACACGATCACCGCGTCGGGCCGAGCCAGGACCTCGCAGGCGAACCAATACAGCGAATGCGCGGGCAACGTGTCTCCGGCGCGCAGCAGCATGAGCCACTCGCCCGCACGCTCGCCGGCGAGCGATGCGCCGAAATCGGCGAGCCAGCCCGCCACGGCATCCTGCGCCACGACGCACGAACCCATTCCCGCGTTCTTCAACTCGACATCGGGATCGAAGGAAGCATCGAGTTCACCCGAACAGTCGAGCACGACGCAGGTGAAATTCTGGTAGAACTGCCCGCGCAGCGAGGCGAGCGTGGTCTGGAGCGCCTCGCGCCCTCCCGCGTCGGCCACCAGCAGCAGGCAAAAATGCGGGTGCGACGAAAAGCGCGCAATGTGCTCGCGGATCCGGCGGCAATCCTGGTCGCTGAGCACGTCGAAATGCTCGATCCATTCCGCATAATTCCACTGCGGGTTTCGGATCCGGAAACCGCTGGCAACGCGATACGCGCCCGGCAGATCGCGGAGCGCCTTGCGAAGCGACAGGCCCGATTCCCGCCGCTGGTCCTTCGCGAGCCGCATGTAGGTTTTCAGCACCCGGTTCGCCATGCGCCAGGCGCGCTCGACGCGGCCCACGCGTTTCATGCTCAACCGGGGTTGATCGAACTGCCCGCTGTCCGGGAGCTGCCAGACCAGGCTCGTCATATCGTCCGGCAGCTTGATCAACTCGTAGATCCGGCCATCCGGCATGACCGGAAGAAGCAGTCTCTCGGTCTCGCCCGGATCGGATCGCCGCTTCACGAGGAGGCTCGAGATATACCGCCGGCCGTTGCCTCCACTCCCCAGGCTGGACTCAACCAGAATCCATCCTGAAGGAACATTCTCCGCCAGCAAGTTAATACGCAAGGCCATGCTTAAAAGTGCTTAAAAGTGGACAGACCCGAATGGCACTTACTTAAGCCAAGCATCGCAGCTCGGCAAGATTCAATATCGTGGATTCAACGGCATAGGGTAGGGTGCGCTTGCGCCCGCTGTCCGGGAGCTGCCAGACCAGGCTCGTCATATCGTCCGGCAGCTTGATCAACTCGTAGATCCGGCCATCCGGCATGACCGGAAGAAGCAGTCTCTCGGTCTCGCCCGGATCGGATCGCCGCTTCACGAGGAGGCTCGAGATATACCGCCGGCCGTTGCCTCCACTCCCCAGGCTGGACTCAACCAGAATCCATCCTGAAGGAACATTCTCCGCCGGCAAGTTAATACGCAAGGCCATGCTTAAAAGTGCTTAAAAGTGGACAGACCCGAATGGCACTTACTTAAGCCAAGCATCGCAGCTCGGCAAGATTCAATATCGTGGATTCAACGGCATAGGGTAGGGTGCGCTTGCGCACCATGCAGAAAAGATGTCCGGATCCATGCGACGCCATCACATTGGTGCGCAAGCGCACCCTACGCCGGATCGGGCCCGCTTTCACGATCGCACCCCCTTGCGCCCGCTCCAACGCGCCTCTCCCCGCAAGAGCCTTGAAGGGCAGGAGTTCCCGATGCCCACAGCTTAAGTAAGTGCCATTCGTGTGCATCCCCTATTTGCTTTCGATCGCTCATTCATGCTTATCTGTAGCGGTCTCCGTTCGAACGCAGCCAATCGATGTCGCGCTCGAGCCTCTCCAGTCTCTCGCGGACATCGCGCCTTTCGCCTTTATACACGACACCGTCCTGGCGCACCTGCCGCATCAACCGCCGCACGGCTTCATGCTCGCGGATCAGCCGGCCGGCTTCGCCCCGCGTCAGGTCTCCCATACGAATGCCGTCATAGATCCGGTCGAAGGCGATCCGCACCCGTTCCTCGATCCTCGGCATCGCCGTCTGCCCGAACACCTGGACGGATGTCGCCGCGACCAGCGCCACGAACGCGATCGTGAACAGTCTTGACGTGATTTTCCCTGATGACATGGCAGCCTCCCTGGTCGTGATTGGAAACACCCCTTTTGCCGCTGATGCGAACCGGGCCCGAAGCGCAGGTTGCGGCAATCCTGATTAACGTTGGCGGCAGATGCCGCGTTGACAGCGTTCGATCTGCGCGGTCCGGCCGCCACGTCGCAGTTGGCGACAGCATAGCCGCATTCCCCGCACTGTCAAGCCGGTGGGCCAAGGCCCACCCTGCGATTCACCGATCACTCGCCGTTGCGCCCGATGACGCCGCGAACACGCAACAGATCCAGCACCTTGGCTACGGATTCTTCCAGCGACAGCGTGCCGGTGTCCACCACGAGTTCCGGTTGATCCGGCTCCTCGTACGGAGAAGAAATGCCGGTGAAGTCCTTGATCTCTCCCGCGCGGGCGCGCTTATACAGGCCCTTGACGTCCCGCCGCTCGCAGATTTCGAGCGGACAGTGGCAATAGATCTCCAGAAAATCGCCGTGCGGCACCAGCGAGCGCACCCGCTCGCGGTCCGCCCGGAAAGGAGAGATGAAGGCGGTGAGCGCGATCACGCCCGCCTCGAGAAAAAGCTTCGTCATCTCGCCCACGCGGCGGATGTTCTCGTTGCGGTCGTGAATGGAAAAGCCGAGATCGGAACACAGTCCGTGCCGCACGTTGTCGCCGTCGAATACGAACGTGAGGCAGCCTTTCCGGTGCAGTTGCTCCTCGACCGCATGCGCCAGCGTCGACTTGCCGGCGCTCGAAAGCCCCGTGAACCAGAGTATCGCGCTGCCGTGGCCCGTCAGCGCCTCGCGCCTTAACCGGGTCACGGTGGCATGATGCCATACCACGTTGCTCGACTTTTGCGCATCTTCTGTCATTCCGTTTCCCTCTTCTTCGCCGCCGCATCCTTCGAACTCCCGGCATCCCGCTACTTCGCCTTGACACCGCGCTCCTCTGAATGACATTTAGTGCCTGCTGAGCACTCGAATCCATCGGCGTCTTAGCGCAATATTCCGAGGATCCCCGGCAACCATCGATTCGATCCTCTCGGAATAAAAGCCCAGCAAACGATTCGTAAATTCATCGTAAGATTCATTTCCGTTCGGAGTCGGTCCAGGAAGGATTACCGGAACAAGGCGATCATTTTGCCGAACGACAGTATACCAGGCACTATTGCACTTCGTCTCATAGGCGACAAAAGCCGCCCCTTCTCCTTTTGGAAGGGTCGATTTGACCGAATGCATCGCGGCTTTTTCCACGGTCAATCAAGTAATCCGGCCTGCGCAACGATCGAATATCACGGATCATATGATCGATACAAAATGCGGTTCGAACGCGCTTTTCCCAATCGGTCCGTGACACCGGCCCGCGTCGGCTATTTGTATAGAGATGGTCCAGGAGCGACTGCGGGACGTCCACACGGGCAGCAAGTAATTCGGCATTTTGGAACAAATCAGCTTCGCGTTCCAAATTCGGCACGCCTCGGTATTTCAAAGCGTAAAGCGCTTGCTTAAATGCCATTTTGTCCGCGGGACAATCAAAGTTCATACGAGCCGTGTACGTACTAAGGTCATCAATGGCTCTCCAGCGTATAGTGTCCTGAGTCCGATGTTCGTTGAAAATATCAAATGGCCCGTTCGCCCTGAGCTTGTCGAAGGGTGCCTGCGAACGGGCCGTTCATGCTTCGACAGGCTCAGCACGAACGGCCCCAAAATGATGCTGCGAATTAATGACTCAGGCCGCTGCCACGTCATGATCGTCGCCGCCGCCGCCGTCATCTCCGGTCCATATGGCCTCCTCTGCCACAGGGCTGGGGGGCCAGGGCAGAAAGTCCAGCCGGTTCACCTGCCGCCTGAGATCGATGAGCAGCCGGCCCAGCGTTTCCATTGGCGTGCGGCTGCTGGTTGATCGGGTATCGATGATGACTTGCAGGAGAGACAGGGCCTGGGCGCGGCGGATATCCAGGTCGTTAGGCGCCTGAAGTGAGGCTCCGCAAAACCGTGAGAGGTTCTGCAGCAGGTCTCTCAGATCAACCAGCGCCGGCGCGTTTTGCCCGGCCGGCTGACCGCGTCTCGGCATCCACTCCAGCGGGATGAGGGTTTCGACGACAGGCTGAAGAACCACATTGGCGGCGGCCTTCCGGACCATTGCATCGAAGTAGCCTTGGAATGCATTCTGCCTTCTGCGGCCGATGACAAAGATGTTGCGGGGTGTCTTGCGGCAAAGCTCGAGGAAATGCAGCGCACTTCCCTCCACGAACACCGCCGTGTGCGCCGCTTCGAGGAGTTGCACGACATCGGCGATCGGGTTGTCCTGCGGATGAAGGATGCGGAACCCACCGTCCCGGGCGAGAACCTCTTCAACGAGTGGTTCGCCAAGATAAGATCCGCCATGCAGGAATTTCGACCGGGACACATAAAGGCGCTGCGGTTCTTCGCCGGCGTCCGCGGCGGCGTTGCCGCGCGGCGGCGGAAAGAGGGAGCGGTAGTCGGGGGTCACGGGACCGAGGCCCAACTGGCTGCCCTGCTGGGGAACAACCAGCCGCTCGAATGTCATGGGCTCTTCGACGAGTATGATTCTGCTGGTGTCGATCTGCAGCAGCGCGAAGATCTGCAGCATCCAGTCGGCATATTGCGCGTCTCGGATCAGACGCCGGCCTGCGGTGTGATAGATGATGGGCACCGCCTGCAACGATGGATTGGTCTGCAGTGCCCAAAGCCGATGCAACGACTCGGCGATGAAATGTCCAAACTGATTGAAGATCACGCCACCGTAGAGCGCCGTGCCCATGACCTCGCGCCCGCGGGCGCCAGATGGAGGCGCAGTGTAGGACGCCGTGTCGAGTCTCCGCTTGCGAAACCTCAGATGGGCAAAGGGCCGGCCAAACTTGGGATCAAGCACGTACCTCAGGTCGGAATGGCTACTGCCGGGCGCCATCGGCCACAGCGTAATGTCTTCGATCGTCACCGCCGTGAGGCCGTCCGGCGGGGTGGGTTCTGCGGGGCGGGAGATCACGGTCAGTCCGCGGTTCCGAGACTGTCGAGAAACGCCTCCGCACTAGCGGCCGTTGAATGGGTACATAAGATCAAATTAACATTTTGCTCGGCATCAAAGACTGCATCTTCCACGGAGTAGCCAAGCCCTCGCGCGAACGCTACAGCGTCATCAGGCTTTCGAACCGCAAGCCCCAGATGGTGAAAGGTTAGCCCAAAATCAGTCATGTTTTTCTGAATATATAGGCAACATTAACAATACAACAAGAATAGGGCTCTGTCGATGCGTTAAAGGCCAGAAAGTCGGCTTCTATTAAATCAACTTGGCAAATACGATCGATTCCAAAGTGGCTCACAATATCACGCGTCATGGCAATGGACGATGCGCTGATATCGACTCCGATCAATCTTGTGAAGTTTTCCATGCCGGTCGCCTCCATGAAATAGTAGCCGTGGCCAGGGCCAACCTCCAAATAGTTACTTGTCGCCCCTTTCGGGAACGTTCAAATATGAAGCAGATTTTTCGCGATCACCTCTTTCACAAACTGACTAACTAGTTCATTCGTCGTATTTAGTATCAATTCTTGTCTCCGGGCTTAGCCGCACCGACCTGCCTGGGCGAGCCGCTGAGCGGATTGATATCGCCTTCCACCCGCGCCTCGACCCGGTCCCCGGCCCGCGGCGCCGTGCCCGCCGGCCATTCGAACCGGAACCCGCAAAGGCCCGTAGGGTGAAGTCCCTTTTCTTTCACGCCGGGGCGCATCTCACGCGCCTCGGCGACGTGCACGAGCCGGTCGTTCACGAAGATCTGCACCTTCGCGACGCGGCCGGGCAGCTTGGGATAAAAGGCCCAGCCGCTGCAGGTGCGTTCGTTGACCACCCCAAGGTAACCCTTGGAATGCGTGATGCGCGACGTCTCGAGATACCTTTCGGGCGCGGGGTCGATGCGGCGAACTGCGTCGGCCCACCGCTCGGCGGCATTCAGGCCGAGGAAATCATCCACCGCCCGCACGAAGATTTCGGGAAAGCAGAGCGCCTTTTCATAGGAACACAGCAGGACGGGGCCACGCTGCCGCCGCAGCAGATCGACCAGCATGCCGAGGTGCTGCACCGAGCGCTCCATGTTCTGGAACACATCCGACAGCATCGAGATGCGGTTGCGGTTCGCAATCGCGAACGGATCGCGGAAAACCGCGATGATGTGGGGATTGCGGAAACAGTCCTGCCAGACATCGGCATACTCGATCGCCGCGGGACGTTTCCAGCCCCACAGCGGATGCGCGGCATTGCGTTGCGCCACCATCTCCTTCAACCGCGCCGTGTTCCGCGCTTCGACCGCCTCGCTGAGCCCCACGTCTTCCAGCACGGGGCCCAGTTTCTCCCCCATGAACACGCCGAGCGCCTGCAACACGGCCGCCACCATGGTGGTGCCGCCGCGCGCGGCGCCGAGCACCACCACGGTCTTTTCGGGAGCGGAGGGCACGGGCTTGTTCAGCGCCAGCACGCCTTTGTTCTTCAGCAAATCAGGGTCGGACAAATCGCACCTCGATCTGTACTGTCAACAGGCAACATCGGTCGGGTGGGCGTTCAAGTTAAACAGCGCCGCCATGTGCACCGGACAATTTCTGACACCGAACAACCCTCGGCCGTAAGCCGGGGGGGGTTTAAAGGCTGTCGGCTCGAAGTCGGCTACAAAGCGTCCCCGACTGTCATTCCCGAGGATAGTTCTCTTGTCATTCCCGAGTAGCCTGTCCTCGAGTGTCAACCCTGTGTCATTCCCGAGTAGCCTGTCCTCGAGTGTCTTAATCGGGGATCGGGAATCCCATTTCAGCATACATCAGCAATTGGATGCCCGTCTGCACGGGCATGACAGTGCTGTGTCAAATTGGATACCCGTCTGCACGGGCATGACAAGGCTGTGTCAAATTGGATGCCCGTCTGCACGGGCATGACAAGCCTGTGTCATTCCCGAGTAGCCTGTCCTCGAGTGTCTTAATCGGGGATCTGGAATCCCATTTCAGCATACATCAGCAATTGGATGCCCGTCTGCACGGGCATGACAGTGCTGTGTCAAATTGGATACCCG
>Ga0156226_1088_pt1 | contig 10941 bp, 10 predicted proteins | sample RifCSPlowO2_12_FD_107874 | JGI IMG/M metagenome (GOLD analysis project Ga0156226, IMG submission 107874) | Betaproteobacteria bacterium RIFCSPLOWO2_12_FULL_62_13
TGATCGCTACCAGGACTGGTCGGAGCAGATTCTCAAAGCGGGTCACTCGTACAAATGCCCGACTTACGTGCAGAGCGCGCCACCCTGCCAGGCGGGCTGTCCCTCGGGCGAAGACATCCGCGGTTACCTCGCGATCGCGCGCGGCATCGAGAAACCGCCTGCTGGCTGTAGTTGGCAGGAGTACGCGTTTCGCCGGCTCACCGATGCGAACCCTTTCCCGGCGGTGATGGGGCGCGTGTGCCCGGCCCCGTGCGAGGCCGGCTGCAACCGCAACGAGGTGGAAGACTTCGTGGGCATCAACGCGGTCGAGCAGTTCATCGGCGACCACGCGATAGAGCAGGGTTTCCGTTTCGCGGGACCCGAAACAAGAAGCGGAAAGAAAGTGGCGGTGATCGGCGGCGGTCCGGCGGGGCTCTCCTGCGCCTACCAGCTCGCACGCAAGGGCCATGCGGTGACGGTGTTCGACGAGCGGGCCGAACTCGGCGGCATGATGCGCTACGGTATTCCCGGCTTTCGCGTGCCGCGTGAAGTGCTTGACGCCGAAATTCGGCGCATTCTGGAACTCGGAGTCAGAGCCCAGGTCAACTGCCGCATCGGGACCGATGTCACCGTCAGTGAACTCGAAGACGAGTTCGACGCCGTGTTCATGGGCCTGGGTGCGCAGGGCGGCCGGCCGCTGCCGGTTCCGGGAGCGGAGGCGCCGAACGTGGTGAGCGCAATGGCATTCCTGCGCGCGTTCAACGACGGGCGGCTCACGCACGTCGGCAAGCGGGTGGTGGTCGTGGGCGGGGGCGACACCTCGATCGACGTCGCGACCGTGGCGCGGCGGCTCGGGCACATCGACCGGATTACCGAGGCGGACCTTCCGGAACGGGTAATCCACGGCGGCCAGCTCGGCCGCGACGTGGCGCAGGTGTCGGCCCGTCACGGCGCGGAGGTGACGCTGACCTCGGTATTCTCGATCGGAAAGATGCAGGCGAACAGGCAGGAGATCGAGCATGCGCTCGCCGAGGGCATCGCGATCCGCGACGGATGGGCACCGGTGGAGGTGGTCTGCGGGCACGACGGCCGTGCGACGGCGTTGAGGATCGCGCGCTGCGAGGCGAAGTTTGTGGGCCCGAAGCTCGAGATCAAGCTGGAGGCTGGCACGGAGCAGGACGTTCCTGCCGATCTCATCGTGTCCGCCATCGGCCAGGCAGTGGATTTCTCGGGGCTCGAGGCGTTCGACTCCGGGATGAGTTCCATCGCGGTGGACAGGAACTACCAGGTCGCCGGGCGCGCCCGCTACTTTGCGGGTGGAGACGTGATCCGGCCGAATCTGCTCACCACCGCGATCGGGCATGGCGCGATCGCCGCGGAGGGCATCGACCGCTACCTGAAGGGCGAGCCGCTCGAAAAGCGCCCGAAAGTCGACGTTCACCATTTCGATCTCCTGCGCAAGATGGTCGAGCGCGGCCTCGAGACCGAACGGGCGCTGGAGCCGTTGCGCGGCACCAGCGATTCGAAGGTGGCGGTCCACAACTTCGATAACCGGTCCGAGCGCCACGTGATCACGCACAAGGAGCTCTACCTCGGACATTTCCCCCATACGCCGCGCAAACGGCGCGCCGTCCAGACGCTCAGCAAGGAGCAGGCACTGGGAAATTTCGGCGAGCGCATGAAAGGGCTCGACGAGAGCGAGGTCGTCGCAGAGGCCAAGCGCTGCATGAGTTGCGGCATGTGCTTCGAGTGCGACAACTGCGTGGTGTACTGCCCGCAGAGGGCTGTCTACCGCGTGCCGAAGAAGGAAGCCACTCTCGGGCGCTATGTCGCTACCGACTACGCGAAATGCATCGGGTGCCATATCTGCCGCGACGTGTGCCCGACCGGTTACATCCAGATGGGGCTCGGCGACTAGGATCAGGATTCAGGATCGAGGATTCAGGACCGAGGATTGAGGATTCAGGATTCAGGATTGAAAGGCGGCAAGAAGCGATGCGGTGCGTATTGATGCTCCTGTTCGTTGCTCTTTGTCTGGCGGCGCCAGCGACGGGCGCCGGTGAGCGCACGCCCAGGCCCGTGATTGAGTCCGCGCGCGGCGAAAAATGCATAGACGAGCCGGCGCGCATGCGCCGCGAGCACATGGAAATGCTCAAGCACCAGCGCGACGAGACGGTGCGGCAGGGCGTGCGCGGCGCGAAGGCAAGCCTCACGGAATGCATCGAGTGCCACGCGAGCCGCAGCGGCGGCAGCGTCGCCGCGCGGCGCGAGAACTTCTGCGTAAGCTGCCATAGCTACGCCGGCGTGAAGCTCGACTGCTTCGAGTGCCATTCGCCGAAGCGGAAGGGCGCAGGGGCCGGCAAGTGACCGACACCCGGCACGCCGGAGCAGGCGAACAACCGGCCGCAATTTCGCGCCGGCGGTTTGTCGGCTCTGCGGCGGCATTGGCCGGCATCGCCATCGCGCCGGGGTTGTTGTTCTTCGAGTTCGCTCATGGCGACAGGAAGTCACCCGGCGCTTCAGCGCGCGTGAGATGGGGAATGCTGGTCGACACCACGCGCTGCACGAACGGGTGCACCGCCTGCGTGGATGCGTGCCGCGGCGAAAACGGACTTCCCGCCGCCACGTGGCCGACCGATCCGCAGTGGATCCGCAAGGTCGAGTTGAGGGAAAAGAAAACCGGCCGGGCGCATTCGCTGCCGATGATGTGCCAGCACTGCGCGCATCCGCCGTGTGTGGACGTCTGCCCCACCGGCGCATCGTTCAAGCGCGCCGACGGCATCGTGCTGGTGGACCGGCACACGTGTATCGGCTGCCGCTACTGCATGATGGCTTGCCCCTACAAGGCGCGCTCGTTCGTGCACGAGAACCTGACCGGTCAGAAACCCGACGTGCCGCGCGGCAAGGGCTCCGTCGAGGCCTGCACCCTGTGCGTGCATCGCATCGACCGCGGGGCACAGCCGGCTTGCGTCGAGGCATGCGGCACAGCGGGCTTTGCCGCGCTCGTGTTCGGCGACCTGAACGATCCTTCGAGCGAGATTGCACGCCGCGTGCGCGAGCGCGCGACATCCCAGGTGCGGGCCGATCTGCGCCTCGACACGGCTGTGCGCTACCAGGGACTCTAGCATGGCGAAGCTCGCGCTACGTGAGATCGAGGGCCGCAGCCGGGGCTATTGGACGCTCTTCGGCGCCGTTACCGCGCTCATCGCGGCGGGGCTCGTGGCGGCCTGGCAGATGGAAACGGAGGGACACATCATCACCGGCATGAACAACCAGATCGTGTGGGGTGCGCCGCATGTGTTTGCGGTGTTCCTCATCGTCGCCGCCTCCGGCGCGCTCAATGTCGCCTCCATCGCCTCGGTGTTCGGCGAGCGCTACTACAAGCCGCTCGCGCCGCTTTCAGGCTGGCTCGCGATCGCGCTCCTGATCGGCGGGCTCGCCGTGCTCAGCCTCGACCTCGGGCGGCCCGAGCGGCTGATCGTGGCCATGACGCACTACAACTTCAAGTCGGTGTTCGCCTGGAACATGTTCCTTTACACCGGCTTCTTTGCTGTGGTGGCGCTTTATCTGTGGACCCTGCTCGACCGCGCCGGCTTCGGATACGTGAAGCCGGCAGGGCTCGCGACGTTCGTCTGGCGGCTCGTTCTCACCACGGGGACGGGCTCGATATTCGGTTTCCTCATCGCGCGCGAGGCCTATGCCTCGGCCGTGCTCGCGCCGACATTCGTCGCGCTCTCCTTTTCGTATGGACTGGCCGTGTATCTTGTCGCGCTCATCACGGTGTGCGCAGGCAGCGGGCGCGCCCTGGGCGAGGCGGTGCTCGGGAGGCTCGCGCGACTGCTCGGCTGGTTCATCGTCGCGGCGCTGTATTTCGTCATGGTGCTCCATCTCACGAATCTGTATGTCGCAAAGCAGACCGGCGTCGAGCGCTTCCTGTTGCTCGAAGGCGGCGTGTATACGTCGGCGTTCTGGATCGGACAGGTGGGATTGGGCAGCGCGCTGCCGCTCGTGCTGGTGTGGCACCCCGGGTTGCGCACCTCGCGCGCGGCGGTGCTCGCAGCGGCACTCCTCGTCATTCTTGGCGGGCTCGCACAGATGTATGTCACGATCATTGGCGCCCAGGCGTATCCGCTCGACCTCTTTCCCGGATTTGACATCCGGTCGAGCTTCTACGACGGCGTGATCAATCCCTACGCCCCGAGTCTGCCGGAAGTTCTGCTCGGAGTCTCCGGGCTCGCGATTGCGGCGTGGGTCACGCTGATCGGCGTCAAGTTCCTGAGGCTCGTCCCGGAGAGCGCGAGCGAGGAAGCGCTCGCCGCACAGGCCGGGAGCGGGGCGTAACCATGCCCGCGCCGGCGGCAAGGCGTTGAAAATGGCCCATCTCTTCATCTCCAGCGCGCACAGGTCTTCCGGCAAGACGACCGTGACGCTGGGACTTTGTGCCGCGCTCGCCGTGCGGGGGCTGCGAGTGCAGCCGTTCAAGAAGGGCCCCGATTACATCGACCCGATGTGGCTCGCGCGCGCCGCGGGCCGGCCGTGCCGCAACCTCGATTTTCATCTGATGAGCCGCAACGAGATCCGTGCGAGCTTCGCGCGGCACGGGCGCGCCGCGGACATCGCGGTGATCGAAGGCACCCAGGGTCTCCATGACGGGCTCGAGCTCGATGGCACGAACTCGAACGCGGCGCTCGCCCGACTGCTCGGGTCGCCTGTAATCCTGGTGATAGACGCGCGCGGGATGGCGCGGGGCATTGCGCCGCTCATCCTCGGCTACCAGGCGTTTGATCGCGCAATCCGGATCGCAGGCGTGATTCTCAACAACGTGGGCGGGCCGCGGCATGAACAGAAGCTGCGTGCGGCAATCGGGCACTACACCGATGTCGCGGTGATGGGCGCGGTGCCGTTCGATGCGCGGGTTTCGATTGTCGAGCGGCACCTCGGGCTCGTTCCGAGCAACGAGAGCGACGCGCCGGAAGCAACCATCGAGGCCGCGCGCTCGCTCGTGGAACGCCATGTCGATCTCGACCGGCTGCTCGCGAGCGCGCGCGAAGCGGCGCCATTCCCGGAATGCGCGGCTCCGGAGCTCCCCGAGCGCGCTCACGGCGGGCGGCCGGTGCGCCTGGGCATCGCGCGCGACGAAGCGTTCGGATTCTATTATGCGGACGACCTCGACGCGCTCCAGGGGGCGGGGGCGGAACTCGTGCCGGTCGACACGCTCCACGCGCCGCGGTTGCCGCAGCTCGACGCGCTCATGATCGGCGGCGGATTTCCGGAGGCGCGCATGCGCGTTCTCGAAGCGAACGAGGGACTGCGTCGCGATCTGAAGTGCGCGATCGAGGAAGGGCTGCCGGTATACGCCGAGTGCGGCGGACTGATGTATCTCGCGCGCAGCCTCACCTGGCGTGGCGAGACAGCGCGCATGGTCGGCGCCATCCCTGCGGACGCCGTGATGCATGAGCGCGCGGTGGGCCGCGGCTACGCACGGCTCGTGGGAACCGGCGCGGCATCGTGGCTCCCGGTGCGCGCGGACGCGGAGGTGGCGGCGCATGAGTTTCACTATTCGAGCCTCGAGAACGTCGGCGCGGGACTCGCGTATGCGTTTCGCGTCGTTCGCGGCCATGGCGTGGACAGTGCGCGCGACGGCATCGTCTACCGCAACGTGCTCGCTTCCTATTGCCATCTGCGAGGTGCGGGGCCCACCGGCTGGGCGCGGCCTTTCGTGGAGTTTGCGGACGGGCGGGCGCGGCGGCGTCGCGCCGAAGCGATGGAGGCCGGCATCGCGTGAGCGCTGCGCCAATACAATTCGACCTGGTCGTAATCGGTGGCGGATTGGCCGGGTGAGGTGCACCATGCGCGCGGCGGGCGAGGTCTACATCGTCGGAGCGGGCCCGGGAGATCCGGAATTGCTCACGCTCAAGGCGGCAAGGCTGATCCGTGAGGCGGACACGATCGTCCACGACCGGCTGGTCGCGCCGGAGATCCTTCAGCTTGCCCGCCCGCAGGCGGAACGCATTTATGTCGGCAAGGCGCGCTCGGCGCATGTGGTCCCGCAGGCGGAGATCAACGCACTTCTCATTGGGCTGGCCGCTGCCGGGAAGCGCGTCGTTCGTCTCAAGGGCGGCGATCCATTCGTCTTCGGTCGCGGGGCGGAAGAAGCCGAAGCGCTCGCGCAGGCCGGGATCCCGTTCGAGGTGGTCCCGGGGGTGACTGCCGGCTGCGGTGCGGCGGCATATGCCGGCATCCCCCTTACCCACCGCGATTTCGCGCATGCATGCATTTTTGCCACCGGGTGCCTCAGCGCGGGCAATACCGACCTCGATTGGGCGATGCTCGCCCGTCCACGGCAAACGGTTGTGATATACATGGGTCTTGCCGCGCTCGAACTGATCTGCAGCCGGCTGGTTTCCCACGGGCTTGCGCCGGACACGCCGGCCGCTCTCGTCGAGAAAGCGACGACGCCGAGTCAACGCGTCATCACCGGCACGCTGGCGAGCCTTCCGGAGCGCGTTCGGAGCGCCGCGGCAAAGCCGCCAACCCTCGTCATCATAGGAGAAGTGGTGAAGCTGCGCGCGCGGCTCGACTGGTTCCGGTCGCTGCCTGGCGTCGTCCTGGGGCAGGTTCTCGCAGAAGCGGCCGCCGACGCACGGGGCGCGCCCGCCGTGACCGGCCGGGAGGCGATGGCGCTTCCCGAGCCTGCCGCATGCGACAGGCGAGTGTAGCTACAAGCCATCCCAGTAAGGCCGTTCGCCCCCGGATCAAGTCCGGGGCAGGCTCTGAGTCCCTCGACTGGGCTCGGGATAAACTTCGGCGCCGATCATCCCTCGACCTTGCCGCTTCGCTGCTACGCTCGGGACGAGCGGGGCCGGAGACGAATGTGCTCCAAGTGCCGAAGACCGAAATCCTAACTTGAAGCCGCTGGAGTCGATCGAGCGTGAGATGCAAAGCGGAAAGCTCAAGCGCGGCAGGATAAAGCTTGATCTGCGGTTGCGTTAGCATCGGCTTACCTGTCCGTTTTATTGCACAGGTGGCGTGACACCATCTTCTATACCCGGCTGCGCAACGAGCTCGCCAGGGCGCTTGACCGCGTGACAGAGGATCACGCTCCGCTGTGGATCGTGCGCAAACGCGGCAAGGCGGCGGTGCTAATCGCGGCGGAGGATTACTCCGATCGATAGGAAATTCAATCCCGGCGCAATGCCGGGTCGCCGAGAGCTCGCAGCCGCCAACCGGCGGGATGCGCTGCGCTTTCCCGCGCTACGAGTTCTTACCCCCGATTTGAGACCAGTTGCTTGCGCTTCAAGCCCGGCACCACATATACTTGCACATATATTGGGCGAGAGGCGCGATCATGGGCCAAGTGACCGTCTATCTGGATGACGAGACCGAAGAGAAGGCGCGGGCAGCGGCGCGCGCTGAGGGAGTGCCGCTCAGCAGATGGGTGGCCGAGCGCATTCAGCGGCGCGCCCGGGGCGAATGGCCGGAGGCGGTCCGGGCGCTTGCCGGCGCGTGGCCCGACTTGCCCTCTGCCGAACGCATCCGCAAGTCGAAAGCCAGAGACATCGCTCGAGGGCGCGTGTAGCGATATGTACGCCTTGGACACCAACACGGTCCTTGACTACTTCAGGGGGCGGGGCGGTGTCGCGAAGAACCTGCTGGCGGTGCCCCCGAGCGAGGTGGCGTTGCCCGCGATCGTCGTCTACGAGGTGTGGATCGGCGTGCTGGGCTCGCAGAATGTCAGGCGCCGGCAGTCACAGTACGAGCGATTCCTTGCGACTGTCGAGGTCCTGGCCTTTGATTCCGCCGTCGGCCGGCGGGCCGCGGAGCTACGCCACGACTTGGAGCGCCGAGGCAAAGGGATCGGCCCGATGGATACACTGATCGCAGCTACGGCGCTCGCGCATAACGCGACGCTCGTGACGCGCAACGTGCGCGAATTCGGCCGGATCCCGGGATTGATGGTCGTTGACTGGCACGGCTGAAGGCGCAACGATGATAAGCTCGCCAGCTCGTAGCTCGTAGGGCGGGAAAGCGCAGCGCATCCCGCCCTATGAGTTCTCCCCGGCTCAGAGCACACCCACGGAGAAGGCGGAAGAATCAGTTGTTCTTCTTCCCCGCGCCCTCGGTTGCGGGGGCGACGCCGATGTCGTGCCTCACCGCGAACACCGCAGCCTCGACGCGCGAGGACAGGTTGAGCTTGGCGAGCACGTTGCGGACATGCAGCTTCACCGTATCGGCGCTGATCCGCAGTTCCCGCGCGATCGCCTTGTTGCTCTTCCCGCGCGCGAGGCAGGCGAGGATTTCGCGCTCACGCTGGGTGAGCTGGTCTGTGAGCGAGTCACTGCGGGCGCTTTTTCCTTCAAGCAGCCGCATGAGCTTAGCGGTCATCGCCGGCGCGACCACGATCTCGCCGCGCACCGCCCGCGTGATCGCCTCGATCACTTCGTTCGGTTCCATGCTTTTCAGCAGGTAGCCGCGCGCGCCGGCGCGCAGCGCGCGCGTCATGTCCTCTTCGGAATCGCTCACCGTGAGCGCGAGGATAGGGATTTCGACGCCCGCTTCGCGCAACTGCCGAATCGCTTCGATCCCGTCCTGCCCGGGCATATGAAGGTCCATCACGATCGCGTCCGGGCGCTCGCGCAGCAGCGCACGCGCCTCCTGCAGGTTGCCGGTGACGCCGACCACGCGGATCTGGCCGCTGTGCTCGAGCAGTTCCGCCAGACCCTTGCGGAACAGCGGATGGTCGTCAACCAGGATTGCCTTGAGGGCTTTCATGCCGCTGGTGCACTCGATTGCGCGCCGGGAAGGAGAGGCAGACGCGCGCGCCGGCGCCCGGGCTCGAGTCGATCAGCACCTCGCCGCCGAGCCGCCGCGCCCGCTCGCGCATGATCGAAAGCCCGAAATGCGCGGTGTCTTCCGCGCTGCCGGGGGCGAAGCCGATCCCGTCGTCTTCGACGCATACCCGGCAGCGGTCGTCGACGAGGTCGATCGACAGCCGAACCGTTTTTGCCTTCGCGTGCTTGCAGGCATTGGCGAGAGCCTCCTGCACGATGTGGAATACGTGCATCTCTTCCTCCGGGGAGAGGCTCATGTCGGAGGCGCGGTTCGCGAACTGCACCAGGGCTCCGCTGCGGTTGCGGAACGCTTCCAGCGACGCTTCCAGCGCAGCGACCAGCCCGCGCGGATCCATCGGTTGGCGGAACCCCCCGATCAGTTCGCGCAACTCATTGTATGCCGTGTCGATTGCATCCTCCAGCTCCGACAGGTAGCGCCCGGCGCGCTCGCTGTCACCGCCGCGCTGGGCCTCGCGCAGCGCCGCGGCCCGCATACGGGCGTAGGCGAGCGTCTGCGCGAGCGCATCGTGCACCTGGTTCGCGAGCAGTTGGCGCTCGTTGACGAGAGTGATGCGCGCGTTCTCGCGTGACAGGCGCGCGTTTTCGAGTGCTATGCCGAGGTGCTCGCTGATCGCGGCGAACAGGATGCGCACCTCGTTCGCGAGCTTCGCGCCGCGGCGCAGGAACAGGTTATAGACGCCGAGCACCGTGTTTCCCCGCTTGAGCGGCACCGCCACGAGCTCATCACAGTCTTCGAGGAAACCGTCGGGGACGACCTCGCGGCAGTGCTCTGCCGTATGACCCCAGAGCGCCGCGCCGCCGCGTACCGCCTCCCCGCAGGCGCCGCAATCGATCGGGACGATGCGCTCGCGCTCAACCGCCGCATCGGGAATGCCGACGGCGCTGACGAGCCGCAGATGTTTGCCGTCACCGGTGAGTACACGCACTGCGCCGGCGCGCGCGCCCGCGATTCGCACCATGGTGGAAAGGTAGCGGGCGAGAAGTTCGTCGACGGTCGCGTCGGTGGAGAGGCTGGACGCGATCTCGGACAGGACGAGGAGCGCCGGGACCTTGTATTGTCCGTCCTGGTTCGTTCTGACCCTCACCGGCGGTCGCCTCCCAACGTGTCGCCCATACCTATTTCTTCATCGGAACGACTTTGACCGCAATCTCTTCGAGTTTGCGCGCACGGATCACGTGGCCGTCCAGACCAGCCTCCTTGATTCCGCCCCCGTAAGCGACGGTCATAAGCTGCGAGTAGTAGGCGACCGGCATCGCGAACTTGGTGCCGTACTTCTTGTTGATCTCGCTCTGGTAGATCTCGACGTTGGCCTGGCACAGCGGGCAGGGGGTGACGATCATCTCGGCGCCATGATCGTAGGCCGATTCCACGATGTCCTTGATCTGCCTCTGGCTCTTCTCCGGCTCGGAGAAGGCGAGCGCGCCGCCGCAGCAGGTCACCTTCTGGTCATAGTCGGTGACCGCTTCACCCCCGACGGTCTCGACCAGTTTGTCGAGATAAACCGGGTTTTCGAACGATTCGCCGCTGATGCCGAAGGGGCGATTGGTCTGGCAGCCGACATAGCCCGCGAACTTCACCCCTTCCAGCGGTTTCACCACGTGCTTGCCGAGTTCCTGATACCCCAGGTCTTCAATCAGCACTTCCACCATGTGCCGCACTTCCGCCTTGCCCTTGTAAGTGAGCCCCGCTTCCTTGAGGCATTCGTTGGTGTCGGACCTCAGCGTCTTATTCGCGGCGAGTTTTTCCTTCGTTTCCTTCGCTCCCAGCCAGCATGCGGCGCAAGTGGCCACTACATCCTGTCCCGGCAGATGCTTTTCGGCAAGCGCGAAGTTGCGCGCGTTCATCACATGGCGCGGGAGCTCCCCTGATTCAGCGTAGCCGATGGACGCGCCGCAGCAGTTCCAGTCGGGAATCTGAGTGAGCTTCACGTCGAGCGTCTTGCACATCGCGTTGACCGAGACGAGATAGTTGGAGGCCGAGCCCCTCAACTGCGAAGAGCAGCCGGGATAAAACGCGTACTCCTTCTTGGCCATGTCTTACTCCTCGGCGGGCAGTGCCCGCCTCGTCGTCAAAGCGAAGAAGGAGTACGCGTTTTATCCCGGCTGCTCT
>Ga0156226_1209_pt2 | contig 10931 bp, 11 predicted proteins | sample RifCSPlowO2_12_FD_107874 | JGI IMG/M metagenome (GOLD analysis project Ga0156226, IMG submission 107874) | Betaproteobacteria bacterium RIFCSPLOWO2_12_FULL_62_13
GTAATGGGTAATGGGTGAACAGCTTTCTTGATCTGTTTTTTTTCCCATCACTCATCACTCATTACCCATCACCATCCAACCAACTCAAGCACCCGTTGCGTGGCGCCCTGGTGCGCTTTGGTGAATGCGAGCCCCGCTTCCCCCATGCGCCTCGCCGCGCCGGCATCGGTGAGCAGGCGCCGCGCTTCGCGCATGAGTTCATCCGCATTCGCCACCCGCAATGCCGCCCCTGCCGCCAGTGCGCTCTCCGCGGCCTCGGCGAAGTTGTAGGTGTGCGGCCCGAACAGCACCGGCTTTCCCGCGGCGCACGCCTCGATCAGGTTCTGGCTGCCGAATGGCAGCAGGCTCCCGCCGATAAACGCGACGTCGCACGCGGCATAGTAGGCGAACATCTCTCCCATGCTGTCGCCGAGGATCACTTGCGTTCGCGGGTCGATGGAGGCGTTGTCGCTGCGCCGCTGGTAGCGCAGCCCGCGGCGCGCGAGCAGCGCGGCGACCTCGTCGAAGCGCTGCGGGTGGCGCGGCACGATGACCAGCAACGCAGAGGGCACCTGGAGGTCGCCCCAGCGGCTTAACAGCAGTTCCTCTTCGCCGTCGCGCGTGCTGGCGGCGAGCAGCACCGGGCGGCCTTTCCCGTATCCGTTGCGCCACGCCCTTCCCAACTCGAGCTGCGCCATCGGTGGCGCGATGTCGAACTTGAGGTTGCCCGCGATCAACGCGTTCTCGGCGCCCAGCGCGGCGAGCCGCTGCGCGTCGTCCTGCGTCTGCGCCGCGATCCTCGTGAGTTCCCGCAGACTGGTCCGCGTGAGTTCGGGAAAGCGCCGGTATTTCGCAAACGACTTCTCCGAGAGGCGCGCGTTGACAAGATACAGCGGCACGCCTCGCTGCCGGCACGCATGAATGAGGTTCGACCAGATCTCCGTTTCCATCAGCATCCCGACGCGCGGGCGGAAGTGATCGAGAAAGCGCGCTGCGGAACCGGGATAATCGTACGGCAGATAGCAACGCAGAACCTTGTCACCGTAGAGCGTTTCTCCGGTTTCCCAACCGGTCGGCGTCATGTGCGTGAGCAGGATCTGATGACTCGAATGCCTCGCCTGCAGGGCGCAGATGAGCGGTTCCGCGGCCCGGGTCTCGCCCACCGAAACCGCGTGAATCCAGATCAGCGGCCGCGTTGCGTTCTGCCGATAATAGCCGAAGCGCTCGCGAATGCCCCTGAGATAGGCCGGCTGCCGGCGCGCGCGCCACAGCAAGTGCCACAATGCACGCGGCAGCAGGGCGTAGAGCAGAAGCGTATAAACGAAGCGCGTCATGACAGTGCTGGGTGATGAGTGATGAGTGATGAGTAACGGGTGATGAGTGATGGGTTTTTCCCATTACCCATTACCCATTACCCATTACCCATTACCCATTACCCATTACCCATTACCCATTTCCTATTTCCCATTTCCTATTTCCCATTTCCTATTTCCCATTGCCAATTCGCTCCAGAGCGGCGATCACTTCGGCGGCCTGCGGCGGAGCACCGATAGCGCCGAGATTAGCGGCCCATGCGCAGCCGTAGAGGCCGGTTGCCGCCGGATCGGTCGCGCAGTAAATGCCGACCGTGGGAACGCCAAGCGCCGCAGCGAGGTGGGTGAGCCCCGTGTCTACGCCGATCACGGCCTGCGCGCCCGCAAGCAGCCCCGCTGCTTCCTCCAACCCCAGCGCGGGAGGGACGATGATGCCCCGCGATCGCGCTGCAAGCCGCTCGCCGCGTTCGCGCTCGGCGGCACTGCCCCACGGCAGCACGCAGCCAATGCCGCTCTGTGAAAAATACGTGCCGAGTTCGATCCAATGCGCCTGCGCCCACAACTTGCGCTCAGCGCTGGTTACCTGGAGCAACACCGCATAGCGCGCCTCGCGCAGCCAGGAAAATTTCGCCGGGAGAGCGTGTATGCCGTAGCTCACCTGCGCCGGCAGCACGTAGCCCAACGCATGTGCGGCGAGCGCGCGGTTTCTCTGCACCGCGTGCAGCCTCCACGGCACGTTGAAGGTCCGGTCGTAGAACGGCGCCAGCGGCTCGCGCGCGCTTTCCCAATCAAGCCCAAATCGCATGCCGTGGGCGGCGCGCGCGATCAGCGCGCTCTTCAGCAACCCCTGGGTATCGATCACTGCGTCGTATTTCCGCGCTCGGAGTTGCTGCAAAAAAGCGCTGACCTCGTGGCGAGCCTCGCGCCGCCACAACTGCGAGCGCCAGCGCCGGATCGCGACCGGCAGCACGTGGCGCACCGCCGGGTGCAGACGCGGGATCGCGGCAAATCCCTCCTCCACCACCCAGTCGATCTCGGCGCCGGGAAACGCGGAGCGGATATCGCTGACGACGGGCAGGTTGTGTACCACGTCTCCGAGTGACGACGTCTTGACCAGAAGGATCGATTTCATCGCTGTTATTGTGAATTCCGGTGCGTAAGCCTACACGCAAACACCTGTTGCGCATAGAATATGGGCACTTCACAAACCAGGATTCGAAGCGTGAACGCCAGGAAAATGATCCTCCACCCCTTGCCGGCGAATCGCGATCAGCGCCGCATCACTCAGGGCAGAACCGCGTGCAGCTTGCAGGTCAGATCGCGCCTAAGGAGCACGACTTGATTCTTGTCACCGGCGGTGCCGGCTTTATCGGCTCGAACTTTGTTCTCGACTGTATTGCGACTGAAAAATCGCCGATCGTGAATCTGGACAAGCTCACCTACGCGGGTAATGCGGGCAATCTCGCGAGCCTGAAAGGCGATGCGCGGCATATCTTCGTCAAAGGTGATATCTGCGACCGCGCGCTGCTGGCAAGGTTGCTGCATGAACACCGGCCGTCCGCGATCGTGCACTTCGCAGCGGAAAGCCACGTCGATCGATCCATCCACGGTCCCGCCGATTTCGTCCAGACCAATGTCATTGGCACTTTCAGCGTGCTCGAGGAAGCCCGCTCATACTGGTCGTCGCTCGCCCAACCCGAGAAAGGCCGCTTCCGGTTCCTGCACGTGTCAACCGACGAGGTCTACGGGTCGCTCGGGCCCGACGAACCGGCATTCAGCGAAACCACGCCCTACGCACCCAACAGCCCCTATGCCGCGTCCAAGGCGGCCTCCGATCATCTGGTCCGCGCCTATCACCATACCTACGGGTTGCCGGCGCTGACAACGAACTGCTCCAACAACTACGGCCCGCTGCAATTCCCCGAAAAGCTGATCCCGCTCATAATCATCAACGCCGTGCAACGCAAATCTCTGCCGGTATACGGCGACGGACTCAACGTGCGCGACTGGCTCTATGTCGGTGACCACTGCGCGGCGGTGCGCCTGGTGCTGCACCGCGGCCGGGCGGGAGAGAACTACAATATCGGCGGCGGAGCCGAAAAAACCAATCTTGAGGTGGTCAACGCGATCTGCACCATACTCGACGAAATCCGCCCCAACGCACTCATCACTCATCACTCATCACTCATCACTCATATCAAGGACCGGCCGGGCCACGACCGCCGTTACGCCATGAATGCCAAGAAAATGGCGGACGAGTTAGGCTGGAAGCCCGGAGAGCGGTTCGAGACCGGATTGCGCAAAACCGTGCAGTGGTATCTCGACCACCTGGATTGGGTTGAGAACGTTACCAGCGGCGCGTATCGCAAGTGGCTCGATATTAACTACGGACATAGGTAATGGGAGATGGGTAATGAGAAGAACAATGATCCCATATTTGACATCCTGGACCGAGTTTCACGCGTGCTTACCGGCCTACACAAGGCCGTGCGCGCATGACCAATTACCACCCCCAACCCATCACTCATCACCCATTACCCATCACCCATGAAGGGCATCATCCTCGCCGGCGGCTCGGGTTCCCGGCTCTATCCGGCAACCCAGGTGGTATCGAAGCAACTCCTGCCGGTCTACGACAAGCCGATGGTTTACTACCCGCTATCGACGCTGATGCTGGCCGGGATCCGCGACATTCTGCTGATCTCCACGCCGCACGACACGCCGCGCTTCGAGCAACTGCTGGGCGATGGGCGGCGGTGGGGCATCAATCTGTCGTATGCCGTGCAACCGGCGCCGGAGGGCATCCCCCAGGCCTTCATCATCGGCGCGGATTTCATCGGCCATGAACCGTGCGCGCTGATCCTCGGCGACAACATTTTCTATGGGCACGATCTTTCCAACGACCTTAAGGCGGCGACGCGCATCGCCGCCGGCGCGCGGATCTTCGCCTACCCGGTGCACGATCCGGAACGCTACGGCGTAGTCGAGTTCGACCAGAACCGCAAAGTCCTTTCCATCGAGGAAAAGCCCAGGCAGCCCAAGTCGCGCTACGCCCAGACGGGCTTTGCCGTCTACGACAACCAGGTCATCGAGATTGCGCGCAACCTCAAGCCGTCGGCGCGCGGCGAATTGGAAATCACCGACGTGAATCTCGAGTATCTGCACCGCGATGAGCTCAGCGTCATCACGATGGGCCGCGGCATCGCCTGGCTCGACACCGGAACGCACGAGTCACTGCTCGCGGCCTCGATGTTCATCGAGACCATCGAAAAGCGCCAGGGCTTGAAAATCGCCTGCCCGGAAGAAATCGCCTACCGCATGGGTTTCATCACCGCAGGAGAGCTAGAAACCACCGCCGCGACGATGGGCAACAACAGCTACAGCAAGTATCTCAAGGACGTGTTACGGGAATAGTGAACGGTGAACGGTAACCACCCGGAATGGAGGTTCCATGGCACGAGACAGGCCACACTACAAGTTGGCAGCGTGGAAAGAGGCGATGGCTCTGGTATCCGCTGTTTACCGAGTTACTCAAGGGTTTCCCAAAGAAGAACTCTATGCGAAGGATCGAGCCGGCGTGCGGTTCAGAGTAGCAGAAGTGTTTCCTTAACCATGAAGATCGGTTATGGGTAATGGGGGGTAATGGGAAATACGCCCATCACCCATCACTCATAACCCATCACCTATCAGCCATTACCAGTGACGCACATCCTACTGGCGGGCAGAACCGGGCAGGTCGGACGCGAACTCGAGCGGCTGCTCTCCCGCGGCGTCCGCCTCGCCGCGCTCGGCCGCCAGAAAATGGATCTTTGTAGTCCTGATTCCATCAGAAAGGCGGTGCGCGGGATATCGCCGGACATCATCGTCAACGCCGCCGCCTACACCGCCGTGGACAAGGCGGAATCGGAGCCGGAACTGGCGATGCAGGTAAACGGCGTCGCTCCGGGTGTGCTGGCGGAGGAAGCAAAACGCGTCAACGCCCTCCTCGTGCACTATTCGACCGACTACATTTTTGACGGCGTGCATGCGGAACCATACGTCGAAGAGGATGTTCCTAATCCTCGCAATACATACGGCAAGACCAAGCTCGAAGGCGAGCGCGCAATAGCGGCCGCCGGCGGCGCCTATTTGATTCTCAGAACGAGCTGGATATATAGCGCCCAGCCTCCCAATTTCGTGCTGACCATGCTGAAATTGGGGCGGGAGAAAAAAGAACTCGCTGTGGTCGACGATCAGGTCGGTTCCCCCACCTGGGCGCGGGCGCTCGCCGAAGCTACCACGGAGCTGCTGCGCCAATCCGACCGTGCCAGGCAGGCCAGCGGCGTCTATCACTTTTCAGCCCAGGGCTACACCAGCCGCTTCAATTTCGCAAAACGAATATTCGAGGTCGCCCGGGAGATCTCGCACACCGCCACGGGATCGCCAGTGCTGCGGCCGATTACTACCGCGGAGTATCCGCTTCCCGCAGCCAGACCGCTCAACGCCGCCACCAGCAAGGAAAAGATCAGACGCGTATTTGGCGTCGAAATGCCGGAGTGGGAAGACCAGTTGCGGGGCTTTCTCAAAGAGATTCAGCTTCAGTTCCTTCCCCCTCAGGGGAAAGGTTAGGATGGGGGTGGGGTATGAACGAGCCCACATCATTCATTACCGAATTTGTCGATCTGAAAGCGCAATATGCGGCGCTCAAGGAGTCTATTGATGCACGCATTGCGCAGGTGCTGCGACACGGCCAGTTCATCATGGGGCCGGAAGTGCGCGAACTCGAGGAGCGGCTTGCCGCGTATACCGGCGCCAAACACTGTGTCACCTGCGCAAGCGGCACCGAGGCGCTGCTCATTGCTTTGATGGCGCTGGAGATCAAGCCCGGCGACGAGGTGATCACGACGCCCTTCACCTTCGTCGCGACCGCGGAAATGATCGCGCTCCTCGGCGCCAAGCCGGTATTCGTGGACATCGAACCCGACACCTGCAACATCGATTCCTCCCGCATCGAGCCGGCGATCACCTCCCGCACCCGGGCCATTCTGCCGGTATCGCTCTACGGCCAGCCCGCCGACATGGACGAAATCAACGGCATCGCCGCCCGGCATGGGCTTCCCGTAATCGAAGACGCGGCGCAGAGTTTCGGTGCGACCTACAAGGGCCGGAAAAGCTGCAACCTCTCCACCATCGGCTGCACGAGCTTCTATCCGAGCAAGCCGCTCGGCTGCTATGGTGACGGCGGGGCGCTTTTCACCAATGACGACGCGCTCGCCGGCGCGATGCGCGAGATCCGCGTACATGGCGAATCCGACCGCTACCACCACAGGCGCATCGGCGTTGGTGGGCGCATGGACACGTTGCAGTGCGCAGTCGTGCTGGCGAAGCTTGAGCGTTTTGAGTGGGAGATCGACGAGCGCATCCGCATCGGCCGCGGGTATGACGCCCTGTTGGCAGAACTCGCACCGACCCTCAAGACCGTGGCGGTGCGGCCTGACCGGAGCAGTGTCTATGCCCAGTATACGATCATCACCGATGCGCGGGACCCGCTACAGACAGCATTGCGCGCGCAGGGTATCCCCACTGCCATCCATTATCCGGTGCCGCTGCATTGGCAGCGGGCGTATCGGAGCTATGGCGAGGGCGCTGAACTGTCCGTTTCCCAAACGCTCGCTGCACGCGTGATCAGTTTGCCCATGTATCCCGACCTGCACGAAGGGACTCAGAACAGCATCGTCACTGCAATAAAGAGCCATTTTGCTGCGGGTGCTGCGCAATAAGCGAGACACGCGCTGCAATCTACGGACTTTCATCGCAAATGCGCTCCGGTTGATCACGAGCACATCGCAGAGGGCGGCGTTGCGCAGGAATAAGAGAATTCGCTCAATCTCTCGCTCCGCAAACTTTCCGATCAGGCAAATCTCAAGCGTTTCCAGTGCAGCCAGATCGCAAATGCGTCGTATGGAGTGACGCGCGGTTGCTTCAGAATCTCGACGCCGGTGAAAGCTCTGAGCTCGGCACCTTCGCGCAGCACCATGCGCGAGAACGCATCGAGCGTGGCCGGCACCTCGTAATAGATGCGGAACACCTTGGGCTGGCCGAGCCCACTCAGGTCGAAATAGAATCGCGTGAATTCGCGAGCTTCCTCGACGTTGAATGCCAACTCTTCTTTGAGCTCCCTCTTGAGCGCCTGAGCCGGTTCTTCGTCATGGTCCACGGCCCCACCGAAGCATCCCCAATGACCCGGATAGAAGATGTCAGGGATTGAGTCGCGGAGCTGCATCACGTAGCGCCCATCGTCAAGCATGAGCAGCGCAGCCACAGCATTGGCGGCCCGCAGTGGCTCGGTTGCACCGAAGAACGGATCGCTGCTCACCGGAAAATGTTCTACCTGATCCGCGAGGATCTCAGGCGCGCAGCACGTAGTCCATTGGCCAGTCGCACAACTGGTCGAAATACTTGCGGCCCCATTCGGCCATTTCCTCAAGGCCTTCCTGCCAGCCGATCTGCGGTTCCCAGCCTACGTCGCGCTTGATCGCACCTGAATCGAGCCAGTAGCGGGAGTCCTGGCCGAGACGGTCCTCCGTCACCTCGGCGAGCTGCGAGAACGGAATGCCGAGAGCCTCGGCCGTCAGTTCGACGACGCGCCGGATTGAAGTCGGCTCCTTGGGGCCGGCGTTGTAGACTGTCCCCAGGGGCGCCTTCTCGGAAACGAGCAGGATTGCGCGGGCAAGGTCACGCGCGTGGATGTAGGACTTTTCGGCCTTGCCGCCGCCCTGCAGCGGCAACTTGCGGCCGGTGAGGCCGCAGACGATGGTCTTGGGAATGACCCGGTGCAGTAGTTGGCCGGGACAATAGGCGTTCGACGGCCTGATGATGTTCATCGGGAACTTGAGGTGGCGGTGCACCGAGATGAGATACATGTCAAAGGCCGCTTTTGATGCCGCATATGGGCTCGTCGGCTGTATCGGGGTGTCCTCTTTCGCCGCGAAGTTGACGGAGCCGTAAAGTTCGGAGGTCCCGATCTGGATGAAGCGCTCCAGATAATCGCGCTTCATCAGTTCTTCGGAAAGCTTGGCGAGCGCCATCGAATTGGTCTCAAAGAAACGCCACGACTTCTTCCATGACACCGCGCCCTCGCCCTGCGCCGCGTAGTTCACGATCACTTGCGGCCTCTCCTTGTCGAGAAGCTCCAGCACCGAGTCCATTTCGTAGTTGACGTGATAGGCGTGATACTCATAATTCTTGCGCTTTTCGACGTTGAGCGAGAACGGTTCCGGCCGCAGCGGGTTGCGCCCGATGCCTATCACCTTCTTCGGATCCGCATGATCCAGCAGGTAGAACGCGGTATGGATGCCGAAAGAGCCGCCGGCACCGAGAATTGCGTAGGTTTTCATCAAGCCTCCGTATTGAGATTTGCGTAAATGGATGATAATCCATTTGCGCCTCGAATCCCCCTTCTCCCCTCGGGAGAAGGGCCGGGGATGAGGGCTGAGCATTGTCATCCATTTCTGCAATGCTCAGTAGATTCATTCGGAAAATCGCGATAGTGACCCGAAGTCACTCTTCAAGCACCGTCCAATACCAGTCGCCGGTGTAGCCCGCCTCCCGGAAAACTTCCAACCAACCCTCCGGATAGTCGTGATACTTCGCCGTCAACATCCATTTCAGAAACAGCTCGCGTTGCCGTGCCGTGTGGTAGGAGTCGACCTGGATGAAACCGCGGCCGGGGGCGAGGCGCTCCACCTCGCGCACCGCACGGACTGCGCCCGCCCTGTCGAAATTGTGGATCGTATTGATCGAAATGACGGCAGAGAAGCTTTTGTCCGGAAACGGCAGCGAGTCGGCGCTGCCCAGGTGCAGCCGCCCGACCACATCGGGCTCGCAATGCATGAGCGCATACTTTGAGATGTCCACGCCAAACGCCTCCAGACCCGGACAGACTTTCATCAGGTCCTTCACCAGGAAACCCTTGGCGCAACCGACGTCAAGCACGCGATCACCCGGCTTCAGCTTGAAATGCCGGACGATGTCCTCGGCGATGGGTATCCAACGCCCGTCGTAGCGGTATCCGCCGTAGCCGACCCCCCGCGGACCATCAAAATAAGCCTCACCATACTCACGGGCAACAGCTATGTTCTCCGGCGTCTGCGCCTCGTGTCGTTGCTGAATGTTGCGCTTTGCCCTGGGCAGGCGGGCAAGCAGGTTGACTTCTGCCATGTTGTCCTCGCCTAGCGCTTCGACAAGGCGAGCCCGTCAGCCAGCCCGGTGAATCGGAAACCGGGAAACGCTTTGAGGCAATTGGTGATGTCGAAAAACCGGTGCAGCAGATGCGGGCGGGGACCGGGCCGCGGCACGCTTTTCACCGGTACCCGATTGTCGAACTGCTTTGCCACCATGTACGCAATATCGTGAAACGAAGTCGATACGCCGGTCACTGCATTCAGCGCGCCAAGACTGCGATGCCTGAGCATGAGCGCAGCGAGCGCCGCAACGTCATCGACCAGGATATGGTCGCGCCGTTCCTCGCCGTCGCCGAAGACCGTGATCGGCTCGCCTCTTTCGGCCTGGCGGTGGAAGCGGTTCGGGCCATAGCCGCCGTGCGGGTCTTCCCTACCGTAAATCAGCGTGGGGCGCAGTATGGCAACCGGTGCCGTGGTGGAGCTCTTGAACATCAATTCGCGCGCCAGGTGCATCATGCCGTGCAGTGTCGAGGGCGCGCAGTATGAGCGCTCGGTGACCGGATTGGCATCATCTGCGTAGACAGCATCGGAGCTCACGTAGACGATGTGGGACACCGGCACGGCCGCCACGGCGACGCACACCGTTTCCGCCATGTTTAAGTTCTGCATCAACTGCGGCACTGTTTTTGCCGGCGCCACGGCGGACACCATGACGATGCTGTCATCGGGCCGCAGCATAGCCTGCAGTTTCTGCGCAGCGTTGTCTTGCAGCAACTCCAATTCGTTGCGTGTGAGCGGCAACGTCGCCACTCGCTCCGCTTCGAGCCGCTTTCTGATCGCGCCGCCGACGAAACCGCCGGCGCCGACGATCACGACGCGCGCGGGTGTGACAGCTCGCGGATTCAGGTGCTCAAGCATGGCCGTTCTTGTGATGGGCGCCGCGCAAGGGCGGGGCGCCGAGCGTGAAATAGTCCAGGCCGGCGGCCGCACTGGCAGAGCCGTCGAGCACGCGATACGGATCGATCACGATGCGACCCCGCATTGCGCTGGCAAGCTCAGCAGCTTTAAGCTCCGCGAATTGCGGCCATGGCGTCATGATCACCAGCGCGTCGGCGCCGCTCGCGGCTTCCAACGCGGAATTGCAAGCGATCGCGCGCGGATGGTTCGCCGCCCCCGCCGGCACGACCGGGTCATATATCTTCAGTTGCCACAGCGCCAGGTGCCGAATCAACGCGAGCGATGCCGAGTTCCGGGTGGAATGGGTGTTTTCCTTGTAGGCGAGACCCAGGACAGCAATCAGCGCGTCCGCCCGTTCGCTAAGCAACTGCCCATGCAGCGTGCGCAGCACCCAGTCGCGACGGTGGCTGCTGTTATTCACCACGGCGAGAATCAGGCCGGTCTCACTTCCGGTCGCCTGCGCGAGCCGCATCACGGTCGCGAGGTCGCGCTCGAGATTGCCCCCAGCCAAGCCCAGTCC
>Ga0156226_1104_pt1 | contig 10927 bp, 10 predicted proteins | sample RifCSPlowO2_12_FD_107874 | JGI IMG/M metagenome (GOLD analysis project Ga0156226, IMG submission 107874) | Betaproteobacteria bacterium RIFCSPLOWO2_12_FULL_62_13
TATCTCAAGGCTGCCGAGCGCCTGGAAGACCATTAGCAGCGACAGTTCCTTGCGCAGGATCCCGAAGAGGATGGGCACGCCGAGCACGAGCGGAATCATGTACGGCACCACAATGCCCACAAGTCCCATCAGGCTATCGGCCACCGCGCGCCCGATCACGCCCTCCGTCGATTGCGGCTGCCACGGTCACTGCGAACACCTCCGCGATCCCGTGCCCCATCACTGCCGCGGTGGGCACGACCGGGACACCCAGGCGCCGCGCGAGCACCTTGCTGCCGATGTGCAGTCCCTTGTCGCGCGCTTCGTCCATCTTGTTCAGAGCGACGACGACGGGACGGCCGAGCTGCAGCAGCTCCAGGGTGAGCTCGAGGTGACGCTCGAGCGCCGTGGCATCGACCACTTGCAGTATGACGTCAGGCGCCGAAAAGGGCGCCGGCGGGCCTTCGGGTTCGTGCGCGGAAACGGGCAGCCGTTCGTCACCCCACAGGAGGTACTTGAGCGCGGCCCCGTCCTCGGGCTCCGGATCGCGCAACGAGCGCAGGCTCGGCAAATCGATCACGCGCGCCTCGTCGAGCCCGATTTCGACCGCACACTCGTCGTATGCGGACCGCGTGCCTGCCAGCGCACCGGTTTGCACCGCTGTGCTCGCTACCGCGCGGAAGAACGTGCTCTTGCCGCAGCCGGGCATCCCTACGAGCGCAATGCGCAACCTGCGCTCGCCGCGGAAAAGCCGGCGGGGAACGGGAACCGTGGCGGTATGGACGGATCGCTTCATCAGGGTCGCCGCCACCCGCCAAGGCGGGATGGACACGACGAATTTTAGCGGTTATCCGCGCAATTTGGCCCACCGCACACGGGCCCGGCGGTGCGGCCTGCCCACTGCCGCCAATCATACTGCCGGCTTAGGTCGGGCCGATTATAATGCGCAGAGCGGCGCTGGCCTGTGGGCCGCCGTCTGCACAGAATGCGAGGAGGTGGATATGAAATTTACCACAGCACTCGCCGCGATCCTCGCGGTGGCAGCCGCAACACCGGCCGCGGGGGCGCAAAGCGCGTCGGCCACAGCGAGTTACCCCACGAGACCGATCCGCCTGGTCATCACTTATCCGCCCGGCGGCAACACCGATCTCGTCGGACGCGCCGTCGCGCTAAGGCTCACGGAAGCCTGGGGGCAACAGGTCGTGGTCGATAACCGCGGCGGGGCGGGTGGCGTGCTGGGCACGCTGATCGCGAAACAGGCGCCGGCCGACGGCTACACGCTTCTGCTCGGGACCTCAGCGGGTATGGTTCTCAACCCGTTGCTGATGAACAAGCTCGCTTACGATGCGTTCCAGGACTTCGCTCCGGTGAGCCTGGTGATCGTCAACCCGCAGGTCCTGGCCGCACATCCGGCGCTGCCGGCGGGTAATGTGCGGGAGTTCATCGCGCTCGCCAAAGCAAAGCCGGGGCAGCTCAACTTCGGCTCGAGCGGCGTCGGCACACCCAATCACCTCGGCGGCGAGATGCTGAAGGCGATGGCGGGGATTGATATGGTGCACGTGCCCTACAAGGGCGGCGCCGCCTCGATCGCCGATCTCATCGGGGGCCAGGTGCAGCTCGTGTTCAGTAGCGCGCCCTCGGTCGTGCCGCACGTACGTGGCGGCAGGCTCAAGGCGCTCGCGGTGGGCAGCGCGAAACGCACGCCGGCGCTTCCGAACGTGCCAACGGTTGCTGAATCCGGGGTTCCGGGCTACGAGTACACGACGTGGTACGGCATCTTCGCGCCGGTGAAAACCCCGGCGCCGATCGTCTCCAGGCTCAATGGGGAAATCGTGCGCATTATTGCCGCGCCGGAGATGCTCCAGCGTTTCCAGAGCCAGGGCGGCGACCCCGCGAGCAGCACGCCGGCCGCGCTCACGGCCTACATGCGGGAAGAGATGGCGCGCTGGACGCGAGTCATCAAGACGGCCGGCATCAGGATCGAATGACGGAACGGAAGTAACTGCGGGATAGAGAAGAACCAGATTAATCGATTACTACGTCGAGTTGGCCACGCACGTCGCGTCCCTTCTCGTCCTTCTCGAACGCCATCAGGAATACACACTTCCCATCGCTGCGTTCGGCCCACAGCCGTCCAACTTGATCTTTCTCGATTTCGCTCGGCACGGTGCGCAGGTGTTCGCCCTTATACTCGATGACAAGGATGCGTCCGTCCGTAAGTTCGCAAATAAAATCCGGGAAGAATTTTCCTCGTGACGTCGGTAGCCAGAACGCACCCGCCACGTCGCGCTCGAGGTTGCGCACCCAGTGTTTCACTTTCGGATGTGCGTCGATGACGGTAGCGCACTTGAATTCTTCGGTGCCGTCCTCAAGTTTCGCAACGACCGGGTAGAAGTGCCGTCGCCAGTCCCACTTGCCGCGGTAACGGTCAGTGGCGGAAACCGCGTAAGTTCCGGGTTGAAACGCAAAACTCCGCTCTGGGACGGCGGTGACCTCCCATCCTCCATCCAGCACAAGTTGCTTGAATTGGCGACCCGCCGCCGCCGCGCGCAACTCCTCGATGCGTGCGTCGATGCGCTGCGCCAACTGATAGCGGGCACGGGCCAGAGACGACAGCGAAATATGCTGTTCATGCATCAGATGCGAGACAACCGCTTTCAGGTAAGCCCGCAAGTGCGACTGCACGATGTCCGGCTGGCGCGCCTCGTGGTCCAGCCAGCGCACCAGATCGTCCTCGGTCACGCTGGTACTCAGCGCGCCAAGTTCAAGTTGTCCGGCATCAGCCTGACCGATCTTGACCTTCGCCCCGTCGAGATAAACCTCGAAGGCGTGCGCCTGCTCGACGATCTGAAAACCCGACAGCGTCACCTTGTCCGCGAGCAGATCGAGATCGACATCTTCCAGTACCGCTTCGCGTTCGACCAGCTCCAGCTCGCCTTGGCTCCGGTAGCAAAGGTAGGGTACCAGCGCGAATGCTACGCCGCGTGAAACCGGCGCGGTTTGCGCCGCGATGAGCGCATTGTGTTGCTCGATCGCACGTTCCACCTTTTCCCTGTTCGCGGCGCCGCGCTGCGCGGCAACAAGGCGCTCGGCGAGCGAGTCGCTCACGTGGCCGGTCACGACGACGTGCGTTCCTTTGTCGGTCGTTTCGACGCGCACGTTGTCCAGCGCGGGCAAATCGATCTTGCCGGGCACATCGATCGGCAATTCGGGCAACGCGGGCATCGTGAACAGCGGGCCGTCATCCACACCGGGCAGCGGCGACTGGGGGGCGATCATTGACGCCAGGTCGAGCGCCTCGAATCCCATGCCCTGAATCAACCGATCCGCCAGCGCGCTCGCGGCTTCTCCGAAGCGCGGCTCTGAAACGTGCGCATAAGCCTTGTTGAGCCCATCACGCGTACGGCGTCTGGCGTAAGGCATGCGCAAGACGCGGCCCAAAAGCTGTTCGACTGCTGTTGCGGAGCGCACCGGCTGCACCGAGCACAGCACATAGGCGAATGGGCAATCCCACCCCTCACGCAATGCCTGCACGGTGATGATGAAGCGAATCGGGCAATCACGCGCACTGAGATCAATGCCTTCGAGTTCGCGCCTGTCGCCGGTCGCGACAGCAACCTGTTCCGCCGGAATGTGCAGTTCCTCAATCAAATGCCGGCGCAGCGCCTGCACATTCACGCGCTCGGGCGCATTCTGCGCCTGGAACAAAACGATCGGCCGGATGTAGTCGGCTTCCTTCTGCGCCTCGGCTTCCAGCTTGCGTTGCGTCTGCACCGCGTCAAATACTGCCGCGTCCCACCCCTGGGGATGCTCCATCAGCACGATCGGTAACTTGATCATGTCCTCGGCTGCGAGTTCCTGCGCCGAGACGTGGTAAAGCACGTTGGTTTTCTTCGGAATCGGTGTCGCAGTTAACTCCAGGATCACCGCTGGATCGAGCCGCTTCAATGCCTCGAAGCTTCGCTCTGTCTTGGTGTTGTGTGCCTCGTCAACAATGACGATCGGCCGCTGTAGCGCGAGCCAGTTTGCAAGCGAATATTTCGGCTGTCCGATAAAGCCCTTCAACGGCGATTCCGCATCTGTCGCATCCGCCGCGCTCACCAGCGCATCAGGAATCTCGCGCAGCATGGCAAGTCGTTGCGTGGACAACCCGCGAAAATGCGGCTCGAACGCCTCGCTGAACGCATACACGTTGCGCAGCCCCGTTTCCTCGATGCGGAATGCCTGGATCGTCGCCACCACAATGACGGCCTGCCGGCCCCAGTCGTGCGGTGATACGGTGGCAACGTTCTCCAGATCACACACCTGGAACCGCTGGCCGTAGGCTTCCTCCAGCGCCGCACGGTATGGGTGTCCCGGCGTTTGCAGCGCATTCAATGTCTGGCTGCGAATCGTGTCCGAAGGCGTCAGCCACAAGGCGGCTGGTGCGTCGCTGTCCTGCCACTCCTTCGCCATGCGCACGATGGCGTGCGAGGCGAGCAGCGTCTTGCCGCCGCCGGTGGGGATGCGCAGGCACACGCACGGCACGTCCCCGAACGGCTCGCTTCGGTAACCGTAGCCGTTCTCCTCGAACGCCGCCTTCGCGCCGCGCATGCGCGCATTGCGCAGAAAGCCGCTCAGCGTTTCGAGCGCGGCACGTTGGTAATCCTTGAGGACGAACATCAAGACATACCTTCATTCCCGCGCAACACTTCCAACTCGCGCCGGATTTCCGCCTCCAACTCCTTCTCCGTCGGCAGATGAAGCTTGTAACGGCTGGCGAAGATTTTCCTCTGCTGGTCGGGACCGAGGGTATATCTGACCACCGCATCATTCTTGTCCGTGCAGAGAATCAGGCCCAGAGTCGGATTGTCGCCCTGACTACGCAGCTCCCGGTCATAGTAATTCACATAGAGCTGAAGCTGACCGAGATCCTGGTGGGTCAGCTTGCCGACTTTGAGGTCGATCAGCACGTGGCACTTCAGGATCGTATGGTAGAAGACCAGATCGATGTAGAAATGGTCGCCGTCGAGCGTGATGCGCTTCTGACGCGCGACAAACGCGAAGCCCTTGCCGAGTTCGAGCAGAAAGTCTTGCAGATTATTGATGAGGGCTTCCTCGATCCGGGATTCGACCAACCGGGGCGATTCCGGTAATCCGAGGAACTCGATCACCATCGGGTCCTTGAAAACGTCCACAGGCTGCTGGATTTCCTGACCTTTCGTGGCCAGCTTGAGCAACCCGGTCTTGTCTCTGCTCTTGGCTAACCGCTCGTACAGGAGGCTGTTGATCTGCCGCTCCAATTCGCGCGCTGACCAATTGTTCTTGAGCGCCTCGATTTCGTAGAACGCTCGAGCCTCTCGCTTGTCCACCCGCAAAAGCGTGCGATAGTGCGTCCATGAAAAATGGGGATGCAATACACCGGGCTGCCATTTCGCTGAAGCTGGAGCGGGAATCAACGAGGCGACATCCGAGCTTTGGTTATCCCGCGAGTGACTGATCCGGGATTGGCTACGCGCTGCGTAGCCTTTTTCGGGACCCGCTGATGGCACGCGTCTTGGAAAAAGGCTACGCACCGCGTGATTTTTTTCCAGGTCGGCAAGGCCAGGGTAGCCGATGTAAAACTGCTTAAATAGTTTAAGGTTCACTAGCCCGTAGCCTGGCCCATATTCCGCAGCCAGCCTGGCGGCTAGCTCTTTCATCAGCCTCTCGCCATAGCCAGCTCGCCGCTTTCCTTTCTGCTCCTCTTCCACGATCTCCCGGCCGATGAGCCAATTCGCAACAACCTGAGCGGTGTTGACTGAACGCGCCACACCCGCCCGGGCCGATTCGAGTATCCGCCGGATGCGGTCGTAAAGTTTCGGCTCTCTGGCGAACGCCATCATGGCTCTCAGGGACCCGCGAGTTTCACTTTGCTCTCACGTCGTACGGGATATGCTTGAACGTCACGCCGGCCGCCTTGAGCCGCCCTGAACCGAGCCGGCAACTCTCGCCGTAAATCACCTTCGTCCCCTCGTGCGGAAACCGTTTGTCTATCCTGTTCAACACCGCAGCGGTTAGCACGTTGCCGCCGTCGGGTCGCTTGTCGCCGAGAATGCCGTTGAAAAGCAGGTAATACGCCGTGCCGTTCCGCTTTCCGAGTAATGGCGATCTGAATTCTCCGTCGGAGGGAACACCGGTCTCCTGTAACCAGATAAAACTCGCGAGTGTTGCAAAACGCACCTTCGGGTTAATTGCCCCACGTTCGTCAAAGATCGTCTCACCGAGCTTGGCGAACTTGAATCCGCCGCCACCCTTCCAGCCAACAGCTTCCGATATCCCGCCTTGTTCGCCCTCGATCACTTTTTTCAAGCGTGGCAGGCAGTGCGTCACCGCATGCTCGCCCATTTCGATGCCGATGTAGCGGCGGCCCATTTTGTGCGCGACGGCCACAGTCGTACCAGAGCCAAGAAAGCTGTCGACAACCAAGTCGCTCTTGTTGGTCGCGATTTGCAGCACCCTCTGGATTAGGCGCTCTGGTTTCGGTGTCTCGAACGGGTCACTATCCGCGAACAACGAGAGTATTTCCTTCTTCGATTCCTCGGTGTCTCCGACTTCGCTCGCAAACCACAGAGTCATTGGCACAAGTCCCTTCTCATTCTCTCGAAATTGCTTAACACGTGGTCGTCCTGCCCCATCCTTTGGAAAATAAATCCTCTTTTCCGCTACAAGCTTCAGATACTCTGGCTCCGTTGCTGCCCAGCACCTTCCCCGTGGTGGATCGTGTGGCGCCCCATTCGGCGCGAATATTCGATACATTTGGTTAGGACGAAACCCTTGTGCTGAAAACGGGATCGACCGCCACGGCCCGCGCGGGTCATTGTCAGGATTTGAGTACCCTTTTCCCGTTGCCGACAGCAAATTCCGGAATTCTTTCCATTGTTGCGCCTCGACCTTCGCATACGCAAGAATTTCATCGTGTGACGATCCTATCGCTGCCCGGTTTTCCCGCGACGTTCGCTTCTGCCAAATGATTTCGGCCAGGAAAAAACGCCGACCAAATACCTCATCCATCAACACCTTCAGATAATGCCCCTCATTGTCGTCGATGGACACCCAGATCGAGCCGTTGTCTGCGAGCAGTTCCCGCAGCAGTACCAGCCGCGGATGCATCATCGACAACCACTGGCTGTGCTCTAAGTTGTCGTCGTAGTGCTCGAACGCGCTTTTGGTGTTGTATGGCGGGTCGATGTAGATGCACTTCACGCGCCCGCGATAGAAGGGCAGCAGCGCCTTGAGCGCTTCAAGATTGTCGCCCTGAATGAGGAGATTTCCCGCAGAGGCATTCCCATGACTGCTGACTTGCTCCAGCAGCCGATACGGCACCTCGTCGGCTCGCCGCATGGCGTGCTCCCGATCCAGCCAGTCAAGTGTCGGCATAGCGCCCTACGCTAGAAACTGGGGAGCTTTGCTCACGCGCGCTCCAGTGAAATCTTCACTCGCTTGCCCAGCGCCCCCGCTGCCTTTACGAGCGTAGTCAGGGTCGTGGAGGGATTCTCCGGGTTGAGCAGGCGGTCGAGTTGCGCGCGGGTGGTGCCCATGCGCCTAGCCATGGCGGTCTTCGTGAGCCGCGCTTTCTTCATGTTCTGCTTCAACTGGAAAGCAAGGACCCGCTTCACGGCCATGGCTTGCGCTTCGTCGAAGACGCCTTCCTCGCGCAGGAAGTCGTCGAAATCTGATCCGACGTGAAGGTTTCGCTTCATGATGCGCTCCCCGGTTTCATCAATCGCTGACACGCCCAATGCAGAGCGTATCAGTATTGATACAGGAGCTGCAAGATCGACCGTAATGCCTTTCGCCCCTGCCGGGCCGCCGGCTATCGCTCCGCTGTGAGCGAAACGCTATTCGCCTCTTCCCAATACAGCGCGATCTGCGTCTGGTCGAGATCGAAGCCGAGTTGCTCGGCCACGGCCGACCATAATTCAGAGGCGCGCTCGCCGAGCGGCGCGAAAGCACCGATCGACTTCGCAGTATCCATCGCGATCTCGTTGAAGTGCAATGCTTGCGGTGATCGACTTTCGCACTGCTCGCTCTGGCTTGCCGCCCGTATCCAACCTCGCCCGCGAGGATAGTTACATTATACTACGTATATTCCGCATATTGCCAAATGATGTTAGTTAATATAACATGCCCTCCTGCAAGCTTCAAGGAGGAAGTGGCTATGCCGATCAACCAAGCCGAGTTGGGGCGGCGGATTCGGGCTGCGAGTGAAGCATGCGGCCTTACGCAGGAAGCGCTCGCGCAGCAGGTCGGGCTAACCCGCATCGCAGTAGTCCAGATCGAGCAGGGCAACCGCGCGGTGTCGAGCCTGGAACTCGATCGCATTGCCTTCGTGCTCGGGCGCGACATCGGCGACTTCTTCGCGGAGCAATTCAGCGAACAGGACGCCCTTATCGCCCTCTTTCGTTTGGACCCGCAGATTGCCGACCGCAAAGAGATCGTTGACGCGCTCCGGCAGTGCCTTGCGCTCGGGCACGAAATGACCAATCTTGAGCGGCTGCTACGCATCGATCGCGCGCAGTTGCTCACGGCGTCTTACAATCTGCCAGCCCCTCGCACGCGCTGGGATGCGATCCAGCAAGGCGACCGCATCGCGGCCGAAGAGCGCCAAAGGCTCGGCGTCGGGGTTGTTCCGCTCGGTGACATGACAGACTTGCTCGAATCGCAGGGCGTTCGAACCGGCGTTGTCGAGCTTCCCGAGGACATCTCGGGTATGACGCTTTCAGATTCAAAGGTGGGAATCTTTGTCGTCATCAATCAGCGCCACGGTGATGCCAGGCGGCGCTTTTCGCTGTGCCATGAGTACGGGCATGTGCTCATGGATCGTGACCGCTTTGGAGCAGTCAGCCGGGACGGAAACAGAGACGAGCTACTCGAAGTCAGGGCAAACGCATTCGCGGCATCATTCTTGATGCCGGCAGAAGGCTTACGGCAATTCATTGCAGGGTTTGGAAAGGGTCGACCCAGCCGGGCTGCGATATCGGTATATGACGAGAAGAACGTGATAGACGCCGAGGGCCGGGAAGTGCCGGGGAGCCAGGAAATCAAGCTATACGACGTTGCGCTGCTTGCCGACCACTTCGGGGTCAGCCGAATTTCCGCTTTATATCGCCTCAAGAATCTGCGCGAAATCAGCGATGCGCAGTTCCAACAGCTCAAGTCCCAGGATGAAGATCACGGCAGCGCCCTTGCTGACCTTCTTGGCTTGTCCAAACCCGACCGCGAGATCACGAACGAGTTTCGGCAACGGTTTCTGGGACTCGCGCTGGAAGCCTACCGGCGCGAGGAAATCACTCGCTCCAAGCTCTTGGAGCTAGGGGCTATGGTTGGCGTCAAGAAGGATCGCATCAGCCAGATGCTCGCGAGCGCCGGGCTCGATCAAGCAGTGTAATAGGGCTCTAACCCGCGCGCGGTATGCCTCAACAACAGAAAGCGCCGGATATCGTTGTCGTAACTGATGCGAATGTACTGATCAATCTCATTCATGCAGATCTGCTTGCACTACTGGCCGATCTGCCGCCGTACCGATTCGTAATCTCCGAGCATGTACTCGTGGAAATCACGCGTTTTCTGGACACCGGCTTTCGCCGGTGTGACGAGCTGTTTGTCTCCAAACTGCTGTGCCCAGGGTCCGCGACTCGCCTACTCGGCCGTGAGCAAGACGCCGTTCGCCTCCTCCCAATAGCGTGCGATTTGCGTCTGGTCGATGTCGTAGCCGAGCTTTTCGACCGCCGCCGTCCATAACTCCGAGACGCGCTCGGCGAGTGGCGCAAAGGCGCCGACGGATTTGGCGGTATCCACCGCGATCTTCACGTCCTTCGCGATGAAACCCATCGCCATGCCGGTGCCAAACTTGCGCGTGAGGATGTGCGGGATCACCTTCTTTTCGATCGGATGGTTCCGCCCGGCGCACAACGGAATGAGCGCCTCGGCCATGAGTTTGGAATCAAGTCCGAATTTTCTTCCGATCGTCATCGCTTCGATCGCGTTGACGAGCGCGCACGCATTGACGTAATTCGCAAGCGCCTTCAACGCATGGGCGGTGCCGACGCCGCCGCAGCAGATCACGCTGCGGCCCATCGCTTGGAACACCGGACGCAATCGTTCGACGAGCGTTGATTCACCGCCGACAATGATGTCGAGCGTTGCGTCTTTCGCGAACACCACACCCCCCATCACTGGCGCGTCGACGACCGCGATTCCGCGCGGCGCGAGCGCCTCGGCAAGTCCGCGCGTGGCGGTGGGATTGCAGGTGCTCATGTCGATGACGATCGACCCTTTCGCAAGGCCCGCGGCAACAGAGTTCTCCGTGCCCTCGCCGAGCACCACCTTCCGCACAACTCTGTCATCGGGAAGCATGGTGATCACAGCATCGGCGCCTTCCGCTACCTCGACCAGCGAGGCTGCGGCTCTGCCGCCATGCTGCGCGACAAACGCCCGCACCGCCTCTGGCCGTATGTCATAGACCATGACATCAAGACCAGCGCGAACGAGGTGGCCAGCCATGGGGTTGCCCATGTTGCCGATGCCGACAAAACCGATTTTCCTGATCGTAGTCATATGGAATTCTTGGAACAGAACAAAACGCGAAAGGCTTTAGCCACGGAGAGCACAGAGTTCACAGAGAAAATCAAAACAGGACAGCGCGCGGTTTATGTGTGTTTCATTACTCTGTGTTCTCTGTGTTCTCTGTGGCTTGATTTTCGATCTTCGACTACCACACGGCGCCGCGCGCGGTGATCGGCCAGATCGCCTCGACACGGCCCTCACGCACGCAGACGTAGTAGTCGTAGAGGTTGACCGTGGTGTCGCAGTGGCCGGGAATGAGCTTGAGCTTGTCGCCGACCGCGTAACCCCCGGCGCCGCTGAGCTTGAGCACGCCGTGTTCGTCGGAAGCCTTCAGGTACTCGACCCCGTCCGCATCCGCCAC
>Ga0156226_1149_pt1 | contig 10885 bp, 10 predicted proteins | sample RifCSPlowO2_12_FD_107874 | JGI IMG/M metagenome (GOLD analysis project Ga0156226, IMG submission 107874) | Betaproteobacteria bacterium RIFCSPLOWO2_12_FULL_62_13
CCCGGCCGTCGGCGGGTTCCGTACCCTCGCGGGCGAGATCGGCGCACACGCGCACCATCGCCTTCAATGTAACCGGCTTGGTGACCATGTAGCCGTCGTGGCCCCAGGAATCGCCCCACACGTGCTGTGCAGCCTTGAGAAAGTCACGAATCACGCCGTAGTAGCGTTCCTCTTCGCGGTAGGTGTTCGTGACCTGGCGGATCTTCTTCCAGTCCGCGCTTACCCAGCGGTGCACTTCGTTGAAAAGTTCCGCCTGTAGAATCCACTTGTCCTTCAGGCTGCGGCCACCCAGGCGGTTGATCCGGTAGCGCAGCGGACTATCCCCCTCGGTGTAGAGATCTTCCACCAGGCGCGCCGCAAAGCGCCGGTCGGGTTCCGCCCACGATACCCGTTCGTAGAGGTCCACCAGATGGCTCTTGTTGATGCGGGTCGGTGTGGAATTGATGATGACGAACATCTCCGCGGCGAAATCCTCGCTGCGGCCGTCGAAGATCACGCATGGCACGGTGATGCTCGAAGCCTCATTCGGGTGCTCCTTGAGGTAGAAACGCAGCGCCGCCAGCCGGTGCTGGCCATCGATAATGAGGTACTTGGAATCCGGTTCCTGAAGATGGCCGACATCGCCGTTCGAGTCGCTCGCCGTAAAGCGCAGCCTTTCCGCTGTAAACAGGAGCACGGTCCCGGGGATGGGCGGCTGACTCACCGCCATCTCATAGAAGTTCTTGAGCGAGCGCACCTTGGCACGAGAAAGCTGGCGCTGGAATGCCTGATCGGTGCGTTCGATGCGTTCGATGAACTGTGCGATCTCGTCGTGCTGCGGGACTGGCTGCGGCGCAATTTCCTCGCCCTCACCGTAGTAGCGGCTGATGAACCGCACTTTGCTCAGAACATCGGGTGCAGGACAGCTCGCGAAGTAAAAGATGCTGTCCTTCTGGCGTATCCGTGTTGCAAGCATGCCTTTTCCCCCGTTTTCTTATGCACTTCCGCGTCGTTTTGAAACCATAGCGTGACATTCTAGCTCTACTGTCCGTATAACGCGAGAAATTGGGCATGAGCGGTCCAGGATGTGGAAAGGGCTGTAGTGGGCCCCCATGACCGAATCATGGGATGCCGCCCCCGGCACGAGCGCCAGAGCAAAGAGGCAACGCCTTGAAAGTAAACCCGTTGCAGGGCGGCGACGGCTTCAAGGCCCCGACGGCGCAAAGCCTCTGCCGAGGATATCCTGGGAACTCGGCCCCCGCGACCGCGACAGCACGGCGGCTTGACGTTCACGGAGATCCACAGCAAGAAAGGGGTTGCGTCGCCGTCAAGCCGGCAATACGCCAGCGGCTATACCCCGTGTCGGCATGCGGCCCGACCGTCTTCAGCCGGGAGGTTCGGCCCTTGAGTTCGACGAGAATGAGCGGGCTGCGGGGTTACTCGATTCCGATGGGGTCATCAGCGCTCGAAGCGCCGCCGGTAGATTTCGCGGTTGGCGCGGTCGACATCGCGGCGCAATTCGCGCCGTTCTTCTTCGGTGAGCCGGCGCCGGGAACGTTCGCCGCGCTCGGGCGCCGCACGCCGCTCGCGCTGCACCTCGCGCTTTCCGGGTCCCTTTCGCGGCGGCATGCGCTGATCCTGCCCTTGCAGACCCGGCCTGAAATCCCACCGCGCGGCGGTTGCAGGCTGGGACAAGAGCATAACGCCGGCCATCAACGCACCCAGCAACATTTTCATCTGCATCCCCCGTTTACCTAAGCGCACTCCGTCATCACCGCCTGCCGGCTTCGCGCCACTTATCATGGAGGCTCCCCTTGGCGGCATTATGGTTCTGCATCTTACATGAAACGATGCCGTGGCCGCGAGGCCGCGGCTTCCGGGCTCGACCCCTGGAAAGGAATGAAGACATCATTCATGGCTCCGGAACCGGCAACGTTTCCGCTCCTGTCCTTGTTGTCGGTTAGACTAACCCAATGCACCGGACCTTGTTTAACAGGGAGCCCGTTTTTTGTAACAATATGTTTCGGATGCATGATCGGCAATAGACTTTTACAAGGTTAAGGCGTTACCGGCCCAAACACGCGCTAGCATTCGAGCCATGTCTGAAAACAAGACGAAGATCCTGGTCGTCGACGACGACCTGCGGTTGCGGGACCTCCTGCACCGTTATCTCACCGAGCAGGGTTTCAGCGTACGGGCGGTCGCCGACGCCACCGAGATGAACCGCCAGCTCGCACGCGAGCGCTATGATCTCATGGTGCTCGACCTCATGCTGCCGGGCGAGGACGGGTTGTCGATCTGCCGGCGCCTGCGCGGCGGCGACGAGAACATGCCGATCATCATGCTCACCGCCAAGGGTGACGAAGTCGACCGCATCGTCGGGCTCGAGGTCGGCGCCGATGATTACCTGCCCAAGCCGTTCAATCCGCGTGAACTCGTCGCCCGCATCCAGGCGGTGCTGCGCCGGCGGCCGGCGCCGCAGCCCCCGGGAGCGCCTTCCGCCGAGACACAGATCATCGACTTCGGCGCCTTCCGCTTCAACCTTGGGACCCGCAGCCTCACCAGGAACGGCGAGGAGGTTGCGCTCACCACGGGCGAATTCGCGCTCCTCAAGGTATTCGTGCAGCACCCGCAGACGCCGCTCTCGCGCGACAAGCTGATGGAACTCGCGCGCGGCCGCGAGTTCGGTGCGTTCGACCGGGCCATCGACGTGCAGGTCTCGCGGCTGAGAAAGCTGATCGAGCCCGACCCCGCCAAACCCGCGTTCATCCAGACCGTGTGGGGTTTCGGCTATGTCTTTATCCCCGACGGAAAAATGGGAAGTAGTGAATAGGAAATGGGAAAAACCTTCCCGATAAAACACCGTTCACCGTTCACCATTCACTGTTCACCATGAAGTTTTGGCCGCGCACGCTGCTCTGGCGCAGCGTGCTGCTGATCGCGCTGGTGCTGATCGTCGCGCATCTCGCCTCGTTGCAGGTGTTCCGCGTATCGGAACGGGAACCGCGCGCGCGCCAGATTGCGCAGCAGATCGTGAGCGCCGTCAATCTCACCCGCGCCGCGCTGATCACGGCCCAGGCCGACAAGCGCCTCAGTCTGCTGAGCGATCTTTCGCAGCGCGAAGGCATCCAGATCTACCTTGGCGAGCCCGGCGAACAGGTGGCCCCGTTGCCCGACCTGCCCACATTCAACCTCGTCGCCGCCGAGGTGCGCGAACGTCTTGGCGCGGACACCAAGCTCACGACGAACCGCGGCGGCGTATATGGCACCTGGGTGAGCTTCACGATTGATGATGACGAGTTCTGGGTATTACTGCCGCGCTCGCGGCTCGAGCGCATTGAACCGCTGCGCTGGATTGGCTGGGTTGCGTTGGTGCTGGTGCTGGCGCTTGCCGGCGCCTACCTGATCGTCGCGCGCATCAACCGCCCGTTGCGCGCCCTGACGCGGGCCGCGGCGCAAATGGGCCAGGGCAAGATTCCGCCCCCGGTGGAGGAAACCGGTCCCGCCGAAATCCGCACGTTGGCGAGCGCCTTCAACCAGATGGCAACCGATCTCAAGCGGCTCGACGATGAACGCGCCTTGTTGCTCGCGGGCGTCTCCCACGATCTGAGGACCCCGCTCTCGCGCATCCGCCTCGGTCTTGAAATGCTCGACGACAAGGGCGATAGCGAGTTGAAAGCGGGTCTGGTCCGTGATGTCGAGGACATCGACGCCGCAATCAATCAGTTTCTGGACTTCGCACGCCTCGGCGAGGTGGAGCCGGCGGTTGCTGAGGGCGATCTCAACGCGCTGGTGAGAAGCGTGGCGGAACGTTACGCGCGTTCCGGGCAGCCGGTAGCGATGCGGCTCTCACCGCTGCCGCCAATGACGCTGCGGACGATGGCGATGCAGCGGCTGATCGCAAACCTCATCGACAATGCTTTGCGCCACGGCCGCTCGGAAGTGGAAGTGGCTACGGGCAAGATGCCAGGCTGCGCGTTCGTGGAAGTAATCGACCGCGGACCGGGCGTTCCACCGGATCAGGCCGAGCGCATGGTGCAACCTTTCACCCGCCTCGATGCGGCGCGCGGCGGAGCGGGCACCGGGCTGGGGCTTGCCATCGTCGATCGCATCGCCCGGATGCACGGCGGATCGATCAGGCTTCTCGCGCGGGAGGGCGGCGGCCTGCGGGCGCGCGTCGAGCTGCCTCTCGCTGCCAAAGGCTAGGAATTAACCGCCAAGACGCCAAGGCCGCCAAGAAAAGCAGAAAACGATAATTGGTCGCGACACAGGCCAAGCGCGCCACGGAACTGCCACAAGGGGAAGCAATCTGCTAAGAGGCCAAGGAAATCAAAGGTAACATCCCCCTCTCTCGTCTCCTGTTTTCCCGGCCCCTTCGCATCCCTGGTGGTTTAGTCGCTTCTTGATTTTCTATCTTCATTCTTGTCTTTGGTTCTCCTTGGCGGCCTTGGCGTCTTGGCGGTTGATTGCCGTTTTCAGCGGCGGCCGCGGAAGGTTGTATTGCGCAGCCGCAGCGAAAGGATTCGTCCCACGGCGAACAGGAAATCGCGCGCGAGCGCCGGTTCCGCCGCGGCAAACTTGTTGTACCCCTCGAAAGTGAGGTGCAGCAGTTCGCCATCGCTTACCGCCCACACGTTGGTCGAGCGCGGCTGGCCATCGAAAAACGATTGCTCGCCGATGACGCTGCCGATGCCCACGCGAGCGATCGGCGCGATGCTCACGCCGTCAACCCGGTAGACGCCTACTTCGAGAGAGCCCGCGGCGACCAAATACAGCGCGCGGCCCGCCGCGCCGCGCTGGATCACCATTTCGCTCGCCCGGAAACGTTGCGGCGTGGTATGAACGAGAAGATTCTTCCAGTTATCTTCGCTCCAGTCCGGCAGCAGCAGGGCATCGCTGTCCAAACGCGCCGCGGCAGATGGTTCTCCCCTGAAAACCGCAACGTAATCCACGCTGCTCATCATCGCTCTCCCACCAGCGCAAGAAGATTACCCATCATTATACCCACAGCATAGGCCGTCGCTCGCGCTAAGGCGCGGCGCCGAGCGGCCAGCGTCCGATGACGTCGTAGGCAGTCGCGCCATCCCGCCGCAGCGACTGCACCAGCACGAAATCGCCCGCAGACCAGAGGACGCGGCCGGCGGCCCCCCCTGCCGGCCCGCGTCGCGCATTGCGCAACAGCGTAATATGCGGCAGATACTCGCGCTCTTCGCAGGGAAAGCCCGCCGTCCGCAGCCGCTGTGCCAGGTCCGCAACGAGTTTGCTTAGGGCTGCCGGACACTCCGCCGCGCCGGCCCACACGATGCGGTTATGGCGCCAGTAATTGAGTGTATCTACCGCCAGGTCGAAGGGCGGCGCCGCGACAGCGGCCGCGAGCGCGTGCAGATCAGCGATGCGCTCGATTGAAACATCGCCCAGGAACAGCAGGGTCAGATGGATATTGCGCTCGAGCATCATGCGCCCGCCGCATTGTCTGTGCACGGACCGGGCAAGCTGGGCCAGCGCCGCACGCACTTTGTCGCCCGGCCAGAGCGCAAAGAACAGGCGTGCGGCAGTCTCCTGCGGCATCTTCAGCAGCTTGCTGAACAAACGTCCGTCACTATCAGCCGCCCGAGCCGTCGTTTTCCGCGTTCCGCCGCGTGATGAGCGTCACCGCTTCGGCCGCAATGCCCTCGCCGCGCCCGATGAATCCAAGCTGCTCCGTGGTCTTGGCCTTGATGTTGACATCGGCCGGCGAAATGCCAAGATCGGCGGCGATGTTCTCGCGCATCGCTCCGATGTGTGGCGCCATTTTCGGCGCCTGGGCGATGATCGTGGCATCGATATTGACCACCCGCCAGTTGTGCGCCGCGAGAAGCCGCGCGACCTCGCGCAGGAGTCTCCGGCTGTCGACGTCCTTATAGCGCGGATCAGTATCGGGAAAATGCGCGCCGATGTCGCCCAATGCGGCGGCGCCGATCAACGCATCGCACACAGCGTGCAGCAGCACGTCGGCGTCGGAGTGCCCAGCAAGGCCTTTTTCGTATGGAAGCTCGACGCCGCCGATAACAAGCTTCCTGCCTGCAACCAGCGGGTGCACGTCAAATCCCTGCCCGATTCTCATAAGAACTCATGCCCTTCAAGATCAACTCGGCGAGGGCGAGGTCTTCGGGATACGTGACCTTCAGGTTACGCACGTCGCCCATCACCAGGCGCGGTTTCAGGCCGAGGTTCTCGATCGCACGCGCTTCGTCGGTGGCAACGGCATGATCGGTGGCGCGCAACGCCTCGATGAGCAGCCGGTAACGGAACATCTGCGGCGTCTGCGCCTGCCACAGGTTGTCGCGCGGCTCGCTCTCGAGAACGCGTCCCTCGCGGTTCGCGCGCTTCAACGTATCGGCCACCGGAACCGCGAGAAGCCCTCCGGTTTCGTCCTCGGCGAGTTCGGCGATCAGGCGCTCGAGTTCGGCAGCCCCCAGGCAGGGCCGAGCCGCGTCGTGCACCAGCACCCAGTCGGACGCGGCGATCGCGTCATGGGCGGCGAGCAGCCCGTTGAACACGCTTGCCGCCCGCGTCTCACCTCCGCAGTAAAGCGGCTCGATCTCGAGCCCGAACCGCCGCCAGTCAAATCGCGTGAAATGGGAGTCGCCTTGGGCAAGTACCACGAATACCTGCTCGATCGACCGGTGCTCGCACAAGCGTCTGAGCGAGTAATAGAGCAGCGGCCGGCCCGCGAGTTCCAAGTACTGTTTTGGCCGTTCCCGGCCCATACGGGAGCCGCCGCCCGCGGCTGGGATGAGGGCAAAGAACTTCGGCATGTGCCTGACGCTGGAAGGGTCTTGCCGCATTGTAGCAGCATCATCAGAAACCTACGGTCCGTGATGCGCCGATCAGCTCGCCCGGGATTATAATGAGACAACGCTTGATTTCGTTTCCATCGACCCGCATCCAGCGCCATGGCGAGCGCCACCTCCAGCCGCATCCGTCCCGCAGCGGTCGCCGGCATGTTCTATGCCCGCGACCGGCAGGAGCTCGCGCGAACGCTCGATGCGATGCTTGCGTCGGCAGCGGACCGGGCGCCTGCCCGCGCCGTGCCAAAAGCAATCATCGCCCCGCACGCGGGCTACATCTATTCGGGTCCCATTGCAGCCAGCGTTTATGCTTTGCTCAAGCCGGCGCGGGGGCGCATCACCCGTGTCGTGCTGCTGGGGCCGACACATCGTGTTGCGGTGCGCGGGCTTGCCCTTCCCGAAAGCGATGCGTTCGCGACCCCTCTGGGCACGGTGGAAATCGACCGCGAGGCCGCGGCAGCGATCCGCGCCCTGCCGCAGGTGGTCCTCAACTCCGCTGCCCACACCTGGGAGCATTCGCTCGAAGTGCACGTGCCGTTCCTGCAGAGCGTGCTCGATGAGTTCAGGCTCGTGCCGCTGGCGGTCGGTTACGCCGAACCGGAGCAGGTGGCCGAAGTGCTCGATGCCCTGTGGGGCGGACCGGAGACGTTGATCGTGATCAGCTCCGATCTCTCGCATTACCTGAGCCACAGCGAAGCACAGGCACTGGATCGCCGCACTGCGGAAGCGATTCTGGACCTGCGCACCGACATCACGCACGAACAGGCGTGCGGCGCCACGCCGGTTACCGGACTCAATCTCGCCGCGCAGCGACGGCGTTTGAAGCCCGAGCTTGTCGACCTGCGCAACTCGGGCGACACCGCGGGCGACAAAAACCGCGTGGTGGGTTACGGCGCGTTCGCGTTCTTCGAAGAGCCTTTCCATGCGCACTGAGACCGGACCTATACTGCTGCCCCGGGACGCCGGCGCCACGTTGTTGCCGCTCGCCCGCGCCGCAATCGGGCGCGAGCTGGGCTGGTTGCACTCGGCTGCCGCGGATGCCGGCTGGCTTCGCGAACTCGGCGCATGCTTCATTACCCTCACCCACAACGCCAAGCTGCGCGGGTGCATCGGCACACTGCGCGCTCACCGGGCGCTCGGCGAGGACGTCAAGGCAAACGCCGTGGCAGCGGCGTTTCGCGATCCCCGGTTCAAGCCGCTCACCCTGGACGAATTCCATGCGGTCGAAGTGGAAGTCTCGGTGCTCTCGGCGCTCGCGCCCATCACATTCACCGACGAGCAGGATGCGCTCAGGCAGTTGCGCACCGGGATCGACGGCGTAATATTCCAGTACGGACATCACAGCGGGACATTCCTGCCGCAGGTATGGGAAAGCTTCGATCAACCTGCGGAATTCATGGGGCAACTCAAATATAAGGCGGGGTTGCCGCCCGATTTCTGGAATGCTGAAGTGAAGCTTTCGCGCTATACCGTCATCAAGTGGCGCGAAGGACAGTAATGGGTGATGAGTCATGGGTGATGAGTGATGGGTGATGAATGACGAGTGACGAGTGATTGGTGATGAGTAATGGGCTTTTTCCCATTACCCATTACCCATTACCCATTACCCATTACCCATAACTCATTACGGACTACGACTACGATGGGCGCAAACGATTACCCGGGCCGCTGGTGGCACATGCTGGAGGACGGCCGCATGCAATGCGACCTGTGCCCGCGCGACTGCCGCCTGCACGAGGGACAGCGCGGCGCGTGCTTCGTGCGCCAGCGGGTGGGTGATGCGATGGTGCTCACCACCTATGGTCGCTCCTCGGGTTTCTGCATCGACCCGGTCGAGAAGAAGCCCCTCAATCATTTTTACCCCGGATCGAGCATCTTCTCCTTCGGCACCGCGGGCTGCAACCTCGCCTGCAAGTTCTGCCAGAACTGGGACATCTCCAAGTCACGCGAGATGGATACGCTCGCCGACCAGGCTTCGCCCGAAGCGATCGCGCAGGCCGCGGCCGCGAGCGGCTGCAAGAGTGTGGCTTTCACATACAACGATCCGGTGATCTTCGCCGAATACGCGATGGACGTTGCCGATGCTTGCCACGCGCATGGGATCAAGGCGGTCGCCGTCACGGCGGGTTACATACACGACCAGGCGCGTCGCGAGTTCTACGCCAAGATGGACGCCGCCAACGTCGACTTGAAGGGGTTCACCGACGAGTTCTATTTCAGGCTGTGCGGCGCACATCTGAACCCGGTGCTTGACACCCTCGTTTATCTCAGGCACGAGACCGACGTCTGGTTCGAGATCACCACCCTTCTCATCCCCGGCAAGAATGACTCCGACGAGGAAATCCGCGCCGAGTGCCAGTGGATCATGCGAGAGCTGGGGCCCGACGTACCGCTGCACTTCACGGCCTTCCATCCCGACTACAAGATGATGGATACGCCGCACACGCCCCCGGCGACACTCACACGCGCACGCCATATCGGCCTCAGCGAAGGGCTGCACTACGTCTACACCGGCAACGTGCACGACGAGAAGGGCGGCTCCACGTACTGCCCGGGCTGCGGCGCGCCGCTCATTCTGCGCGACTGGTATCGCATCGACGATTACCGCGTCACCGCGGACGGCAAGTGCCCCGATTGCGGTGTCGCGCTCCCCGGGCGATTCGAAACCTTCAAGCGCGCCTTCGGCCCGCGCCGCATTCCGGTCGCGATCAACCGCGTCTCTTGATTCCCGCTGCGGGCGCCGCAGCCGAACCCCCGGCCGCCTTCCACCCGTCCGCCCGCCCGGAATGCGGGCAATGAGCCAGGGGTTCGGAAATCCCCGTTATAATAAGCGCCTTTTGCAGCACTGATGTTGCGCATTCCCGTACCGGCGCCGGGCGAGCGCCAGCAAGCCGGCGTATTTCACGGCTCGAGCGACGCGCTCGGGGTGGCCGAACTCGCCCTGCGCGCGCGTCCCGTTCTCGTCATCACCGAAAACGCCTGGCACGCGCAGCGACTGCTGGAAGAAATCCCGTTCTTCGCGCGTGAGCTCAAGGTCCACCTCTTCCCCGATTGGGAAACGCTGCCCTACGACCAGTTCTCGCCGCACCACGATCTCGTCTCGGAGCGGCTTGCCACGCTCTACCAGTTGATGCACCACGCCTTCGACGTGGCGGTCGTCCCGGTCACGACGGCGCTCTACCGCTTAGCGCCCGTCGAGTATCTCGCCGCCCATACCTTTTTCTTCAAGCAGGGCGAGAAGCTCGGCGCGAGCGAATTGCGCCGGCAGCTCGCCCTCGCCGGCTACACGCATGTGACCCAGGTGCTCGCGCCGGGCGAATACTGTTTCCGGGGCGGGTTGATCGATCTCTTTCCGATGGGGAGCGCCGTTCCCTATCGCATCGATCTCCTCGATGACGAAATCGAAAGCATCCGCAGTTTCGACGCCGACACCCAGCGCTCGATCTACAAGGTCAACGAAGTGCGGCTTCTGCCGGCGCGCGAATTTCCGATCGATGAAGCGGGCCAGACGCACTTTCGCCGCAACTTCCGCGACACGTTCGAGGGCGATCCGTCGCGCAGCCGCGTTTACAAGGACGTGAGCAAAGGCATTCCGGCTCCGGGCATCGAGTATTATTTGCCGATCTTCTTCGACAAAACGGCGCTCATCACCGATTACCTGCCGCAAGGCACCGTGACTTGCATGCATGGCGGAATTGCGCACGCGATCGAGCAGTTCTGGGCTGACACGCATGCGCGCTACGCAATGCTGCGCGGCGACCGCGCCAACCCGGTACTGCCACCGCACGAGCTGTTCGCGACTACGGACGAGTTTTTCGGCGCGATCAAACCCTTCGCCCGCGTCGAGTTTTCATTTCCTTCCCCTTCGACAGAGCTTGCTCCTTCCACCTTGACTGACCTTGCTCCTTCCCCCTTGAGGGGGCTTGCTCCTTCCCCCTTGAGGGGGGAAGGCGGGGATGGGGGTGACGCGGAGGGAGGGGGAACCTCAACCTCGAGCGATTCCATCACCCCCACCCTATCCCTCCCGGCTCAAGGGGGAGAGGATGCTCTCACCCCTACCCTAACCCTCCCCCCTC
>Ga0156226_1385_pt1 | contig 10861 bp, 13 predicted proteins | sample RifCSPlowO2_12_FD_107874 | JGI IMG/M metagenome (GOLD analysis project Ga0156226, IMG submission 107874) | Betaproteobacteria bacterium RIFCSPLOWO2_12_FULL_62_13
CGCATCGATGGCAGCCTACGCAGCCTCCTGCGGATGCAGCGCGATCTTGTGCGCTTCGACGCTGCGCGCTTCAAGCAGATGCAGTGCGTCCGCCGCATGCGCGAGCGGCAGCCGGTGACTGATATAGAGGTCGGGATCGACCGCGCGTTTGGCCACGAGATCAAGGCACGGGGCGAACGCCTGGAAATTGCCGCGCGAGAAGTTGATGTCGATATCGCAGCACACCCGTTGGCCGATCGGAACGCCCTCCACACCGGAGCCGAGCGCCACCACCTCGCCCGCAAACTCGTGTCCGAGGATGCGCGGGAAGACGAGCCAAGGGTGCTTGCCGTAAAACCCGTGCAGGTCGGAACCGCAAATCGAGCAGGCGTGAACTTCGACAATCACCTCGTTCGCCGCGGGAGCAGGATCGGCCACCGTTTCGTAACGGAGGTCGGCTGCGCCGTGGAGTACTGCTGCTTTCATATCCGTGTACTCCCCGTCCCGATCATTGTTCTGCTTTCGTTTCCCGCCTCCCGCCTCTGTCCTCTCGCCCCGCTCAAGGTTGAGCCTTCAACCGGTCCGGCAGCTTGACGCCCTGTTCTTCGAAGTAACGGATCGCGCCCGGGTGCAGCGGCACCGTTGCATACACGATATTCTTCGTCTCCATCCGCGCGAACGCCCTGTGCGCGGCGGCGAGCTGATCCTTCTTGGCGAAGCTCGCCTTGACGAGAGCGTAAACCAGGCTCTCCGGCAGGTCCTTGTGCACGATGTAAATATTGTAGGAAGCGACGGTGGGAATCGGCCGGGTTTGTCCCTTGTACGAGTTGGCGGGAATGTCGTAGGCAAACAGCGCGGTGTGCTTGGCCAGGTATTTCTGTCGCTCCTCTTTGGTCATCGGGATCAACACCATTTCATGGTTCACCTCGAACTCCGACACCGCCGGATGCGGTATGGCTCCCGCGACCGCCGCGATATCGAGCCGACCGTCGCCGAGCAACGTATTGGCGTCGTTAGGGCCAACGTTGGAGATGCGCCCGGGTTTCAAGCCCAGGACTTCGACCATGTCGCGCAGGACGTTGTCGGTCCAGGACCGGCGGCGGCTGGGATTGACCGACTTGCCGTTTATGCCGGCAAGCGTAGTGATCCCGGCCCTACGAGTGGTATAGAACTGCATCACCCACGGATCCAGCACCAGCAGCGCGCGCTGAGCGCGGATCTGGCGGCCCTTGGTCCAATCCGCGCCATTCCACCCTTCGAGCGACGTGTCGCCGGCGGACAATCCCACCTCCGCTTTCTTGTCCTCGATCATGAGCGGGTTCACTTGAAGACCGGTAGTGGCCTCCACCGAAATCGGAATCCCCGCCTCGGCGCCGACGGCGGACGCCCATGCGCTTCCGGTCGGAAAGCCGAATCCTCCGGCCGGCCCCGTCACGAACGTCAAACGCGACGGCCATTTCGATTTGTCGGTCGGTTGCGCGGGCAGATCGGCACTGAAAGCTGCGCCCGCGATCACCAGCAGGACTGCAAGAATGCGTGTGCACATCATGATTGCCTCCTCTTTTCACCATTTACGATTCATCGCCTCACCTGCCCGCCGAACCAATGGCGCGCTGTGCTACCAAGTTCTGCCAGGCTATCACAGCGGCCATCACCGCTATCCCGCCAAGATTTATCGTCCAGTCACGGTTCAGCACTGCGATCGCGGCTGCAAACACGATTATCCGGCAAAGCGGGTTGAAGTTGCTGTTGGCGGCGCCCGCCAGGCCGTAGGCGCTGGCAAAGCCCATCGCCGTTGCGCGTAGGATATCGTACCAGGGGCCCGCCCACAGGATGGCCGGGTTGAAGATGAAGACGAACGGAACGATATACGCGGCAATTGACAGTCGGGTGGCAAGCCATCCGGTCTTATCAGGATCCGATCCGGCGATGCCGGCGGCTGTGAATGCGGCGAGGGCGACCGGGGGTGTAAGCGTGGACACGCAGGCGTAATACATGATGAACATGTGCGCCGCGAGCATCGGCACGCCGAGTTTGACCATGACCGGGGCGCCAACTGCCGCCGTCAGGATGTAGGCCGGAACGGTCGGCAGCGGAAAGCCGAGCAGGATAGTCACCAGCATGACGATGATAAGTGTCAATACCAGGTGCTGCTGACCATAGGCGAGCACCAGGTCGACGAAGCGGTTGCCGAGTCCGGTGAGAATGAACACACCGACCAGGATGCCCGCGCAAGCGCAGGCTGCGACGGCCTCGAGCGACCCGGTCGCGCCTTCCCGTAACGCGCTCTTGATCGTTTGCCAACTCATGAAACGGCGCCGGCGCATGAAATCGACGGCCAGTGCCGCCAGGATGCTGACGATCGCCGACTGCATAACCGAGCGCCCGGCCATCACGATCATCACGACCAGCGTTACGATCGGCAGCAGCAATAGCCACCCTTCCCGCAAAACCTTGCCGAGTCGCGGCATGTCCTCCCTGGGCGTCGCCTTGAGGCCGAGCTTGATGGCTTCGAAATCGATCACGAACCACATCGCCGTGAAGTAACAGATCGCCGGAATCAGGGCGGCGAGCATGACCTCGCGGTACGGCGTCTCGGTTGCTTCGGCGAGCACGAATGCCACCGAACCCATGACCGGCGGCATGATCTGTCCGCCGGTGGAGGCCGCCGCCTCCACGGCGCCGGCGAAAGCGGGGCTGTAGCCGACGCGCTTCATGAGCGGAATGGTGAAGGTGCCCACCGCCGCGACGTTGCTCATCGAGCTGCCCGAAATCGTGCCGAACATCGCGCTCGCAAAAATCGCGACCTTCGCGGGGCCGCCGCGCCGGCCACCCGCGAGCGCCGTGGCAAGCTGGATGAAGAAGTGCCCGACGTTGGTAGCACGCAGAAACGCCCCGAAGGTGACGAACAGCACGATATAGGTCGAGGCCGCTCCCATCGCAAAGCCAAAAATGCCCTCCGTACTGACGAGTGTCGCCATCGTGCGGTCGAACTCGTAGCCGCGGTGGCCCAGGAAGCCGGGCAGCTCGCCGCCCCACAGCGCATAGGCGATGAAGACGAGCGCCAGAATCGGAAACGACGACCCCAGCACGCGGCGCGACATTTCGATCGTGAGCGCAACGGCGGTCAGTCCGAAAATCCAGTCTGCCGTGTTGGGCTCATAACCCGTGCGCAGATACATCCCCTCGTACTCGACGCCCAGGTAGACCATGGCCGCGAGCGCGGCTGCGCACAGGACGATGTCGAGCGGCTGGACTCGCTCGCGGCCGGCAGCGGTGGCGGGAAACAGCAAGAACGCCAGCATCCAGAAGAGCCCCAGGCTGAATCCCAGGAACAGCCAGGGATCGATGGAAATGACGGCGAGCGCAACGATGTGGTAGAGCGTAGTGAGAATGGCGAGCGCTGAAAACGCCTTCGACCACCATCCACTGAGTTGCCGCGCCGCGCCCGCGCGTTCTTCAACCGGCAGGCCGGAAGTGGGTGTGTTCGTATCGTTCACGTCCTGGCCGTCTCAGTTACGAGTTCGAATACGGGAGCCTGAAGCTCGCATTCATCGAGCCGCCGCAAGTTGAGCCCCTTGATTTCGGCGCCCATTACGCCCCTGAAGGCAACGACCTCCAGCTTGCCGATGCGGCCTCGGATGATGGACTGGCTGGCAAGCGCCGACATGTCTCGACCTTGAACTTGGCCTTATAAACCGGCGCAAACGATATATCAATAGCTTACGTGCAATGGACGGCCATCATCCGTGGTTTCCGTTCCGAGTTGCGGCGTGGCGGTTGATCGCGGCCGGTTTTAGGCGTAGCATGAAATCACACGCCAGAAGAATCACAGGGAGGCCCTCTAGAGCAATGCACGGAAAGGAGGCTTGCCATGTGTTATGGATGGTATGAAGACGCACTGCTTGCGGAACGCTTGAAACGCGCGAAGCAAAAGTCTGACGAGTTGCAGCGGCAGACTGAATCCCGGACGCCGGCGCGGAAACCGGACAAAGCGCAGAAACCGGAACGTGAAACAGAGACCCAGCCGGACGCCGTCCCGGTCTAAAGTCAAAGCCCCGCTCCGGCGGGGCTTTTCTTATTGAGCCTCGTGCAAATGGGCGACAGCCCATGTGCACCACAAATGCGCCCGCGGCGGGCGGAGCAGGTTCCGTCGGCCTTGGCCGATGGATGCGACCCCGCAGCGGGATGCAGCGCCGCAATTCCCCGCGTGCTTATGTGCGCCTTCACGGTCGCATCCCCAAAATCGGGGGCCCTGCTCCACGTTCCGGCGCACCCTCGCCCTCTGGGAGGGGCGGGGGTGAGGGCTGAGCGGAGTCAGGCATTTCTACGAAGCTCAGTAGAGCTGCTTCACCACCTTGAAGCGCGCCCAGTCGAAGTCTTCTCCGCCCTCGATCAACCCGGAGGGCGCCACCAGATACGCCTTGTCCCGGACGCGCATCTCGAGGTTACGCTTCTGCGTGAAGCTCCCGAGGCGCATCAACACCGCAATCTCCCGGTTCTTGTCCGGCTTGTGGGAAAGCAGCACTGCGAGGCTATCCTGGCCAGCGGCGCCACCTGAGGCTGCAGTCCCGGCCGGCGAGAGCTTCACTGGAAGCGCGATCGCGCCGAGAACCTGGATGCCCACGCGGCGCTGCTCGTACCTGTCGCGTGTGACGCGGCGGACGATGCCGACGCGGCAAACCGTCGAAGTCTCGAGGCGGAGCGCAACGAGACTGCCTATCTTGAGCCAATCGCCCGTGACCCGCGGCAGGATCGCGCCATAGCCGCCGTCGCTCACGTTGAAAACAATCCAGCTCTCCGCGGCTGCGGGGTCGCTGAACTCGAGTGAACTCGCGTCGGTGACGGCCTGGGTCCAGCGCAGGATTTCGGGAAAGCCCGGCACTACGGTAATCCGCGTCGCCAGATCACGGCGCTGCGCGCTGCGCGCCGGCGGCTTGTCTGCCCAGTACTGATCGAGGTGCGCGAGCGCCGACAGGATCGTGTCCACGTCGAACTTTCCGCCAAGGTTGACGTCGTTCGGCAGCGTCCCTTTTTTTCCGATCTCCGCAATGAGATTGCGCAGCGCCTGCGCCGCATCGCCGGCGCCAAAGAAGCGCACCATCGGACCCGCTGCTGCGCCCTTGCGCGCACGCGCGGGCGGCTGGTGCATTGACAGATCGAAAAAGAAGCCACAGCCGGGCGCGGCCTTCCCTTGCAACGTGAAACGGCTGCCGAAGTGCGCCACCGTGCGCTCCGCGATGTGCAGCTTGGCCGGCGCCAGACTGTCGGGCGAAGACATCACGAGCATCAGCGCCTTGAGGAATTCTTCCTGCGCGCTGGACTCGCCGTGCTGGCCGGAGTAGATCGTGGCGCGTGTGGTCGCGAAGCCCTGGCCCTCGGCGAAGGCGTAGGCGCGTGCGAGGTCGCGCCAGATGCGGTCCTCGATCAGGCCGTAGCGCAGCAGGATCCACTTGAGCTGCACCGTCAGCACCCGCAGCGCGCGCCCAACCGCAAGCGGCAAGTCCTTCTTCACCGCGCGCGAACCGGAGGCGCCCGCCTGGAACTGCTCGATGCAACAGAGATAGGCCGCACCGAGCATCTTCCAGAATCCGAAGGAAGCGTTCCAGAGCCGGCCCTCGTATGACTTCTGTAAACGGGGCGCGTCAACGTATTCCTGCGCAAGCTTCGACTGGAAGCTCTTCGCGCCCCGGTCGAGCAGATCGATCAGCGCGAGCCGATGGTCGAGCTTGAAGCCCTCGGTGCGAATGATCGAATCGAGCCAGGAGGTGATTTCCTCGAGCACCCTCAACGAGTCTTGGCCCAACAGCTCGGCCACCATTTGCCGAGCCTTCTTCATGTTGGCCATGGGATGGTCGGGCTTGCTGCCGGTAAGCCAGGTAAGCATCGTGGGCTCCTGCACGAAGGGAGTTCAATGCCTCTATCATAGCCAAAAAACCGGCGCCCGGCCCGGCAAGCCCGGCCGGGCGCCGGCAAAGACGCCGAGGCTACGGTTCCAGCGTCAGTTTCTCTTTGACTGCTGATGCCACCTTGTCGAGAAAGAGCTGGTAAGCGGCGCCGCGTTCCACAAGATCATCGTGCTCAATCTGCAAATTGACGGACCCCAAGCCGTTCCAGACCTTCACTGCATGGGTTCCGGTGACCATTTCAAATTTCCCATTGTCCCAAAGAATATTGAAATCGATTCCACAATGGCGATGAATGTCCTTCGTGGCGCGCACTATCGTGTCCTGGTAGGCAAACAGGTCCTGACTCAATGCTGTGGTGTTCATTCCGGTTCCTTTCCGAGCCAGCGGGAAGGTGCAAACGTGGCAAGCGCTGCAACCAGAACCACCGGAGCAAGGATATCCATGACTACGCCTTCGAAAGTGCGGAGGGCGGGGAGCCGGTCTGATAAAACGCCTGTTCTCCCAATGGGTATTGCCTTATTTGCCCTCCTTGCGAAAAGACTACGCCCCGCGCGGCGTGCCGCTTTGATCTAGCGCAAAGTCTTGTGTTTTTTCGGCTGTGCGGCCTGCCATTTCATGCCACTTGGACGATGCGCGGTGCCGGCGCGTAACGGCTTGATGTTTGATCTACGTCAACGCTTGGCGCCGTCAGCCCCGTGTATATTGACGCGAGCTTGAGTCAGGAAAGCAAATCCCCGACGACGGAGACGATACATGACCCTTAAACGATTCTGGACATCGACGCCCCTACTGGCAGTGGTGTCGTTTTTGATATTGGCGACTTCAGCCCTGTCCCAGCAGGTGCCGCGCAGCCCTGTCGTTACCGTGTATGAAAGCCCGACTTGAGGGTGCTGCTCCAAGTGGGTAGGCTACCTGCGAGAAAATGGTTTCAAGGTCGAGCAAAAGTTTGCAACGGACTCTCAACTGGACGCGGTGAAAGCGAAGTACGGCGTGCCGTCCGCACTCAGGACATGTCACACGGCGCTCGTTGAGGGCTATGTGATCGAAGGACACGTGCCCGCGGATGCGATTACCAGGTTATTGAAGGAAAAACCGCCGGTCATCGGGTTGGCCGTGCCGGGAATGCCCGGCGGATCACCCGGAATGGAGGGCAACCGTCCCGAGCCGTACAATGTGCTCGCTTTCGATCGGCAGGGCCGGGTGTCGGTGTACGTACGAAAGTGATCTTGAGCGAGGGTTCACGCTCAGAACTTCACCCCCGTTTTTTTCACCAGGCCATGCCACTTCTCGAACTCGGCTTCGACTTCGCAACTGAGATCAATTCCTGCACGTTGCTCACCGGCAGGGACGACGTCGTAAGCACGAGGTACGGCGCGGAAGTGAGAATAGTCACCGGTTGCAGATCGCGCACCGGATCGCAACTCTGCGGGCGAATGGCGGCGTTGGTGACGACGCCGCTGTGCACAGCAGGCCGAACGACAGCACCGCGGCCGCCGCGCAAACAAGGTTTGATTTACCGGAATCTACCATCTCTCCTTCTTTGTTGTATGCGTCGCGCTACATCCGCCTGCGCACCATCAGCGCCGGTGTTCCAGCAGCCGCGGAAGATCGCGTGCAGCCTTGACCCCCTTCGCCGCCTCGTCAGCGTCGAAATCGCCGGCCTTGTGCTGCGGATAGACGTAGATATTCAATTCGGGCATACCGAGCGCCTGTGCCTGCGCCCGTGCGGCATGCTCGAAGAAATCATGAACGAAGACTATTGTTGGATGGCCCGACTTCGCAAAAAAGATTCCGTCGCGCACGGCGCCGGAGGTGCAGGAGCCTCAGGCTCCGACACCGACCAATACGTAATCCGTCTCCTCGAGCACGCGGTTGGCATCGGCCCTGGGCGCCGGCGCCCACGTGTTTGCCTTGTACACGCGGCATATGTTCGACGGTTTCAGCGTCGATCGTATTTCGCTTTCGAACGCCTTCCAGAACGCGAGCGCCGAAACGTGCTGATTGAAGACGCAGCCCACCCGCTTCCCCTCGAGGCTGTGCAGCACACGCTGCGCCTGCCGCTGCACCGTCTCCACCTCCCCCACCGGATCAAACAACTGGATGCTCATCTTCAGCCCCTTACAGAATTAGTTCCCGCGCCCCCGGCCGGAAATTCGACGCGCTTGCTGACCGTGAATCCGCCAAGCGCGCCCCAGCCCGAGCACAGCGCGCAAAATCCGGCGCCCGAACCCCATCCGCCGGCGACGAGCAAGACCAGATTCTCGGGATTGCGCACGAAAGGAACCAGCGCATTGTCATCGTCCGGGTCGACCAACTTGCTCCAATGCATCGGGTGCGTTTTGGATATCGAGCGGCGGCGCTTCACTTCATGCACGGGACGCCTCGCCAAACGCATGATCTCCTGCTTCACCTGAAGCTTGGCGAGGCCGGCGCCGGCGAGATTCTTCGCGGTCATCGGTCCGAGCACCAGAACGAGATCGCCGCCCGTGATGTTGTTGCTTCCCAGCGTGGCGATCGAATCGGCGAGCAGATAAAGCACGTCTTCGACGGGGCTGTAGCCGGAGCCCGTGGCGACCGAGTACGGCGCGGTGGTCGCGGTCACTGTGACGATGGTGTCCTCGGCGCCGAAGCCGCGCTCCACCTGCAGCGCTTCCCACGGATTCGAATCCGCGTCCTCGGCCACGCAGAAGCTGAAATACCCGGGGTGGCCCAGCGTCGTCTTGCACGGCTCGCCGGGATAACCGCCGCCGATGTTCCACAAAATCAGCCGCACCGCACGCCCGATCGTCGCGCTCGCGCGGCAGCCGTGCCCAAGCGCGCCCTCCTTGGTGTTGAACCCCAGCGTCTTCACCGCCGGACCACTCACCATGCACAACGGCGTGCACGCATGCGTGGTGGTCTGCACCCCGTTCAAATTGAAGCGCTCTTCCAGCATCGCCTCCACCGCCGCTATTACCACCGGAACATACTCCGGCTTGCAGCCCGCCATGACGCAGTTGATCGCGATCTTCTCGATCGTGGCAACGCCGTTGCGCGGCGGGATGATCCCGACGACTTCATCCGGGGCCCGCTGGAGGTAAGCGAGGATGCGTTCGATCGGTCCGCGAGTGGGCGCGACGACCGGCAGACCGTCCGTCCAATTTTGCTGGTAGCAAAACTCGACGGCCGCCTCGATGTCCGGAGCCTCAAAGATGCGTGATGCGAGCTGCATGTCAGCTCCCTTTTCTTACTTGGTTTCGGCGGCCATCAGAAGAACCAATGCGGATAGACGCGTTTGGTTCTGCGTTCTTCCTTCTTCATGGTCGAGATTCTAACGCCGGTGCAGCAAATCGACCTGTAGAAAGCTGTGATCTACAAGAAGTAAGTGGCGAAATGGCTACTTATGGTGTGGCTGGCGTCCCCACGGAAAGCGTTGCCGAACCCCTCCCCGACCGCTGGAGTGGTCTTGAGACTGCCGGGGCGCCCGTTTCGCCTCCCGCTACGCGTCGTGAGGCGACGAGTTAGCGCGCGGATGACATTACTTACACGTCTATGGCAGGCCGGCAATACCTTGACACCAACGAGACACCCGCTCAAGCTCTCACCTATGCGACCGTCGCCGCCCTCGAGTACGTTATGCAAGTTCACCTCGTTCAACGCGTCATACGAGGCCTCGTTCGCGTCTCCCCTTTTTGCGATTGCGACATCCAATATGGCTCTGATAAGTAGCCTCTTCAATGCGATCAGCCCGCGTTTTCCCATTCGGACAACGGATATACAGGTCCACGGCGGGCATTTAGTGTCGGATGTAAGAGTGAGAGTCTCGCTCTTTAACGGTAATGCCATATTGGAGACCACCGCCGACAAGTTCTCGGCACAGTTTACCGGTGCACAAGGACAGCAAGACGTCGAGATCATCAAGGATTGCGTTTCCCTAGCATTGGACGGCCTCCGCTCTTGGAATACCGAGCTAAAGGTTCGACAGGAAATCCTAAAAGCAACCTTTTTTGGCGATCTTCTACAGGACAATATAACTTCGACGGACGTTATTAACGCTTGCATCAATGCCAACGAGAGATTTACGCCAGAAAGCTATGGAGCAGCGTCAATTCACCCGGCCTTGCGGATCGAACTCGAAAATCCTGAGGAAAGCTGGCGGGTAAGTCTCGACCTGGTCCGTTCTTGGGTCGCCCCTAAGGGATTTCTCCTGATTGCTGACGCTACGTTTCAGGATGGAACCATCTATAGTACTCTACAAGAAAAAGTGGACTTTATTAATAAGCGGATTGCAAGATTTCTGGCCGACGCGGGCTTGACCTCCAGCAGTGACCAACCAGCATGACTTTGCGAGGCTATCCTGATGCTACGTCCTAACGGCAAAGGACTACAACCCGGCCCACCGCGACCATCCTATCAGCCCGAAATCGAACAGGAGATCCGGTTCGCAAGAACTCCTTTTCAGCAACGAGCCGGGACCCTCGGCGCAAGAAAAGCTAGCCCCTATCAGCTTACCGAACGGCACCAGCAAATGGTCGCCGACGTTGAACCTTTCCAACCGGGCCGCTTAACTGGGCCAGTTAAGGTGTTCGCAAAGTTAGTGGAGTCATGGAACTTGTCCGATGATGACGCTTCCGTCTTCTTGGGATTCGAGCCAGCAGACAAGAACCTGGTTCGCAGTATCCTTGAAGGCCGAACTACTCTTCGAGGAAGGGATGCTAAGGACCGCATCACAAGTCTCTACGTGATTTGGAGCATCCTCACCACTATGTTTGGGGATGCAGTTACCGCGACGCGGTGGATGTCCGAACGCCAACGCGCACTTGGCGACAAATCCCCGATTACCCTTCTTAAGGAGGGGTCTATGGAAAACCTCCTACGCGTTAAACATCTAGTCGAGTTTATCGCGGGCCACGTGTCGTGATTGAAGCATTGTCTCGAAACTCGTTAGCGACGACCGCTTACCACTGCACTGTTATACCCGATCACCTGCAATT
>Ga0156226_1110_pt1 | contig 10796 bp, 10 predicted proteins | sample RifCSPlowO2_12_FD_107874 | JGI IMG/M metagenome (GOLD analysis project Ga0156226, IMG submission 107874) | Betaproteobacteria bacterium RIFCSPLOWO2_12_FULL_62_13
TAGTCGCAAACCACGTTGCTCATTATGGCTCAGATTTCCGCTGGTCGGAATTTTCGCTGCCAAGGCCGGTGGCGCCAGGCATGGAAAAATCAAGATCGTGGACGCGAATCTGCGCCGTCATCAATTGCTGGAGCAGCGTGCGGAAGAGAGAAGAAAGGGCAGCCTGTTTAGCTAATTGGATCTGCTCTTTCCGGTCGAGCGCGGCGAAAATGCGGGTAATCTCGTGCTGTTCGTCCAAGGAAGGCACAAGAATGGGGTAGGTCTTCAGGTAGCCGCACGTCAAGGCGCCCTTCGTACTTCCGCCAGCCTGACTGATTGAGCGTAAGTGTTCGTAGCGAGTCTGCATGAACCACAAGACAAACTCCGGCATCACGCGCGGCGAAGTGAATTGTGCGTACGCCAAGTGCTGGTTGATGCAGGTTTCGAAGCTTACGAGGGCTGAGTTGCCGAGCGTCTTCCCTTGGCCAGTGATTGCAATGAGAAGGCTGCCGGGCTTCACGCGCGGCAAGCGGCACTCTTTGACAGCGAGGTCCGTTACGAACTGATACGCCCCGGTAATGAATCGCTCGTGAATTTTGGCGCTGTTCAGCCAAGGAATGGTGCCTCCCTGCCAGTAGCCATCATTACCGCGCTTCGGAGTCGAACCATTCCCGATCTTTGCCAACGACCCCAGCGGCACCACATCCCAACTCTCAGGCACGGGGCCGATTTCGGTTTGTTTTTGGGGTTCGCCGTGCAGGCCGTGGGTGAAGAGTTGGTGGAGGAGCGTTTTTTTCAGTTCGGCGGCGAGCTGAAGCAGACGCTCCTGCTGCTCGATCGCCCGCTGCACCGCCCCCAACACCGCCGCAATCTTGCGCTGCTCGGCGAGGTTGGGAACAGGCAGAGGAAGTTTACATAGCTTCGACTGCGACAAGTTAGGAATCGTGGTGACGTTGCCGCGCCCGAAATACACGCTGCCAATCTCAAACGCATACCAAAGCCAGTAGAGTACGAACTGAGAATCCGCGGAATTTCTTTCCTTAAGGCGTGCACAATGAAGATGATTTTGGTAGTAGCACTGCGCCAGGCAGCTCGAGTTCCTCTTTCGACTTGGCGCGCCCGTCGCCGGATAGCCAGCGTCAAACGTCCGCGCTCCCCGGTTCTTTCGGCCGGGGCTCGCGGAGCCGCATCAGCGCGGAGACGCGCCCAGTCCGGGCGTTCAGTTCTGGAGAAGGCCGGCTTTCTTCGCGACGCCAGACCACTTCACCGCCTCTGACTTAAAAAACGTGTCGAACTTGGCAGGGGTGCTCCCCACCACAACTCCGCCCAGGCCCAGAATCTTATCCCGCATACTCGGCGTGTGAAGGATGGCGGCCAAGTCCGCACTGACACGCTTTACGATATCGGCAGGGATGCCTGTAGGGCCGGCGATTCCTTGCCAGGAACTCCCCTCGAACCCTCTGATGCCAGACTCGTCCAGCGTGGGGACTTTGGGAAGTACTGGGAACCGTTCCAAGGTCGAGACCGCGATCGCGCGCAGTTTTCCGTTGTTCACGTACGACACCACGCCAACAGCCGCATTGAAGGCAACCTCGACCCGGCCTGCTATTTGGTCCACGATCGCCGCGCCGGTGCCCTTGTACGTGACGAGCACAATGTCGATATTCGCTTGTTGCTTTAGCAGTTCCATCGCCAGCTGAGCGCTCGAGCCACCACCACTGGACGCATAGTTGAGGGTGCCGGGATGCCTCTTGGAAAGCCTGATCAGGTCAAAGACCGACCGGACAGGAAGTGATGGATGCACGAGGAGCAGGTTCGGAATATTGGCGACCTGAGTGACGTACGAAAGGTTGTTCAAGTCATAGCCGGCGTCTTTGTATAGTGTAGGGGCTATTGCCTGAGCAGGAGACACCATGCAAAACGTGTAGCCGTCGTTCGCCGAACTCGTGCATGTCCTGGTCCCGATGCGCCCCCCTGCTCCGGCGCGATTCTCGACGATGACGTTGGTGCCCCACCTCCTGGAAAGCTCGGTTGCCAGCAAGCGAGCCAGTACGTCTGTCGCACCGCCAGGCGAGTAGGAGGCGATGAGCTTTACCGATTTCGTTGGGTATTGGGCCTGGGCACTCCAGCCCATAGCCAGCGCCAGGATTCCCAACAGTACCCGAATAGATGCTTTCATCGTGATTCCTCCATCAGTTTTCTGTTGAAACTACCCGAGATTGCTTTTGGCCGTCAATGCAGCGGATCTGCGCTCTGGCATCGATGCCTCGAGCGCACCTCGCGCCGAGCAAAATAGGTGCAGCACCGCCACAGTCCTCCCAGAGGTCAATCCGGCAGCTCAACCAGCAGCCCCTTATTCCATCGCTCTGCCTCGCGTAATGCATGTATCGCGAAAGCCACATCGCCAACTGCCACACCCTGCACGATGGCAACGATCGTGTCCTGCGCGCTTAGCCTTCCGACCTTTTGCTTCCCGGCAATTTCGCAAGCCAGCGCATCGACTCGCGCCGTGAATTGATCTTTCGTCAGATGTCCCTGTGCGATCCAAGATCCGCCATCGCCCACTTCCGACGCGAAATCCACATCGTCGACAATCAGCCGTTGCGATTCGAGCAACACGCCGTAATCAAGCTCGTTCTTACCGCCCATGGAGCAAACGACGGCACCGCGCTTCAGCGTTCCGGGGAACACGAGAGGGCTCCTCGCCTCTGTCAGCGTGATGACGAGATCCGCCCCGTCCATCATCCGTCGCCCATCAGGCTCGGCGCGGACCTTGAATGGCGCCACCGCATGGGCATCGACAAACCGCGCCACGCTTTCGCTCCGCCGCGAGTTGACGCGAAGCTCGGCGACCGAGAGCGCCCGCTTGAGCATCGGCACGATCTCATGCGCGATCTTGCCCGTTCCGAAAAGCGCCACTACGAGTGGTCCCGGGTTGACGAGGTGCTCCATCGTTGCAACCCCGAATGCAGCAGTCCGGATGCGGCTTATCCACAGCTCCGCAACTAGGCCGCTCAACGCGACGCCGCCATGGTTGTACACCGCGCAATAGTTGCACGCGTTCGGGTCGGTCGGTGAAAGACGGGAGATGAGCCGGATGCCCGATGCGCCGAGGTATCCCACTGAAGCTGCCTTGAACTTGAAGTCGCTGCCCCCAAACCGCTTGGTGTCCATCCTCATGGATGATGGACTCGACAAAAAGCTATCCCCGGCGGCTTGGTCAACCAGGGTTCTTCGGGCAATGTTCAAGGCGCTTTCGGTGTCGATCAACGACCGAACATCGTTTTCGCCGAGTATTCGTATGGAGCCCATGCTTTCGCTTGCTCAGCTTAGACCGCTTTTGGCATCAGCCGGCTTGCGGCCCTGATGTCCGGCGGCTTTTCGCGCGTCTTGAATCATGCGCCAAATTCTCGGCGGCGTCAGAGGCAGTTCCAAGGGCTGGACGTCGAGCGACGCAAGCGCGGACGCTACGGCGTTGGCGATCACGCCGCCTACCGGAATAATGCCGCCTTCTCCAGCCCCTTTTGCCCCCAGCGGATTGGTGGGCGACGGATAGCGCTCCAATGCGATCGCTTTGATGTTGGGGAAGTCCGCGGCGGTCGGCATCAAGTAGCTTGCCAGGGATCCCGTGAGGAGCTGCCCCTCCTCATCATAAACAAGGTGTTCGAGCGTTGCGCTGCCCAACCCCTGCACGATTGCACCGAGAACCTGGCTGTGAAGCGTCCCCGGATTGATAATTCGTCCCACGTCCTCCACCGCGACATACTCGACGACGCGGAGATCCCCGGTGCTTGCATCGATCGTGACATGGGCGGCGTGGGTGCCGTAACTGTAGGTGCGTTTTGTATTGTTGAACGTCCCCTCCGCTGCAAGGCCGGTCGTCGAGAGCTCGGCGACCGTCCGCATTTTCCCTGCGGCGGAGACGGTTTCGAGGTCGGCTGAAAGGGCAACGTCCGCCGGCAGACAACCAAATTGCTCGGCAGCCTTGTTCCCGATGACCTGCTTCAGTTTGGCCGCCGCATCCAGGATCGCCGAGCCGCCCATGACGGTCGCGCGCGACGCCCACGACCCCAGCCCCTCCCGTATCACGCTGGTGGAGCCGTGGTATACCCCCCGAATTCGGTGCATCGGGACGCCAAGCGCGTCGGCGGCAATCTGCGCGCAAATGGTCTCCAGACCCTGACCAATCGCGGACGAGCCGACATAAACGGATATCGAGCCATCGGTTTCCAAGACCAGCCGCGCGTTTTCCCTAGGACCGGTGGCGCCGCCTTCAATGTAGCAACCTATGCCTATGCCGTGATAGAGCCCATCCACCAGTTTCCCTTGCAGCGTCGCCTTCGCCGCCCAGCCGAATTCCGCCAGGCATCGATGGAACGTGACACGGTAGTCGCCGCTGTCCGTCTCGCCGGATGTGCCATATGGGAGAACGGTGGGCAAGGGATAGGGCATGTCCTGGTCGGTGAGCAGGTTTCGGCGCCGCATTTCCACGCGATCGATTCCCAAATCTTTTGCCGCCAGGTCGATGAGGCGTTCACGAAAGAAGTCCGTTTCAAAGCGTCCAGGGCCCCGATAGCTTGCCGTCGGCGTCCTGTTGGTCAGGACCATGGAGACGTCCATGCGCATATCGGGGATTCGATAGGGCCCGGCAACCATCTGCGCAACGTTGCGGGGTGCAGTGACAGCATTCGGCCGAATGTATGCCCCCGAATCCGACAGTCCGCGTCCGCGAAGGGCGACAATCGTCCCATCACGCCGGCACCCGATCTCCAGTTCGCATTCGATTGCCCGGGCGTGGTTGGTGGCAAGCAGGTGTTCCCGCCGGTCCTCGATCCATTTGACCGGCCGGTTGACCAGCCGCGCCGCAAACGGAATCAGAAAATCTTCCGGATAGAACTCTCCCCGCACGCCAAATCCACCCCCGACATCGCACTCCACGATCTCGATGGAATCCTCGGCGAGATCCATGAGGCGGGCGAGCAACGCGCGCATGGCGAAGGGTACCTTCATGGCTCCCGACACCCTCATATTTCCGAACCCCGCGTCCCACTCCGCCAGGATGCCGCGGGTCTCCATCGGCATCGCCGCCACCCGCTGAACCCGGAATCGCTCTCGTCTGACGTACTCGGCCGACTTCATCGCTGCCTCGACGTCGCCCCGAGTGCCGGTCAGCGTGATCGCCTGATTGGTCCCGTGTTCCTCGAACAGCAGCGTGTCCCCGGCTTCCGAAGTCGCGAGGTCCGCAACGACCGGCAACGCGTCGATATCCGCCTGGATTGTGCCCGCGGCGTCTTCCGCGATCGCCGCGCTCGACGCGACCACGAGCGCCAGCGGCTCGCCGACATAGCGCACTTTGCCGTCGGCCAGTACCGGCTGCACGAACCGCGTGAGCGCCGGGTTTCCCTCCATTCGCACCGGAATCTTCGGCACTTGCGGTCCCATATCGGCTGCCGTTATGACCGCATGCACGCCGGGAATCGCAAGCGCCGCGGTAGCATCCATGGCACGAACCCGGCCGTGCGCAACCGAACTGCGCAGGATGGCTGCATGAAGCAGCCCCGGCCGCTTGAGGTCGTCGACATACTGGCCGCGCCCGGTGAGGAAGCGCAAATCTTCCAGGCGCTCCACCGGTCTTCCAATGTATGACGGATTACCGGTCATCCAGCTCTCTCGTCGCGCGAGTCTTGATAGGCGGCCCTGGCTTCGACGATCGCCTCGACAATGTCCAGGTATCCCGTGCATCGGCATAGATTGTCCGAGATGACCTCTCGTATCCGCGCCTCATCCGCGTCCGGTTCCGTCTCCAGAAGCGCCTGAGCAGTCATCAGCATTCCGGGAGTGCAGAAACCGCACTGCAGCGCATGATGCTTTCTAAAGGCCGCTTGCAGCGGAGAGAGCGTCGTCCCGTCCGAAAGCCCTTCGACGGTGCGCACATCTGCACCTTCAGCCTGCACTGCCAGTACTAGGCAACCTCGGACGGCGCTGCCATTGAGGATTACGGTACAGGCGCCGCAGACGCCTTGCTCACACCCGACATGGGTGCCGGTCAGACCTAGTTTGTGGCGAAGGCAGTCCGCAAGAGTTAGGCGCGGCTCGACATCGACTTGGACGCTCTTGCCGTTCACCGTGAATACTATCTGCATGGCAGCGGCCGCCGTCAGGTGTCGCGGGCCCGCGTCGAGGCCGCCTGAAGCCCCCGTTGCACCAATGCGCGCACGAGCGCACGGCGGTAGTCCGCACTCACGTCCAGCTCGTCTACGGGATCCACTTCCCGTGCCGACTCTCCCGCTACTTCGACGATCACATCATCGTTTACAGTCCGCCCATTTAAAGCGGCCTCTGCCGCTGCGAGTCGATGCAATCGCGAGCTCGCCCCAATGACCCCGATGTGCGCATTGTTCGCCACACCGTTCTGCTCGTCATAAAAGAGGGCGATGCCGGCTAAGGCGAAAGCGCCCCGCTGTCTCGCAAATTCTTCAAACGCCCAGCGCCGCGCCCCTGGCCAGGGTGGCAGGCGCAGCTCCACGATCAGCTCGTCCGGCGCGAGCGCCGTCATCAGCGGCGCCAGGAAAAAGTCGACGGCTTTCATCGTGCGGGAGCCTGCCGGTCCGGTGATGGCGATTTCAGCATCGCAAGTCATGGCGATTCCGGGAAGCTCGGCTGCGGGGTCGGCATGCGCAAGACTCCCGCCGACCGTCCCCCTGTTGCGAACTTGATAGTGGGCGACACATGCCACGGCTGCGGCGAGCAGCGGATGCGCCGCGCCGAGTTGGCGATGGGCCTCGATATCGCACCAACGCACCTTCGCTCCCAGCGTTACACCCTCGCGGGAAATGGAAATCCGGTCCAGTCCCGGCAGCTTTCGAAGATCCACCAGCAGAGACGGGCCAGCGAGCCGGAAAGCCAGGATCGGAATCAAACTTTGCCCGCCCGCAATAGGCCTAGCTTCGCCCCGGTGCGCCGCGAGCAGCGCAATGGCTTCTTCGATCGTGCTCGGCATCGCATACTCGAACTGCGGCAGTTTCATCGACTCACCTTCGGCTCCCGTTTTCCGCACGGAAACGTAGCGCGGATGTCACCGTCTTCCGGACACTCATGGTTTTGCCAGACGCCGGCTCGATCGTGTTCCAAGCGTGGTCGACCTGGCCTTTTTAAATGACTTACAGAGTTCCGCGTACCTCGCCCTGCTTCCGTATTGAGGTCCGCGCCCACCGGCACGACTTCGGCTCCCGTTGCAGCGCGAATCTCGTCCGCGGCATGGGCGCAGAGGTGAAATCCGCCTCGACACGAATTCCTGTTGCGCGCTCGAACATCTCAATGACGCCGGTGACACCTCGCCTGATGGAACCGGCGCTGAGCAGACGCAGAGCCGCACTCATCTCCGTCAGCTCCGGGCCTCTCGCGCGAGGCGCGCCTTAAGGTAGGGCTTTTCCCCTCCCGCTTGAATCATGTTGCAGTAGATTTCCGGCAATGCCTCGCCCTGCAGGGTCTTTCCGCTCGCCGGATTGCGAACCTCGAAGGTGTCGGTGTCGATTTCCAACGTGTCTCCGGTCTCGACGAGGCCGAGAATGCCCGGACATAGGATCGGCCACAGTGCTCCGCCAACGCAGTTGCTGAAAAACAACGGGCCAAAGGATTCCGCCACAATGGCCGGAATGCCGAGCGCAACGATCGAGTAATGCGCAGGCGTGGACGATCCGCAGCCAAAATTCGTGCCGGCAACGATGAAGTCACCCGGTTTCACCTTTGCAGCAAAGGTCGGATCGAGCGCCTCCATGCAGTGTTTGCCCTGCTCCTCTGGCGGCAGATGGTTGTACATCTGCTTCCGGATCAGGCCCGTGTTGATGTCGTTCTGCGGAAACTTCCAGACCCGACCTCTCAGCTTCATTAGTGTCGTCTCCCTCAACGGTATTGCAGAGGGTTCGCGATGCGCCCCTCGATCGCCGATGCCGCAACGGTGGCCGGCGAGGCGAGATAGATTTCGCCGCCCGGCCCCATCCTGCCCTCAAAGTTGCGCGTGATCGAGGTAACGGCAACGTCGCCGGGACCCAGTATCCCGCCGTGGAGGCCGGGGCATGCTCCGCAGTTTGCGCTCGTCACGATCGCGTTCGCTTCGTGCAGCGTCTGAATGTATCCCAAAGCAGTCGCAGCTTTCAGGACCTCGCGCGAGCCGGCCGTGACAATCAGGCGCACATCGGGGTGGACCTTACGGCCCTGCAGCACGCGAGCCGCCTCGGCAATGTCATCGAGCCTCCCGCTGGCGCAGGAGCCGATGTACGCCTGGTCGACGCGACGGCCGGCGACTTCGTCGACCGGCTTCACGTCGTCCGGTGCGTGGGGAACCGCGATTTGTGGACCGATCTTCGAGACATCGACTTCGTGCACGCTGTCGTACTTGAAGTCCGGATCGGTCTCATACACCGTATACTCGCAGTTCCCGTGCTTATTGACCCAGTCGAGGGTAATATCGTCCGGCTGGATGTATGACGTAACGGCGCCCATCTCCGTGCCCATGTTCGCGAACGTGAAGCGCATGTCCATGCTAAGCGCATCGATGAAAGGCCCCGCGAACTCGACGGCGTTGTTGTACGCGCCGCGCTGGCCGAGCCGGCCGTTCACATAAAGCGAGGCGTCGCGGCCCAACACCCCGGGCTGCAACTTCCCTGTGACGCGAACGAGCGTCACTTTCGGCACCTCAATGACATAGCGGCCGATGGCGTAAAGCGTAAGTCTCCCGCCACCCAGAGACGCCGCATACATGCCGATCGCCCCCATGGTGGGCGCATGCGAATCTATCGCGATGGCGAGCATGCCGGGCCGGACCAAGCCCTCTTCGCACAGCACCAGATGCGACACCCCCGCTCCCCCATCGAAAGTGCGGATTCTGTGCGACTTCAAGAACTCCCGCCACAGCTTTTGCGCCGCAGCAATTGCGACCGTCGGCGCTGGCGAGGCATGGTCGGACACCGCGAAAATCCGCTCTCTGAGCGGCAGATCCTTGATTCCGAGCTCCTCCAGGTCGGCAGCCAGACGCTTCGCTTCAGTGCCGTTTACGCCGACGATAACGCCGAAAACATCGGGCTCTATCTCCAGAAACTCTCCGAGCGAAACCGACTTTTGCGGTGGCCGAGCACACTTCGTTAGAATTTTGTGCAGTGCATGCATCCCAGCCATTTGGCATCCTTCGAGTTTGGTAGAAGAGGAGGCGCGCCCTGCGCCGGTGCTATACTCTTTCAGCCGGCTGTTTTTCCTATAGAAAGCCATATTACAGGCCCGCGCCGACCGGTATGGCGAAAAGTTTTCATTCCTCGATGCACGACGTTCATCCATGACCCGTATTCTGCCGCCCCTGCATGCGCTCGCCGCCTTCGTGGAGGTGGCGCGGAGGCGCAGCTTTCTACAAGCGGCACAAGAACTTTCCGTGACACCAAGCGCCGTTAGCCATCGAATCAAGGCGCTAGAGTCTCACTTTGGCACCACGCTATTCTCGCGCCAGCACTCTTCGGTGCGTCTGACCCCTCAAGGAGAACTGATCCTCGATGCAGTCATGACTGCCTTGGGAGCGCTGGAAAACGCGCAGCAGAAGCTTCTACACGGTCACCTCAAGACTGTGCGGGTGAGCGTTGGCCAGGCATTTGCGCGAAATTGGCTCATCGAACGGCTCGGGGGCTTCTATCGCCTGCAACGGGATATCAATATTGATATCAACGGTGCCCGGGCCTCGCGGGCAAAGCTTGATTCGCTACGATCCGGCGAGGCGGACGTTGCGATCCACGACGGACAACCCGGATCGAAAGACTTCGAGTGCCTCGAAATATTGAAGTGCCGGGTCTTTCCCGTCTGTAGCCCCGCGTATCGCGACGCGCTGCACGGCCTTGAGACGCCGAGCGACCTCTTGCAAGCCTGCCTGCTCCGGGTCTCTCGCCAGCCATGGCGGCCATGGTTCAAAGCCGCCGGCGTCGTATGCCAGGAGCCGTCGCACGGCCCCCTGTTCAGCGACTCCGGCTTGATGCTCGATGCCGCTGTAAGGGGGCAAGGAATCGCTCTCGCGCGTGATGTCCTCGCGCAACACCATCTCGAGATGGGGCGACTGGTACGACTCTTCGACGTCTCTATAGAGTGCGTGTATTTTGCCATTTGCTTGCCGCAAGCCGGTGCAAGGCCGGAAGTCCGCACCTTTATCGACTGGCTTTCAACCGGTCATACCGAGCGGGAAGAACCGGACGCCGCCGAGAGCCGGAAAGCGAGATAGGTCGGTCATATCGCCTGACGACCTTACTCTACCGCCGCCGCTTCCATGAGAGAGGGTGGCACGCCAGCCAGGCATAGGATAGGAGCCGTGTTCTCCGTTTTGGAAGCGCACCACGGCTCCACGACAAGACGGGCGCGGCTTCAGCGCACCGCGCGCCGAAGGCGCAAAGCAACAACCGGTGCGCTGAGGCCGTACCTCACCCCTCACGAAAATTTCAGGTCGGATTCACATCTTCCCTGCGGTCCGACAATGTGTCAGGAACGCTTTCGCTTCCCGCGAGTCACTCATGGCGTTCTCCCCATTCAAGGGTCCGCCCAAACCGGTCACTCCGCCCGAACTGCGTGGGCTAGACATTGCGGCAGCGTTGTTCGAGTTGATGCGCGATGCGTTTCATCATCTGTTCATCTGGACGAGCCGGCCGTCGCCTACGATGAGAAGAGCGACGGCATGTACCCGCTGCTCACCAACGATCGAAAGCTCTCCCCGGCTCAGGTGCTCGAAGCACACAAAGGGCAGCCGAAGATCGAGAAGCGCTTCGAACAAATCAAGACCGTCCACGAGATCG
>Ga0156226_1161_pt1 | contig 10796 bp, 8 predicted proteins | sample RifCSPlowO2_12_FD_107874 | JGI IMG/M metagenome (GOLD analysis project Ga0156226, IMG submission 107874) | Betaproteobacteria bacterium RIFCSPLOWO2_12_FULL_62_13
AGGCGAGAGCAGCGGAGCCGCCGCGTGCGCGCGCCGCGAACTCGCTTGCGTTCTTGAATACCTGGCTGCCGCGGTAAAGCCCTTCGCGGTCATAGGTATCCATCGCCTCAATGATCCACGCCTCGGCGGCCGCAGTATCCAGCGCCGAAAGCGCATGCGGTGCGGCGGCGGCGAACTGGTAAGCCATTTCAGCGTTGGTGCGCGCAATCACCGCAACCCAATGCAGCACAAGATCCTGCTGGTCGCGAGGCAGGCGCGCGACGCCCTCGGCCACCCTGCTTGCAGTGCGGCGCGAGGAGAGCACCGCGTCGAGCAGTTCGTCGAGCCGGTCTTCGAGTGCGGCTTTGGCCAGCGGCTCGCCGGCGATTATCGCAAGCCGGGGATCAGAAGAGAGAGGAGGCGAGCTCATTGATGGCCCGCAGCATTTCAGGATCGTCGGTGAGCGCTTCGGCGATCGCGCCGTTGCAGGCGGCGCGGGGCGAAATGCCACGCGCCATCAGCCTGCCAGTGTGGACGAGCAGCCGGGTCGAAGCACCTTCATCGAGACCGTTGCCCTTGAGGTTGCGGGTCATCTGCGCAAGCCTGATCAGCTTTTCGGTGTGCTCCGGGGCGAGCCCGGTCTCGGTCATGATGATCTTGCGCTCGAGCGCGGCGTCGGGAAAGCTGAATTCGATGGCGATGAAGCGCTGCCGCGTGCTTTGCTTGAGCTCCTTCAGCACGCTCTGGTAACCGGGGTTATACGACATCGCAAGCACGAACTCCTTCGGCGCCTGCAGGAGTTCGCCGCGCTTTTCCATGGGCAGGATGCGGCGGTCGTCGGCGAGGGGGTGGATGACGACGGTGGTGTCCTTGCGCGCTTCGACGACCTCGTCGAGATAGCAGATCGCGCCTACACGCACCGCGCGCGCCAGCGGCCCATCGACCCACACCGTTTCGTTGTTGGTGATGAGATAGCGGCCGACGAGATCGGCGGCGGTGAGATCGTCGTGACAGGAGACCGTGATCAGGGGGCGCTTGAGCCGCCACGCCATGTATTCCATGAAACGCGTCTTGCCGCAGCCGGTTGGACCTTTCAGGAGGACGGGAATCTGACTCGCGCAGGCCGCTTCGAACAGTGCGATCTCGTCGCCAACCGGCTCGTAGTAGGGCTCTTTTTCAATGAAATGCGACTCGGGTTTGAGCACCCGGGCGTGAAGGGAGGCGATTTTGGAGCTCATCTCAAGAGCAATTTGAGACCATCAACGAACATGGACGAGACAAGTGATTCGGTGATTAAGTGATTGAGTCATTTCTTACAGACCCCAACCGGTTACCGAATCACCCAGTTACTCAATCACTGAATCGCATGATTCCCCGCCGCATCGGCGCTAATCGGCGTTTACGTGCGGTTAACGTCGCTTCACTCACCGAGCGACTCGTAGAGTTTGTCCTGGGCGTTGGCAAGCTCTTCGGCCTTGCCGGGAGAGGAGAGCGCTTTGCGCTGCCTGTAGCGTTCGATGCGCCTCTCGCGCGCACCGGGCTTGAGCGGGATCGTGACCTCGCCGAACAGGACCTGCTTGAGCAGGCGAAAGCCGAACTTGAGCAGCTTCACCTCATCCTGCATCAATTCGTGCTTGCACGCGGGCTCGAGATCGAATACCTCGTCGAAGCCCGGGCTCGCCACGAATTCGCGGAAGCCGTCGATATCATAGCTCGCGAGGAAAAAGAGTTCGAGGCTGCGCCGGGAGGGCTTGCCGATGGTGGGTCCGCTCGAGCGTTTCTTGAGGATGATGTGGCGCCACTGGTGGTTGATTTCGTCGTAGACGTCGACGCCCTGCTCCCTGCGGTAGTCGCGAATGGTCTGCACATGCGGCTCGTAATGTCCGAGGCAGTGGTGTTCCTTTACCACAAAGTACGAGTCTTCCTCGACCGGCGAATCCTTGCGGCGCATCGACACCAGCCCAAGCGCGTAATAGCGGCATGCGGCCGGCCGGTCGGAATAGACGCCGCAGCCCTCGGGGGTGAGGTTGATGCAGGCGGTCGAGCCCTCCCTGGTCCTGAGCTTGAGACCCGGCGTGCCGTGGCCGTCCATCGCGAAGTCGACCGTGTACGCGTCGATGAACTCGCGCGCGGTCATGCCGAAGCGGTTTTTCAGCCGCACGATATCGTACGGCGTCAGCATGATGTCGATGTTCCCGCAGCACTTGTTGAAACAGGCGATGCCCTTGTGGCAGCGGAACTGGAACCTGTCATCCAGGCCGAGCTGGGTCGGAACAATTGGGGAGTTCGGAATGCCGGAAGTTTCGGTGCTCATTGGCGTGTCGCTGTGAACGGGGCCTGGACCAACAGTATAGACTACGACGGGTCGTGCGGCGCCGGATCATGTTGCGGCGATGGTCGCGTCGCAATGGTGGGCGGAGTCATGGGAAAGAAAAGGGGCCGGAATCAAATCCAGCCCCCGGTCAGTCCCGCCTTTTCCAAGGCGAGACGCTTCGGCGTCCTGCCTCAGTCCTTTATGAGCTGCACGTATGGGACTTTCTTCAGCGCCCACTTCCTGGTGTCGCGGTCGTAGTGCGAGTTGACGAAGCATTTCCAGTTGTCGTCATCGATGTAGTTGTGGTCCATCCGGTAGTAGTAGCCCGGATAGCGCGTCTCCTCGCGGAACTGGATGTGCTTCATGTGGCACTCGGCGGCGATAATCCGGTGGTAGTTTTCCCACGCGCGCAGCAGCTCGTGCAGGTCCTTGGCGCGCATCTTCAACGAGTCTTCCTTGATCATCTCGAGCTTGCGCTCGCACATTTCCAGCATCCTGGCATTGGTCTGGTACCAGGTGGAGACTCCGGCGCAGTACTCGTCCATGATCTTCTGCAGGCGGAACTGCAGCATCTTGGGCGTGATGTAGTGCGGGTTGATATCGATCGCCGTGGTGTAGTCCTTGTGCTCCAGGAACGTCTTCACCGGGCGATAGATTTCCTCGACCAGTTCGTCCACCGTGCGCGCCATCTCCGGTTTCCAGCCCTTGTTGTCGAGCGCGAACTTGACCATCGCTTTGGCTGCGATACGGCCTTCAGTAAACGAGCCCGACGAAAATTTGTGGCCCGAAGCGCCCACTCCGTCGCCGGAGGTAAACAGGCCCTTGACCGTGCTCATACGATTGTAGCCCCACGACCATTCTTTCGGCGTTCCGGGAATGTCGGTCGGACCGGACACCCAGATTCCGGCGCAGCCGGCGTGCGAGCCGAGCAGGTAGGGCTCGGTCGGCATGATTTCGGACGGCTCCTTGTCGGGCTCGATGTTCTCGCCCGCCCAGATGCCGCACTGGGCGATGGTCATGTCGAGAAAGTCTTCCCAAGCCTCCGCCTCCAGGTGCTTCACTTCCTTCGGCGTCATTTTTTCCGCGAGCTTCGCCATCGCGCCGGGCGTATCCATCATGATGGGGCCGCGGCCTTCCTTCATCTCCTGGATCATGATGTGGTTACGGAGGCAAGTGCCGGGCACGCCCTGACCGTATTTTCCGAAGCGCTTGGTGTCTTTGAGCTCGGCGCCGTGGATGGCGTTGTAGTCTTCGCCAAGGCCATTGGCGACTTGCGCCTTGAAAAGCAGGAACCACGCGCCCACCGGGCCGTAGCCGTCCTTGAATCGGGCCGGGACGAAGCGGTTTTCCATCATCGTCATTTCGGCCCCGCACTCGGCCGCCATCGCGTAGGTGGAACCGGCGTTCCACACCGGGTACCAGGCGCGTCCCGTGCCTTCGCCGATCGAACGCGGCCGGAATACGTTCACCGCGCCGCCCGCGGCCAGCAGGCAGCACTTGAACTTGTAAACGTAGAGCTTGTGATCGCGCACCGAGAAGCCGGCCGCACCCGCGACGCGGGTCGGATCGTTCTTGTCGGTCACGAGGCGCACGATGAAGACGCGTTCCTGAATGTTTTCCATGCCCAGCGACTTCTTCGCCCCCTCGGCGACGATCCACTTGTAGGACTCGCCGTTGATCATGATCTGCCAGCGCCCCGAGCGCACCGGCTTGCCGCCTTCGACGAGCTTCTTGTCCTCATCGCCCGGCTGTTTCCAGATGGGCAGGCCCCATTCCTCGAACTGGTGCACGGAGTCGTCAACGTGACGGCCGACGTCGTACACCAGGTCTTCACGGATGATCCCCATCAGATCGTTCCTGGCATAGCGCACGTAATCGGCCGGATCGTTCTCCCCGCAGTAGGTGTTGATCGCTGAGAGCCCCTGCGCGACCGCGCCCGAGCGGTCCATCGCCGCTTTGTCGACGAGCTTCACCTTGAGTCCTGTTCCCTCGGCCCAACGCATGATCTCGAAGGCGCAGCCGCACGCGGCCATGCCGCCGCCGATGATGAGGATATCAACCTCTTCCTGGATGATCTCGGGATTTCCAAACTCAAATTGCTCAGCCATTGCCTGTGTCCTTTCGCTACCGTTTCAGAGGGAAATGGGAAATGGTGAACAGGAAATGGTGAAGGGCAGACCGGGGCAACCGCGTGCTGTTTCCCATTTCCTATTTCCTGTTCCCCGTTTACTTATTCATGAATTGGGACATGTCACACTTGTGAGTGCCCTTCGTGAAGAGCGTCGAATGGTCCTCGATTTCCGCCAAATTCGCCTCGGGCTTGTCGGCATAAGGATTCACCGAACCTTCGGCCGTCGTGCGAATCGGGAACTTGAAGCGCTTCATGGTGCCGTTGCGGAACTTGATGGTCCACATGATCGAGTCCGAGCCGCGCAGCGGCTGCACTTGCGCGCCGAGCGGAACCACGTCGGCATAATGACGCACTTCGATCGCATTCTGCGGGCAGATCTTGACGCAGGAGTAGCACTCCCAGCATTGCTCGGGTTCCTGGTTGAATGCTTTCATCGCGTGGCCGGTCATCGATCCATCCTTGTCGAGCAGCATCAGGTCATGCGGACAGATGTACATGCAGGCCGTCTTGTCCTGGCCCTTGCAGCCGTCGCATTTGTCGGTGCGTACATAAGTGGGCATTGCTTTTCTCCTTCGTCGAAAAAGTGTTTAGTGTTGAGTGTTCAGTGTTGAGCGAAACGTCCCAATCTTTTTTGCCCTTAGCACTAAACATTAAACACTCAACACTGAATTACCTTGCCGAGTGGCCGACGAGTTTCACTTCGACCTTCTCGTGCGCTTCGAGTCCCGCGTAGTAGTCGCGCAGGATATCGAGTACTTCAGGGCGGCTGAATTCGGCCGGCACCGGGGCGCCCTCGGAGAGCATTTTGCGGAGCTTGGTCCCGGACAACAACAGGCGCTCTTCCGCCTTGTGCGGACAGGTTCGGTCCGAAGCCATGCCGCCGCAGGCGTAGCACCAGAACGTCCAGTCGATCTTGAGCGGCTGGGTCTCGAGCGCGTCCTTTGGGATTTCGTCGAAAATGTGGTGTGCATCGAACGGACCGTAATAGCTGCCGACGCCCGCATGGTCTCGACCGACGATCTGATGCGAGCAGCCGTAGTTCTGACGGAACAGGGCGTGCAGCAATGCTTCGCGCGGGCCGGCGTAGCGCATGTCGAGCGGGTAGCCGGACTGCGCCACGGTTTTCTTCACAAAAAATTTCTCGATCAGTACCGCGATCGCCCTGGTGCGCACTTCGGCCGGAATATCGCCGGGCTTGAGGTTGCCGAGCAACGAGTGAATCAGCACGCCGTCGCAGGTCTCGATGGCGACCTTCGCGAGGTACTCGTGCGAGCGGTGCATGGGATTGCGCGTCTGGAACGCCGCAACAGTGGACCAGCCGTTCGCTTCGAATACCGCGCGGGTTTGCGCCGGTGTCATGTAGAGCGTGCCGTATTTTTCGGGAAAACCGCCTTGCGAGAGTACCTTCACCGGCCCGGCGACGTTCACTTCGCCCTGCTCCATCACCATTTTCACGCCCGGGTGCTGGGGGTCGGTGGTCTTGAATACCATTGCGCACTCATGCGCCTTGTTGATGGTGTATTTCTCGGTCACCTTCATTACGGCGAGCAGGTCAGCGTTCTCCGAGTCGACGAGTGCAATATCATGGCCCGTGTGGAAAGATGCCGCCGTCTGCCTGTCGGTGGAGAGCGTGATTGGGATCGGCCAGAACAGGCCGTTCGCCATTCTCATGCCATCACAGACGCCTTCCCAGTCGGCGTGCGTCATGAAGCCGTCGAGCGGTGTGAAGCCGCCGATGCCCAGCATGATCAAATCGCCCTTCTCCCGTGAGCTGACCGTGATTCTGGGTAACGATGAGGCGCGTTTTTTTTCGTCGATCAGGGCGAGCCCTTCAAGCAACAAGGGCTTGAGTTCTCCGCCGCCGTGAGGATTTACGAGCTCGGGCACAAAACCACTCCGGAACAACACATTATCGTGACTTTTTTCGCCGTTAAGGTTAACACGGATGCGAACCCCGACTCATCCATTTATTTTATTGGCTGATAAGAAATCTTGCCGCGGGGAGCGTGCGGCGAGGTCAGGCAAAGACGTTTGGTCGATCAGCCGCGGTCCCGCTACCATGCCGAAGCAGAATTCATGGCCAATGGTTTTCGATGTTTTGGTGTTAGAATGAATTATTTTGCGAATCAAGGCCTAATCGCAACCTCTTAAGCAGTTGTGAATGCGTGGAATCGGTAGGAAACGCTTAACGTTCGTCGCGGCAGTGCTCTGCGCGGTTTGCTCGCCAGGCGCGAGGTCGCAATATTTCTGGCACGATCCATTGAAATTGGATTCCAAGGCGGCTCCGGGGCCGGGCGTGCGCTGGGAGTCGCCGGACCCATTGCCTGCGGTTAAACCGCCCCTGCAAGCCGAACAGCTCCCTAGCAAGGCGCCTCTGACGCTGCCGGAACTCACGGAGTTCGCGTTGCGTAACAATCCGAAAACCCGTCAGGCGTGGCTCGCGGCGCGCGCCGCTGCGGCCGGCGTGGGCATCGAGCGGGCCGACCTGCTGCCCCAGGTTACCGCCGGCTACGGCATTACACGGACCCAGCCGGTTTCGGCGACCACCGGCACTGTTTCTCCGTGGCAAACCCGCTTCGGCCCGTCGATCAGTCTTAGCTACGTGCTGTTTGACTTCGGCGCCCGCGCGAGCCAGATTGAGTCGGCCGAGTATCGATTGCTGGCAGCCAATCTTCTCCAGAACCGCGTTCTACAGGACGTGGTGTTCCTGGTGGAACAGGCCTATTACGAGCTTTTGGGATTGGAAGCGCTGGTGCGGACCAACGAGCTCTCGCTGAAGAACAGTCGGACCGCGCTCGAAGCGGTACAAAGGCGCCGTGAGTCAGGTCTTGCGACAATCGCCGACGTTTATCGCGTCGAGACACAGGTTGCCCAAGCGCAGCTCAACCTGACGCGCAGTCAGGGCGACCTTGAAAAAGCGAAAGGGCAGCTTGCGGCAGCCCTCGGCTTGCCGGTCAACGAATCGCTGCGTGTGCAGACACTGGGCGAGCAGCCCCAGGTCCGCGAAATTACCGATGCCATGTCGATGCTGCTGGAACGTGCCAAGGCCAACCGCCCGGACCTGATGGCGGCTGAGGCGCAGGCACGTGCCGCCCGCGCCAACGCGAACGCCACAGCGAAGGCCGGGCTACCGTCGATCGAAATCACAAGTAGTTCGGGACACACGCAGTTCAGAGATGATCGCCCGAGCGCGACCAGCTACAGCCTGGCGCTTAACCTGCGCATCCCGCTGTTCAGCGGTTTTCGCGATACTTATTCCATACGGCAGGCGCAAGCGCAGGCAGAACAGGCGGAAGCGGCGCGTGATTCGCTGTACCGGCAGACGGAACTCGATGTGTGGCGGGCCTACTACGATCTGCGCACAGCGGCGACCGGCATAGCCAGCACCGAAGCGCAGGTGAAATCGGCGGAACAGACCGCGCAGGCGACGCTGGCCCGCTACCAGGCGGGTTTCGGCAGCATCCTGGACCTCATTACCGCACAGCAGGATGAATCGAATGCGCGGGTGCAGCGCATTCAGTCGTATCTCGACTGGTTCACCGGGCTGGCTCGACTCAATTTTTCTGTCGGCATGAACGATATCTTGACGGCGGCGGGCGATAAGAAATGAAACGATTGACGATGCTGTTTGTGTTCCTGGTTATCGGCGCCGTGGCCGGTGGAGGGTACTGGTACTGGCAGCAGGGCGCGAGTGGCGCCACGCCGGAAGGCAATGCCAAGGGCAAAGGCAAGGGTGAGGGAAAGGGTGGCCGCGGCGGGGGTGGGCCGCTCGTGGTCAAGGCTACGCGCGCAGTGGTGAAACCTATGCCCGTACTGATCGAAGCCGTCGGCACGGTGGAGTCCGAGCACAGCGTACAGGTCAGGGCGCAGGTGAGCGGTGTTCTGCAATCCGTCCTGTTCAAGGAAGGCGACAGGGTAAAGTCGGGTCAAAAGCTGTTTCAGATCGATCCGCGCACATTTCAGGCGCAGTACAACCAGGCGCTGGCGGCGCTTGCCCGGGACAAGGCACAGCTTGAAAACGCACGTGCCCAGCAGGAACGGCTGGAGCCGCTCCTCAAGCGCGAATTCATTACACGTCAGGAATACGACGTCGCCGTGACTTCGACCAAGTCGCTCGAGGCCACGATGCAGGCAAATCAGGCTGCGGCGGAACAGGCGCGCATCCAGCTCGAATACACCCGCATTCATGCCCCGATCGCGGGTCGCACCGGTGCTCTTGCGGTCAAACCCGGCAACCTGGTCGCAGCCGGCGCTAGCGGCGGCGGGGCCCCCTTGGTGACGATCAACAGCACGGATCCTATTCTGGTTTCGTTCAGCGTCCCGGAGCGCCAACTGGAAGAGATCCGGCGCTACCAGAACGAAAAAGAGATGCGAATCGAAATCCTGCCTGACCGTGCCGGACCGGCGGCGGCAGAAGGAAAATTGGTTTTCATAGATAACACGATTACACCCCAGACCGGCACGGTGCTGCTGAAGACGCGCGTAGACAATCGCGACGAAGTGTTATGGCCGGGCCAGTTCGCGAACGTACGTATCGTCCTGAAGATCGAACCTGAGGCTGTGGTGGTGCCGGAGGCCGCGGTGCAACCCGGCCAGGACGGAAGTTTCGTGTACTTGATCGACCCGGAGAACAAGGTACAGGTGCGGCCGGTCAAAGTATCGCGTCAGATCGGCAACGAAGTGGTGATCGGTGTGGGCATCGAAGCCGGCGACCACGTAATCACGGAGATCCCTCAGGCCCTGCAGCCCGGCGCGACGGTGCGGCTTGCCGGCGCAGACGGTAAAGGCGGAGGCAAAGCCAAAGAGAAGGGCAAGAAGGGCAAGGCTGGCAAGAAAGACGGGAGCAAGTCTGAAGGTAGATCGGAGGGATAGTCGCCATGAACCTCTCTAAGGTTTTCATCGAAAGGCCGGTCGCAACAACGGTCTTGGTTGCGGCGGTTGTCATATTCGGCCTGATCGCGTTCCGGACTTTGCCGGTCAACGAGCTGCCCAACGTCGACTTCCCGACCATCCAGGTCACAGCCGAACTCCGGGGAGCAAACCCGGAGGTGATGGCGTCGACCGTGGCCACTCCGCTGGAACGCCAGTTCAGCCGGATCGCCGGCGTCGACAGCATGAATTCGGTCAATTTGACGGGGCGGACGCGGATTGTCCTGCAATTCAGCCTGGAGCGCGATATCGACTCAGCAGCGCAGGATGTGCAGACTGCCATTTCCCAAGCCCTGCGCCGGCTTCCGGATGGCATCGATCCACCGACGTTGCGCAAGGTCAATCCGGCGGACTTCGCAATCATGGTGCTGGCGCTCAGTTCGAGGCACCTGCCGCTCCAGCAGGTTGACGAGTTTGCCGACAACCATATCGCGCAGCGCCTGTCCATGATCAATGGTGTGGCGCAGGTCCTGGTGTTCGGCTCGCAAAAATACGCCGTGCGCATCTTCCTTAATCCCGAGGCGCTGGCGAAGCGGGGGTTGGGGCTGGACAAAGTCGTTACGGCGATCCAGAACGCAAACAGCAATCTTCCTTCGGGGGTACTGCAGGGCTCTGCGCGCAACTTCACCGTAAAGTCGTCCGGCAAACTCGAGCGTGCGCAAAGCTTCAATGACCTCATTGTCGCCTACCAGGACGGGATGCCGGTCCGGCTGTCCGACATCGGTCGCGCGGAGGACAGCATCGAGAACGCCAAAGTCAAGAGCTGGCTCAACGATGACCGCTCGATCATCCTTGCGGTCTACCGCCAGCCGGGCGCCAATACGGTCGAAGTGGTGCGGAAGATCCGCGCGCTGTTCCCGGAAATCGAACGTGACGCGCCTCCCGGCGTTCGGTTCAACGTCGTCAACGATCGTTCCGAGTTCATCCAGTCATCGATCAAGGAGGTGGAGTTCCATCTCCTGCTCTCGGTCATGCTGGTGGTGCTCGCCATTCTCGCGTTCCTGCGCAACGCGAGATCGACGATCATCACGGCGCTGATCCTGCCGACGTCGGTCATCGGCACCTTCGGCGCGATGTATCTGCTGGGATTCAGCCTCAACAATCTGTCGCTGATGGCAATCATTCTCGCGGTGGGTTTTGTGGTCGACGACGCGATTGTGGTGCTCGAGAACATCACGCGCCACATGGAGATGGGCAAGGACCGCATACGTGCGGCACTCGACGGGTCGAAAGAGATCGCGTTCACCGTGCTGTCGATGACGATCTCGCTCGCCGCGGTGTTCATTCCGATTCTTTTCATGGAAGGGTTGCTCGGCCGGCTGTTTCGCGAGTTTGCCGTTACGGTGGGCGTGGCGGTCTTGATATCCGGTGCCGTCGCTCTTTCCATGACCCCGATGTTGTGCAGCCTCATGCTCAAACCAACCCATATCCACGGCCCCGTGT
>Ga0156226_1075_pt1 | contig 10767 bp, 11 predicted proteins | sample RifCSPlowO2_12_FD_107874 | JGI IMG/M metagenome (GOLD analysis project Ga0156226, IMG submission 107874) | Betaproteobacteria bacterium RIFCSPLOWO2_12_FULL_62_13
CATTTCCCGATTTCCCGCGACAATCCCTACTTGATCGACGTGCAGGAGGCGAAGCGCATCATCGGCGAGAAAAAGCCGGAGCTCCTCGTCTTCGGCCGCAGCGTCATCATCGAGCGCGAGCCGGTGCGCGAGATCGCCGCCTTCATTCACGCCGAGTTTGGGGCCGACAATCCGGAGCGTCCGGTGATTCTCTATGACGGCGCGCATGTGCTCGGGCTCCTTGGCCCGCACTACCAGGATCCGCTCACCGAAGGCGCCGATCTCGTGACCGGGTCGACCCACAAGACTTTCTTCGGGCCGCAGCGCGGCGTCATTTTCAGCAACATCGATCCGGGATCGCCCTTTGAGGAACTGTGGGACTACGTGCGCCTGCGTGCGTTCCCCGGGCACGTGAGCAACCATCATCTGGGAACGCTGCTCGGTTTGCTCGGCGCAACTTACGAAATGCTCGCGTTCCGTGACGAATACCCGCGCAAAGTGATTGCCAACGCCAAAGCCTTCGCGCGCGCTTTGAGTGCAGCCGGACTCAAATGCGAAGGCGATGCCCGCAACGATTACACCGAGACCCACCAGGTACTGCTCAGAACCGGTCGTGCAAAGGGACAGTGGCTCGCAGGCCTGCTCGAAGCGAACAACATCATCACGAATCCGCAGGCCTTCTACGACGATCCGAGCTTTACCGCGGCGAGCGGCGTGCGCATGGGCGCGCAGGAAATGACGCGATACGGGATGGAGGAGCGCGACTTCGCCGAACTCGCCGCGCTTCTTGCGGATATTGTGAGCACGAGCGCGGATCATCCAGCAGGCAATTTCAGGCCGCGCGTCGTTGAATTTCGCAGCCGGTTCCGGGAGATGCAGTATTGCTTCAGGGTTTATTAAGCTTTGCATAACTGCATGACATCGCTCAATCCCTCATCCCCGCCCTTCTCCCGAGGGGAGAAGGGAGATTCGAGGCGCAAATGGGCTGTCACCCATTTGTGCAAGACTCAATAGAAGGTCAGGAGAAGCAGCCCCAGCTCGCTCGTGAAGGCAAGCGGCGCGAGACCAAGCGGTCTCAAGAATCCGTTCGTCCCGAGCCCCCTTGGACAAGCTCAGAGCTCGTAGCCGCCGACCAGCGGGATGCGCTGCGCTTTCCCGCCCTGCAGCCCTTTTCCTTGGCGTCTACGCTTGCTCAATCGATGCGTATGTTGGATTCCTTGGCGACTTTCGTCCACTTGGTGATCTCGGCGCGCAGGAAGCCGACGAATTCTTCGGGCGAACTCATGACATACTCGCTGCCGCTGCGCGCCAACTTCTCCTTGACCTCCGGATTACCCAGCGCCCGCGCCGCCTCGGCGTGAATGCGGCGCACGATGTCCGCGGATGTGCCGGCAGGCGCGTAAAAGCCGTAAAAGCCCGTCGCGCTGTATCCGGGAACACCCGATTCGGCAACTGTCGGCACCTCCGGCAACCCCACGAAGCGCTTCAGCCCGGTGACGGCAACGGCGCGTACCTTACCGGCCTTTACGTGCCCCAGCAGCCCAATGGTGGCGGCGAATACGAAGTCGATCTCGCCGCTGATGACTCCGATGATTGCCGGTCCCCCCCCCTTGAACGGCACGTGCACCCAGCGGATGCCGGCCATCGACTGGAACAGCTCGCCGGCCAAATGAGGCCCGCCGGCCGTACCTGAGGAGCCAAAGGTGAGCTGGCCGGGCCGCGCCTTTGCCAGGGCGAGGAGCTGCTTGACGTTCCGGATCGGCACCGACGGGTGGCTCGCCAATATGAACTGCACCGCGGCGAGTTGCGTGATATGGGTGAAATCCTTGAACGGATCGTACGGCAGCTTCGACCGAATGCTGGGATTGGTCGCAAAATCGTTTGCCGATGCGAGGAACGTGTAGCCGTCCGGTGCCGCCCGCGCCACCAGCTCGGCCGCGAGCACGCCGGTGCCACCGGGCCGATTCTCGACCACGAACGAGCCGCCAAGCTGCCCGGTGAGCTTCTGTGCAAGCACGCGCACTACGGTGTCGACGCCGCCGCCCGGAGGGTATGCCACGATGATTCGAACGGGTCGCGCGGGCCAGGCCTGTCCTGAGCCTGTCGAAGGGGGCTGCGCCGCAGCGGGCGTGACGACCATGCACGCGGCCGCAATCGCCAGCGCGTGCCCGAGATGGATCTTGATCTTCATGTTTTCCTCCTTTGATTGTTGTCGCGGGTCCCAGGTCGGGGCATCCACGGCATTCCCCGACATCCATCTCGCGCCTGCCCGCCGCCTGCCTGTGCATCACCGCACGCAGACAGGCGCCCGCGGCGCAGCCAGGTCAGACACTTCGTCAATCAATGCGCAGGTTGGACTCCTTCACCACCTTCGCCCATTTGTCGATCTCGGCGCGGAGGAACGCGGCGAACTCCTCCGGCGAACTCGCGACGGGCTCGTTGCCGGTCTTCGTAAGCTTCTCCTTCACGTCCGGGCTGTTCAGCGCGCGTCCCGTCTCCACGTGCAGCCGGCGGATGATATCCGCGGGAGTGCCGGCCGGCGCGTAGAAGCCGTACCAGCCCGTCACGCTGTAGCGCGGAACACCCGACTCGTTGATGGTCGGCACCTCCGGCAGTTCCGAGAAGCGCTTCGGCCCGGTCACGGCGATGGGCCGCACCTTTCCCGCCTGCGCCGCGCCGACCAGCCCGGTGGTGCTCGCGAAGACGAAGTCGATCTCGCCGATCATAACCCCGATCACGGAAGGTCCCGTGCCCTTGAACGGCACGTGTACCCAGCGAATTCCCGCCATCGACTGGAGCAGCTCGCCTGCGAGGTGATTGATGCCGCCCACACCCGAATGGCCGTAGCTGAGGTGGCCAGGCCGAGTCTTCGCCAACGCAATGAGTTGCTTCACCGTCTTGACCGGCACGGACGGGTGGCTCGCGAGCATGAACTGCCCGGAGGTGAGCTGCGAGATGAAGGCAAAGTCCTTCAACGGATCGTACGGCAGCTTCGAGCGGGTGTTGGGGTGGATCGACATTTCCGGCGCTGATAAAAGCAACGTATAGCCGTCCGGCGCCGCCCTCGCCACGAACGCGGCGCCGATGGTGGCGGCAGCGCCCGGCCGGTTTTCGACCACGAACGAACCGCCGATCTGCTCGGTGAACTTTTGCGCGAGCAAGCGCCCCACGGTGTCGGTGCCGCCGCCCGGCGGGAACGGCGCGATGATCCGAACCGTACGGTCGGGCCAGGCCCCTGAACCTGTCGCAGGGGTCTGCGCTGCGGCGGGCGCTGCGAGTGTGCACGCAGCCGCAATCGCCAGCGCGTGCCGGATGCCGAACTCAAGTCTCATGTCCTCCTCCTGTGTTTGTTGTTGAGGGCGCCACGAATCTGCATATCAAGTAGGTTGGGATATGCGCAGCGTTCCCCGACATCCATTTTCGTCACGTAGCCGCCGTTGCGGCAACCTGACCTTCGCCTCCTGCATCAGTCGCAGGCGACGAGCCATCTTCTGAAAAGTATAACCGCATATTCGATGCGCGGCGACTTTGTCGACTCCGGTTTCCGCCGGAGTGACAAAACATTTTGCTGCATGTGCTTGTCATCGTGCGAACGCCGGCGTAGCCTTTGCTTGTGTCGCGGGGCCGGAATTTCAAACTGACCGGTAGTCCCACGGAGGAAGAACGATCATGAAGATCATCGTGCTCGCTTTGGGTGTCGCGTTGTCGCTGGTTGCGATTAGCCCGGTGCACTCCCAGGCATATCCCAACCGACCGATTCGCGCCATCGTGCCGATCGCTCCCGGTGGCGGAACCGACATCACGGGACGGCTGGTCACGACGAGGCTGAGTGAGGCGCTCGGCCAGCAGATCGTGGTCGACAATCGCGCGGGCGGCGGAGGCACCATCGGCGCGTCCATCGTCGCGAAAGCCCAGCCTGATGGCTACACCATATTGTTCGGCTCGATCTCCACTCACGGGTTGAATCCGGCGATATTCAAGAAGCTGCCATATGATCATATCAAGGACTTCGCCCCCGTCTCGCGGATCGGCACGGTGCCCAACGTGCTGGTCGTGCATCCATCGCTGCCGGTGAAATCGGTGAGCGACCTTATCAAGTACGCCAGGGCGAATCCCGGCAAGATCATCTACGGCTCCGCCGGAATCGGCAGCCCGACGCACCTGTCCGTGGAACTGCTGAGGTCGATGGCGGGCATCAACCTGCTGCACGTGCCGTACAAGGGCGCGGGGCCGGCGCTGGTAGAGCTTCTCGGCGGGCAGACGCAGGTGATGTGCACGAGCCTCGCCGGCCAGCTTCCCCACATCAAGGCTGGCCGGGTGCGCGCGCTCGCGGTCACGACAGTGAAGCGCAACGCGCAAGTGCCTGACGTGCCGACGATGATCGAAGCCGGCCTTCCGGGCTATGAGGTGACGATCTGGTATGCGGTATTCACTCCGGCCGGGGTGCCGAAGGCGGTCATCACGCGGCTCAATTCCGAGCTGGTGAAGCTCTTGAACGCGCCTGATATGAAGGAGCGCATGGCACAAATCGGAGTCGACCCCGCGCCCTCGACGCCGCAGGAACTCGCGGCGTTTGTGAAGTCCGAAACGGCCAAGTGGACCAAGACGGTGCAGGAGGCCGGCGTGAAATTGGAGTGAGCGGATAGGATGAAGGCGGAAGGCAGAAGGATCGAGAAACAATGATCAGGCTCGATTAGGCTTGGAGGCCTCGTACGCCTTTCTGAACTCTTCCAGCAGATCGAGTTCCGCGAGGTCCCTCTTTCGCCCGGCCGCGCGTTTGCTCGCAATAATGTCCGCAATTGCCATCACGGGAAAATTCTCGATGCGCACCGCGTTTCTCGCCGCGGCCTCGTAGCTCTCGATTCCGTCGGGAGCGAACACGAGATCAACATCGAATGGTCCGGAGGAGATCTGCACGAAATCCTTTCCGGCCACGATCTCCGCCCGGTCGGCATCGCTTAACGCGAACCCGATTTCGGTCAATGCCGCGACGATGCGGCGCCCGTTGTCCCGCGATTTTCTCGGGAAGAGGTCCACGTCCTGAGTTGCGCCCGGATAACCGAGAAGGATCGCTCCTCCTTTCCCGATGAACAGGTACTCGACGCCGTGCTTCTCGAACGCATCGGCGATGACTCGGGCCTGTTCGGGCCTGAAGATTTTTTGCGTCACGCTTCAGGCGCTGCTCGCCCGGGCCGGGCGTAGCCGAAGTATTCTGGGTAGTTATCCTCGCAGAATTTCCGGTACTCGCTCATCGAGCCGAACGAACGGTTCTTGTTCGAATCGCGCACCGGGTTTGGGTTGCGGAAAAAGCCGTAGCGGATTCGGGCCGAGACCGGACGCGCGAGCTGACGAACGCATTGCCGCCGGAAATCTTCGAAGTCAGGACGAATCATGCATTTGATCATATCGCACCGTGGGCGCAGGCGGCAATGAGCCGAACGGCCGCCCTAAATTGACCTGCCCGTTCACTGCATAGATACCGCGAGCAGCGTCGCGCCGTTGGGGAAACGGATCGGCGCATACCCCGTGGTGCCTGATACTCGGATAAAGTCCCACGCAGCGAGCGTTTCACCTTCGATGGCGGCGCGGCCCTCGACGAGCAGTGCCGCGTAAAGGGGAAGATCGGCACGCCCCGCGATCTCAGCGCCGGGCGCGAACCGCAGCACGCGCAACAACAGGCTGCCGACACCGGCGTATCCTCGAGCACCCGGGGTTGTGGGCGCCGCTCGCCACCGAGCGCAGTCCGCCGCTCGCTCCCGCGAGTTGGCCCCGGCATGCCAACTTGCCGCTCCCCTATACCTATCACCCGGTTCCCGATATCGCCTGAGCTGCCGTACGGAAAAGGCCCCCCGTCGAGACAGCCATGCGACGGGAATGCACTTGCCTTGCTCTGACCGTTGGGCTAGATTGCTGGGCAACTGAGCGCTGATCCTGCTCGCGACTCGCGCGGATAGCGGTTTTCCCTTGGGGAGGCGGAAGCCAGCATGAACATAAGGCCCATTATGCGCAGTCCGGGACATGTCCCACACCTGCTCCTGGCGCGCGAGCTCGGCGCGGCGCCAGCGCTGCCGGATTGATTTTTCTATCGGTTATCGAGAGGCAGCGATGAGCCAGCTCGAACACACGCAACTCCAGGTCGTGCTGGAAGAAATCTGCGAGCTACTTGAACGAGGTCAAAAGTACCACGCACAAAAAGCCCAGGAATACGGGGAGCCGAAAGATCTATTTCTCGGCTTTAAAGATCTGACGCATAAAGTAAATGAAGAGGCATTTTCGCCATTTACAGCAAGTTTTGATGCGTACCGCGCTTTCCTGCGGGCCCAGAAAAATAACCAGCTTCAGGTGAGTATCGGCTCCACTGGTTTTGCAAATGTAAGCAGCGCTGCGGCATTTTCTACGACACCGATGATCCCTGCCGTTCAAAAATTCGCCGACACATACCTGAAGCCGCCAAAGTCTATGACAAGCGTCAGCAGCGAGATTTACGCATCTCGGCTTGAAAAACTCGATGCAGAGCTTGGCAGGATGTATCGCGGCATAGCCGAAGTCTTCTGGGGATCTACGCAAAACCCCGAGCGCACGGCCCTCGGCCTCACAAGGCAGGTATTCGACCATCTATTTTCCGTCCTAGCGCCCGACGACAAGGTGAGGGATTCCGCGCATTTCACGCCGAAGACGAACGGTGATGAAAAGGCCGTACACAGAATAGAACGGATCAGATATGCCGCTTACACCCGGATAAAGGATAGAGCACAGGCGGATTTTCTGGCCGAGCAGGCGGCCGGCCTGTTAAACGCTTATGGAGAGCTAAATCGCCTGCACGTTCGCGACGGTATAGATCGATCGCAGGCCACGCAAATCCTTCAGGCGATGCTCGTCTTTTTACAGCAATGGATTGATGCGCTTGCTCTGTAGCGATAGCCATGGCTGATGTTGTTTTCATCTTAGGGGCAGGAGCCTCCCGGCAGGGGGGCGCGCCCCTGATGTCCGACTTTCTTGACGTCGCGGACAATCTTTGGAGAACGAACCAAGTCCGCGAGAAAGCAGATTTCTTCAAGAGTGTATTCGAGGCCATCGGTCGCATGCAGGCCGTGCACTCCAAGGCGCAGCTCGACCTCAAGAACATTGAATCCGTGTTCAACGCTTTCGTGATGGCACGGATACTCAACAAATTCCCGGGCGATACCGATTTTTCCGGGGAAGCGGTCGAAGATGCTCTGAAGCAACTGATCGCAGCAACGCTGCAAAAGACTCTACTGTTCCCGGTTCAACACGGTAATATCATTGCGCCTAAACCATATCCAGGCTTCGCAAGTCTGCTCGACTACCTCCGCAGGGAGGCCCATCCGCAGCGCTCGGTAGCCGTCCTTACGTTCAATTATGATTTGGGCGCTGACTACGCCTTGTACGCGAATCGCCTCGGCCCCGACTACTGTCTAGACGGTGCAGTATCGGAAGGGGTGCCCTTATTGAAGCTACACGGGTCCATGAATTGGGGTGTGTGTAGCAAGTGCAGTGAAGTAGTGCCTTGGGGCCTTAACGCGTTCTTTAAGACATTTAGCTATCGCCATCTCTCTGACAGCGAAACGGCGCAACTGGATGTGTGGTCACAGTTCGAACACCTTACGCACTGCGACGCCAAGGTCGCGCCGCTGCCTTTTCTCGTTCCCCCGACGTGGAATAAATCAGATCAGCAAGAAACGATTAGAGTAGTGTGGCAACGCGCCGCGAAGGAACTGACGGACGCAGAGCATATCTTCATAATCGGGTACTCGCTGCCAGAAACCGATGCGTTCTTTCGCACTCTTTATGCACTTGGTGTCGTCGGCGGAATGCCTTTGAAAAGGATCTGGGTCTACAACCCCGACCGGTCGGACAACGTTGAGAAGCGGTTCCGCCAACTTATTGGACCAGGTGCAGAGGCGCGGTTCCGATATATAGCGACACCGTTTAACGACGCAATCTCCGACATCAAGCGGGAGTTTCCCGCTAGGCGATGACGCCGCCGCGCACGGGACCTAGGCCACGCCTCTAGGCGCCCTTCGGATCGTCCGAGCCGCGCGGAGCGCCATTTCTACGGATTAGCGTGGGGGCTGTGGCATGCGCCAAGGACCCCGGAAGCGCTCCCGGCACGCGCGCACGACGGCGAACTGTGGGTTCCTTGCACAGACCGAGCACGCCCATCAGTTCGCTGTCGTAAAGCTGCTTGAAGGTTCGGTCTTCGTGAGCATGGTTACGGCTCTCACGGGTTGGTCGTTCGCGGTGATGGCTGCGAAGTTTGCTGGTTGGGGGTAGACTAAACAAGGGCTGTATAAAAAAATTAAACGGGTCAGGCTCGAATAATCGTAATCAAACGGGCTAGGCTCAAATAATTGTGATCCCCGCCGGTGAACATTTGTCGCCACGACGGCAGAAGAAAGGCAAGCGAGGAATTTGGCAGCGCAGGTTCTGGGAGCATGTTATTCGTGACTTAAGTTTGAATAACGCGACCGGCGGGGTGCGCTGCGCTTTCCCGCCCTACGAACTTGAGCGTCAGCATCCCGAGTGAATGGGATCGTAGTAACATTGAAATGATCACCTGCCCGAAAAAGTTACTTTCGACCCCCATTATCGGCAGCGCGCGTCGTGCAACCATCGTTGGCGCCCGCGGTTGGGCGGGAACGTGAACTGAGCGGGAGATGGGTAGCATTCTAACCAGAGGTAATTTCGAGCACCTGGGGTTGCGGGCGCCGTTCGCCACCGAGCGCAGTCCGCTGCTCGCTCCCGCGAGTTGGCCCCGGCATGCCAACTTGCCGCTCACCTATACCTATCACCCGGTTCCCGATATCGCCTGAGCTGCCGTACGGAAAAGACCCCCTCGAGACGGCCATGCGACGGGAATGCACTTGCCTTGCTCTGACCGTTGGGCTAGATTGCTGGGCAACTGAGCGCTGATCCTGCTCACGACTCGCGCGGATAGCGGTTTTCTCCGGATGCGTGAACCAGTGTGCGATGAATTGGTTCACGTTTTTCCGTTGAAGTCGTTCGATCTCTACTTTTGCCTCGCTCAATTCCATGTTTATGCGCACTGCCTCGCGTCAAACCGAGTTGCTTCATGCTCCGAAATGCTCACATTCTCCTCCTGTGAAGGTCCGGCACGGGCAGCCCTTTTTCGCGGACCGTACGCCAAAGACTTCTCCGCCGCCAATGGATGGCCCCCCACTCGCTGAGCAGCCGCTTGGCGGCGTCCGGATCGATCTCCCAGAGAGCCCGGAGCCAATCCACGCAACGTTCATAATCAGAACCGGCGTTGGACGCCGGGTCAGGAACGAACCGAAGAAGGTTGCGCTTCCAGAAAGCCCGCAGCTCGGGGATCAAGGCTGCCGCACCGAGGCGGGATAACCACTTGCGCCTGGAGGCCAGCAGGGCCTTGTCCATAGCCCATCCGTATCTGAGAATTCGCGCGAGCGTCGGTGAAAAAGTCTTGAGCCAGTCGCCGCTTTCCAGGTCCAGGCTGAGGCGGGCCAGTTCGTTGAGCCCGCGTCGCAGGGAATTTCGATCAGCCTCCATTTCTTTCAGCCGGAGCCGAATGCTCTCCTGCAATCCGGCTGCGCCCGCCTCGCCCTGCCAGGCCGCGTCGATGAGAGCGCGCATCCAGGATCGATCTGCGCGCGGCTTTTCCCACAGGCCGACATGGTGCCGGTCGAAATCGAAGCGATCGGTGCTTCTCTCCGTCACGAGGGAGCGCCATTGATCGAAGAGTTTGTCCCGCATAGCGTCGAGACCCGGAGACGGAACTCGTTTGAATGCGGCAAGCGCCTTGTCCCAGTTTCTCCAATCAGCGACAAGGCACGACTGTAACTGAATCGCTTCAGCCGTATCCTCCCGGCCCAAAGCAGCCGCAGCCTTATTCCAGGACGTCAACAGGAAAATGAACCGTTCATCGGGTTTCTCGCTGGTCAGGCCACTTCCCCGGGAAGCGATCAGGGTTTCACGCGGGTCCCATTTCTTTCCGTCGCGGATATGCAGGAAAGATGTTGCGGCTTCGGCGCAGACCTGGCAGGTTTCCTCGTTCACCTTCTTGTGCGCCAATTCCTTGATCACCGGGATGGCCAAGGACCAATCCTGGCTGATCCTGGCCCGACAGGTCTCCAAATACCCTGAACGGTCCTGGCCGCGGCACAGGTCCTTATAGATGAGGAACCATCCGGAATGAGCCGAATTCAGAACCTTCTTCCAGTGGTCTTCGTCTCGGTGCGCTCGGATTCCTTCCAGGACGTCTCTCTTGCCATCCTTGCCAAGCCTATGGACAAAGGCGGCTATGGTCTTTCCGTCCAATGCCAGGCCGGGATTGGACTGTTCCAACACACGCAGGTTGTCGATCAGATGGAACAGGCTCTGGCCTTCGCGTCGGCAACTGCGCAGTTCCCACTCGACCAGGCAGCCGGTGGCCTTAGGGCCAAGACAGAAACTTTCGCAGTCGAAGGGGGACATCCACTCGGGCAACGATGAGGTGATCTCGTCGACGCTCTCAGCGACCGCCTCGGCAAAGCTGAAATCAGGGTCCAAGTCCTCATCGAAGACGCGCGGCAGCAACGTGGCCATGCGGGCCGCGATGGGTTCAAGGTCTCCTGTCACGGAAAGAGGGTCGAAGTAAGGCTGCTCCCAATGGTGCTCTTGGATGACGTATTTCCCTTCCTCGTCGCAGGCCTCGCTGATGACTCCATTCCAATCCTCCCAGACCCTCTTCCACTCCTGAAGGATCTTGGCCGGCCCAGGCTTCGGGGACGCGTTCTTGGAGGAGGAGGA
>Ga0156226_1315_pt2 | contig 10735 bp, 7 predicted proteins | sample RifCSPlowO2_12_FD_107874 | JGI IMG/M metagenome (GOLD analysis project Ga0156226, IMG submission 107874) | Betaproteobacteria bacterium RIFCSPLOWO2_12_FULL_62_13
TGATTCCACCACCTCGCCGCCTTCGATCAGCGCCTTCATCGACACGCCCTGGCTCGTGGCGCAGTCTTCCTCCGTCACCACCAGGTCCTGCGTAACGTCAACCAGACGACGGGTCAGGTAGCCGGAGTTTGCGGTCTTGAGCGCGGTATCCGCGAGGCCCTTGCGCGCACCGTGTGTCGAAATGAAGTACTGCAGCACGTTCAACCCTTCACGGAAGTTCGCCGTGATCGGCGTTTCGATGATCGAGCCATCGGGTTTCGCCATCAGGCCGCGCATGCCGGCGAGCTGCCGGATCTGCGCGGCCGAGCCGCGCGCGCCGGAATCGGCCATCATGTAGATCGAGTTGAAGGATTCCTGCATCACGGGCTGGCCCTTCTTGTCCCTGCGCGTGACCAATTCCCCGTTGCTGGGATCCCGGTCCATGACCGGCTCGACACCGAGTTGTTCCATCATCGCTTTGGCGACGAGGTCGCCCGCGCGGCCCCAGATATCGACCACCTTGTTGTAACGTTCACCCTGGGTCACGAGACCCGAGGTATATTGTTTCTCGATCTCCTGGACTTCCTTCTCGGCCTCGGCGATGAGCTCGTTCTTCTGCGCCGGCACCAGCATGTCGTCGACCGCGATCGACAGCCCGGCCCGGGTGGCCATGGAAAAGCCGGCGTACATCAGCTTGTCGGCAAAGATGACGGTTTCACGCAATCCGCAGCGACGGAACGAAGCGTTGATGAGCCTCGAGATCTCCTTCTTCTTCAGGGGCTTGTTGATGAGTTCGAACGGCAGCCCTACGGGCAGGATCTCCGAAAGCAGAGCACGTCCCACAGTGGTGTCGTAGCGCGTCACCTTCTCGCGCTTGTCACCGTGATCATCGATTTCGACTTCCTTGATGCGCACCTGAATGCGCGCGTTGACCTCGGCCTGACCGGTATCGTAGGCGCGCGAAACCTCCGCAATGTTGATGAACGCCGAGCCTTCCCCGCGCGCGCCGACCTTCTCACGTGTGATGTAGTAGAGACCGAGCACGATGTCCTGCGATGGCACGATGATCGGCTCGCCGTTGGCCGGCGACAGGATGTTGTTCGAGGAGAGCATGAGCGTACGTGCCTCCATCTGCGCTTCCAGCGACAGCGGCACGTGCACTGCCATCTGGTCGCCGTCGAAGTCGGCGTTGAAAGCGGCGCACACCAGCGGATGAAGCTGAATCGCCTTGCCTTCGACGAGCTGCGGCTCGAACGCCTGGATGCCGAGGCGATGCAGTGTCGGCGCTCGATTGAGCAGCACCGGATGCTCGCGGATGACCTCTTCCAGAATGTCCCACACGATCGGTTCCTCGCTCTCGACCATGCGCTTCGCCGCTTTGATGGTCGTGGCGAGCCCCATTACTTCGAGCTTGTTGAAGATGAAGGGCTTGAACAGTTCCAACGCCATCTTCTTCGGCAGCCCGCACTGGTGGAGCTTGAGTTGCGGGCCGACGACGATCACCGAACGGCCAGAGTAGTCGACGCGTTTGCCGAGCAGGTTCTGACGGAAACGACCGCCCTTGCCCTTGATCATGTCGGCGAGCGACTTCAGCGGCCGCTTGTTGGCTCCGGTCATTGCCTTGCCGCGCCGACCGTTGTCAAGCAGCGAATCCACCGCTTCCTGCAGCATGCGCTTCTCGTTCCTGATGATGATTTCGGGAGCCTTCAGTTCCAGCAACCGTTTCAGGCGGTTGTTGCGGTTGATCACGCGCCGGTAGAGGTCGTTCAGGTCCGAGGTCGCAAAACGTCCGCCGTCGAGCGGCACGAGCGGCCTCAACTCCGGCGGCAGCACCGGCAGCACCTCCATGATCATCCAGTCAGGCTTGATGCCGGACTTGTTGAAGGCCTCGAGCACTTTCAGCCGCTTGGCGATCTTCTTGATCTTGGAGTCGGAACTGGTCGCCGCCAGTTCCGCACGCAGGGTTTCGATCTCTCCCTTGAGGTCCAGGCTGCGCAACAGTGCACGTATGCCCTCGGCACCCATCGCCGCGGTGAAGTCATCGCCGTATTCCTCGACCTTCGCGAGATAATCGTCTTCGGTCATGAGTTGGCAGCGCTTGAGCGGCGTCATGCCTGGATCGCATACGACGTAGGCCTCGAAATAGAGCACGCGCTCGATGTCGCGCAGCGTCATGTCGAGCACCATGCCGAGCCGCGACGGCAGCGATTTCAGAAACCAGATGTGCGCGACCGGGCTCGCCAGCTCGATGTGGCCCATGCGCTCGCGGCGCACTTTGGAGAGCGTCACCTCCACGCCGCACTTCTCGCAAATCACGCCGCGATGCTTGAGCCGTTTGTACTTTCCGCACAGGCACTCATAATCCTTGACCGGCCCAAAGATCTTGGCGCAGAAGAGGCCGTCGCGCTCCGGCTTGAAGGTGCGGTAGTTGATCGTTTCCGGCTTCTTCACCTCGCCGTATGACCACGACCGGATCTTCTCGGGAGAAGCGAGTCCGATCTTGATCGCGTCAAACTCTTCTTCCTGCGTTACCTGTTTGAACAAATCAAGCAGTGCTTTCATCTCAAACTCCTGAGTGAGGCGTGCGGTGTGAGGAGCGGTCTTTGACCTTCACTCTTCACCCTTCACCCTCCACTGATCAATAACGGTTGTGATCCAGGTCGATGTCGATCGCGAGCGAGCGGATCTCCTTCACCAGCACGTTGAACGACTCCGGCATGCCGGCCTCGATCCGGTGGTCGCCCTTGACGATCGATTCGTAGACCTTGCGCCGCCCCTCGGTATCGTCGGATTTCACGGTCAGCATCTCCTGCAGCGTGTAAGCCGCGCCATAGGCTTCAAGCGCCCATACCTCCATCTCGCCGAAGCGCTGGCCGCCGAACTGCGCCTTGCCCCCCAGCGGCTGCTGTGTAACCAGGCTGTAGGGGCCGGTCGAGCGCGCGTGCATCTTGTCATCGACCAGATGGTGCAGCTTTAGCATGTGCATGTAGCCGACCGTGACCGGGCGCTCGAAGGGGTCGCCGGTGCGCCCATCGAAGAGCGTGACCTGGCCCGAGCGCGGCAACCCTGCGAGATCGAGCATTTCCTTGATCTCGTGCTCGGTCGCACCGTCAAACACGGGTGTGGCGAACGGAACCCCGTTCTCGAGGTTACGGGCGAGCTCGATCGCTTCCTCATCGTTCAGCGAGTCTACGTCCTCGGTCCGCCCGCTGCCGTTGTAGATCCTGCCGAGGAACTTCCTCACCTCCGCAGCCGTGGCCTGCGCCCGCAGCATTTCCCCGATCTTCAGTCCCAGTCCTTTCGCCGCCCAACCGAGATGGGTCTCCAGAATCTGGCCGACGTTCATCCGCGACGGCACGCCGAGGGGATTCAGCACGATGTCAACGGTCGTACCGTCGGCCATGTGCGGCATGTCCTCCACCGGAACGATCTTCGAAATCACCCCCTTGTTACCATGACGGCCGGCCATCTTGTCCCCGGGTTGCAGCCGGCGCTTGACCGCGAGATAGACTTTGACCATCTTCTGCACACCCGGCGGTAACTCGTCGCCCTGCGTGAGTTTTTTCTTCTTCTCGTCGTACATCTCGTCGAAGTCCGCCTTGGTCTGCGCAAGGCTCTCCTTGAGCTGCTCCATCTGCGCCGCCACCGTGTCGTTCGCCAACCGGATGTCGAACCAGCCGTGACGTTCGACTTCCGACAGGTACGCCTTGGTGATCTTCGAGCCCTTGGCGAGCTTCTTCGGGCCGCCGTTGGCGGTTTTCCCGATCAGCAGCCGCTCGAGCCGGCTGAAAGCGTCGTTCTCGACGATGCGCAACTGGTCAGCGAGATCCTTCTTGTAGCGCTTCAGCTCGTCGTCGATGATCTGCTGCGCGCGCTTGTCGCGTTCGATGCCTTCACGGGTAAACACCTGGACATCGATCACCGTGCCCGACATACCCGACGGCACGCGCAGGCCCGTGTCTTTCACATCCGACGCCTTCTCGCCGAAGATCGCCCGCAGCAGTTTTTCCTCCGGTGTGAGCTGCGTTTCGCCCTTGGGCGTCACTTTGCCGACCAGCACGTCACCCGCTTCGACCTCGGCGCCGATGTAGATGATCCCCGACTCGTCGAGACTGGCGAGCTGCGACTCGGACAGGTTCGAAATGTCTCGCGTGATTTCTTCCGGTCCGAGCTTGGTGTCGCGCGCCACGACCGAGAGCTCCTCGATGTGTATCGAAGTGAAACGCTCATCCGCCACTACACGCTCGGAAATGAGGATCGAGTCCTCGAAGTTGTAGCCGTTCCATGGCATGAAGGCGACCAGCATGTTCTGTCCCAGCGCCAGTTCTCCCATGTCGGTCGACGCTCCGTCGGCCACCACGTCGCTCTTGGCGATCGCGTCGCCCACCTTGACCAGCGGTCGCTGGTTGATGTTGGTGTTCTGGTTCGAGCGCTGGTACTTGACCAGGTTGTAAATATCGACACCCACCTCGCCCGCCGAGGTTTCCTCGTCGTTGACGCGCACCACGATGCGGCCTGCATCGATGTAATCGACCACGCCGCCGCGGCGCGCCTGCACTGCGGTGCCGGAGTCAACGGCAACCGTGCGCTCGAGTCCGGTGCCGACCAGCGGCTTCTCGGCGCGCAGGCAGGGCACCGCCTGACGTTGCATGTTCGAGCCCATCAGCGCCCGGTTGGCGTCGTCGTGCTCGAGAAAGGGAATGAGCGAAGCGGCGACCGACACCGCCTGTGACGGCGCAACGTCCATGTAGTCGATACGGTCGGGACTCGCCAGCGTGAACTCGTTGCGGTGGCGGCACGACACCAATTCGTCACTGAAGCGGTTCTGGTCGTCGAGCGCGGCATTGGCCTGGGCGACCACGTACTGGCCCTCCTCGATCGCCGACAGGTAGTGAATTTGATCGGTTACGCTGCCGTTTTGCACTTTGCGATACGGCGTTTCCAGGAAGCCGTACTGGTTGGTGCGGGCATAAAGCGCCAGTGAATTGATGAGACCGATGTTCGGACCTTCCGGCGTCTCGATCGGGCATACCCGGCCGTAGTGGGTCGGATGCACGTCACGCACCTCGAACCCCGCGCGCTCGCGGGTGAGCCCCCCCGGCCCGAGCGCCGACACGCGCCGTTTGTGGGTGATCTCCGACAAGGGGTTCGTTTGATCCATGAACTGCGAGAGCTGGCTCGAACCGAAGAATTCGCGGATCGCAGCCGACACGGGCTTCGCATTAATGAGATCGTGCGGCATCAGATTTTCCGACTCGGCCTGGCTCAACCGCTCCTTGACCGCGCGCTCCACGCGCACCAGGCCTGCCCGGAACTGGTTCTCGGCGAGTTCGCCAACCGAGCGCACGCGGCGGTTGCCCAGGTGGTCAATGTCGTCGATTTCGCCCTTGCCGTTCCTGAGATCGACCAGGATCTTGATCACCGCGACGATGTCCTCGGCCGACAGCGTGCCCGGCCCCTCGAGCTCGTGGCGCCCGACGCGGCGGTTAAACTTCATGCGGCCCACTGCCGAGAGATCGTAGCGGTCCTCAGAGAAGAAAAGCCCGTTGAACAGCGTCTTCACCGCCTCCTCCGTCGGCGGCTCGCCCGGACGCATCATGCGATAGATCGCCACCTGCGCCGCCATCTGGTCGGCGGTCTCGTCGATCCTCAGCGTCTGCGAGATGTACGGCCCCTGGTCGAGATCGTTGGTGTAGATCGTCTGGATGTTCGCCACGCCCGCTGCCTTGAGTTTGGCCAGCAGCTGCTCGGTGAGCTCCTCATTGGCATTCGCCACCACTTCGCCCGTTTCCCTGTCGATGACGTTGTGAGCGAGCGTGCGGCCGAGCAGGAAGTCTTCGGGCACGGCGATGCGCTGCAATCCGGCCTGCTCCATTTCGCGCACGTGCTTGACCGTGATGCGCTTGTCCTTGGCGACGATCGCCTTGCCGCCCTTTGTGGTGATGTCGAAACGCGCGATCTCGCCGCGCATGCGCTCAGGCACAAGCTCGAATTCGATGCCTTCGTTCCCAAGATGAAAGGCATCGAAGGCGAAGAATTCCTTGAGGATCTGCTCCGGCGTATACCCCAGGGCCTTCAGCAGGATCGTCACCGGCATCTTGCGGCGGCGGTCGACACGGAAATAGAGGTAATCCTTGGGATCGTACTCGAAGTCGAGCCACGACCCGCGGTAGGGAATCACGCGCGCGGAAAACAGGAGTTTTCCCGACGAATGCGTCTTGCCGCGGTCATGCTCGAAGAACACGCCCGGCGAGCGGTGCAGCTGCGACACGATCACCCGCTCGGTGCCGTTGATCACGAACGAGCCCGTCATGGTCATCAACGGGATTTCGCCCATGTACACTTCCTGCTCCTTCACCTCCTTCACGGTCGGCTTGGACGCCTCCTTGTCCATGATGGTGAGGCGCACCTTGGCGCGGAGCGGAGCGGCATAGGTGAGCCCGCGCTGCTGGCACTCCTTCACGTCGAAAGGCGGCTCGCCCAGCGCATAGCTGACGAACTCCAGCCGCGCGTTCCTGGAATGACTTTCAATCGGAAAAATGCTCTTGAACGCCGCCTGCAAGCCCTCGTTCTTGCGATTCTCGGGCAGCACGTCCTCCTGCAAAAACCCCGCATAGGATTCGAGCTGGGTCGCCAGCAGGAACGGTACAGCCAGCACGCTGTGGCGTTTGGCGAAGCTCTTGCGGATACGCTTTTTCTCGGTGAAAGAGTACGTCATGTCAACTCCACGAAAGAGTCAGGGGATTGGAGCAGCAAAAAGCAGCACACCCCGCGGCATGCCTGCGGTATGTACTGGAATTCGCGACCTTCTCAAAAGGGAAAGGCCGGCGGTCGCCCGCCAGCCATATCTCCGTTGCGCGACTACTTGACTTCCGCGGTCGCGCCAGCTTCGGTGAGCTGCTTGAGGATCGCCTCAGCATCAGCCTTGGAAACGCCTTCCTTGACCGGTTTGGGCGCGCCGTCAACCAGGTCTTTCGCCTCCTTCAGGCCCAGCCCCGTTAGGGCGCGAACCACCTTGATGGTGTTCACCTTGTTGGCGCCGGCGCTGGTCAATGTAACGGTGAATTCGGTCTTTTCTTCCGCCGCCGCGGCGGCAGCGCCGCCTCCGGCCGCGGGCGCCGCGACCGCCACCGTCGCCGCGGCAGCGGACACGCCGAACTTTTCTTCCATGTCCTTGATGAGCTGCGACAGCTCAAGCACGGTCATATTCGCGATTGCGTCGAGAATTTCAGCTCTGGCAAGTGCCATTTCTAACTCCTGTTAAATCGAAAATTGACGAAAACGGTATCGGTTGCGCGCATTACGCAGCCTGCTTTTCCTTCTGATCGCGCACGGCGGCCATCGTCCGCGCGAATTTGCCCGGCACCTCGTTGAGCGTGCGCACAAACTTCGCGACCGGCGCCTGCAACGTCCCCATGAGGGTCGCGAGCAGTTCCTGACGGCTGGGCATCCTGGCGAGATCCGCCACCTCCTGCGGCGACATCATCACGTCCGGCATGGCGCCGGCCCTGATCACGAACTTATCGTTGCCCCTGGCAAACTCGTCCAGCACCTTGGCTGCCGCCACGGGATCACTCGATATGCCATAGGCGAGCGGACCGACCATCTTGTCGGCCAGCCCTTTGAACGGCGTATCGGCAATCGCGCGGCGCGCCAGCGTGTTTTTCAGAACGCGCAGATAGACACCGGAACTGCGCGCTTTCTTGCGCAGTTCGGTCATCTCGCCTACCCGAAGGCTGCGGTATTCGGCCAGTACGACAGCCTGAGCTGTCGCCAATTGGGCGCCGATTTCAGCCACTACCGCCTGTTTCTGTTCAAGATTTAGACCCAAGGTCACTCTCCTTTCCAAATGCGGTTCCGGGTTCTGGGTTTCGGGTTCCGGGTCGAAACCCGAAACTCGGAACTTTGAACTCCGAACCTGTGATACGGCGACCTTTGATCCAGGAGTCAAATACGACCACTAATGACCTGTTTCCCGGTACGCCGTCTGCGTAGGACATTCAGGAGTTGGGACTAAGGGCCGGGGATCATGCAACCGCTCCAAGAGAGCTTGTGACCCTCGATCCAGTGATCCGTTCCCGAAAACTTAAACCTCGCGGTTCCTACGGTCTTTGACAACCCGCCGGGGGAAATCCCCAACGGCCCAAAGCCTTGCCCCGCCATCGGGCGGGAGAAAAATTCCTACTGCAGCAAACTCGACTGATCGACGCGGATTCCCACGCCCATCGTGCTCGACACGCTCAATTTCCTAAGGTAGACGCCTTTCGTGGTCGACGGCCTGGCCTTGTTGACCGCATCGACCAGCGCTCTCAGATTCTCGGTTAACGCCTCGACACTGAACGAGGCACGGCCGATCGTGCATTGCACGATGCCCGCCTTGTCAGTGCGATATTGGACTTGGCCCGCTTTTGCGTTCTTGACCGCCGTCGTGACGTCCTGCGTGACCGTTCCCACCTTGGGGTTCGGCATCAGGCCGCGCGGCCCCAGAATCTGGCCGAGTTGACCTACCACGCGCATCGCGTCGGGCGCGGCGATCACCACGTCGAAATCCAGCTTGCCGCCCTTGATTTCATTCGCAAGATCCTCGAAACCGACGATGTCGGCACCGGCCTCCCTGGCCTGCGTTGCCTTGTCGCCCTGCGCAAACACCGCTACGCGCACCGTCTTGCCGGTTCCTTGCGGCAGCACGAGCGCCCCGCGCACCGCCTGATCCGACTTCTTGGCGTCGATACCCAGGTTGATCGACACGTCGATCGACTCGTTGAATTTGGCGGTCGCATTATCCTTGATGATCTTGAGCGCCTCCTGCACCGGATAGAGTTCGGTCCGATCAACCTTGCCGCGTATCACCTTGTAGCGTTTGGAAGTGTGTCCCATTTATAGGCCCTCCACTTCGACGCCCATGCTCCGGGCGCTGCCGGCAATGGTCCGCACCGCCGCTTCGAGGCCAGCGGCAGTCAGGTCCGGCATTTTCATCTTGGCGATTTCTTCGGCCTGAGCGCGCGTGATCCTCCCGACTTTGTCGGTGTGGGGACGAGGACTGCCTTTCTCGATCCTGGCCGCCTTCTTGATGAGCACCGCCGCGGGCGGCGTCTTCATCACGAAGGTGAAACTCTTGTCCTGGTAGGCGGTAATCACCACCGGCACCGGCAGACCCGGTTCCATCTTCTGGGAGGCGGCGTTGAACGCCTTACAGAATTCCATGATGTTCAGCCCGCGCTGCCCGAGCGCGGGGCCGATGGGCGGCGAAGGATTCGCCTTGCCCGCCGGCACTTGCAGCTTGATGAAGCCGACCACTTTCTTTGCCATGGCTACTCTCCTATCGGGTCCGAACGGACTTCAGGACTGAGGATCGAGAATTGAGGATCGAGGGGAAACCCCTGCAGCCCGCAACCATCTTTTCCACTTCCTTCGCCCTCCCCGTTAAAAAAAAACACCAACTTCGTAGCGGCTACGCTGCGAAACGTGCTCAATCCTCAATCCTGGATCCTCGATCTTGCCGTCAGGTTTTTTCAACCTGTCCGAACTCCAGCTCGATCGGCGTCGACCGCCCGAAGATCGTCACCGACACGCGCAGCTTGTTCTTGTCGTAATTGACGTCCTCGACGTTGCCGTGAAAGTCCGCAAACGGACCCTCCTTGACGCGTACCGCTTCGCCGACTTCAAACAGCACCTTGGGCCGCGGCTTCTCCACACCCTCCTGGATCTGGTGCAGGATGTTCTGCACCTCCTTTTCGCTGATCGGCGTCGGCTTGGTCGCAGTACCTCCGATGAAGCCCGTGACCTTGGGCGTATTCTTGACCAGATGCCAGGTGTCGTCGGTCATCTCCATCTCGACCAATACATAACCGGGGAAGAACTTGCGCTCGCTGATGTTCTTCTGCCCGCTCTTCATTTCCACGACTTCCTCGACCGGCACCAGGATCTGCCCGAATTTCTCCTGCATGCCGGCGCGCTGGATGCGATCCTGGAGTGCACGCAGCACGCTCTTCTCGAATCCCGAATACGCGTGCACTACATACCACTTCTTGCTCATTAGTCACCCTGGCCCATCAGCTTCTTGACCACCCACAGCAGGCTCGCATCCACCAGCCACAGGAATAGCGCCATCACCACCACAAATGCGAACACGATGCCAGTCGTCTGCAGCGTTTCCTTACGCGTCGGCCACACGACTTTCTTCGTTTCGGCGACCGACTCCTGCGCGTAGAGGAAAAACTGCTTGCCCGGCTCGGTCCTCCAGAACACGACAAAACCCACCACCAGACCCGCCAGCACGGCCACGACACGAATGATCGCAGGGCTCTCGCTGAAGTAGTAAAAGACGGCAAGACCCGCCACCACCAGCAGGGCCGCCACCGCCATCTTGATCTTGTCCGCCATCAATTCCGTTCTGTATTGCGCGTTCCGGGTTTCGGGTTCATGCCCAAAAAATACCGCATCTTAATCGGCACTCACTCGAAACTCGTAACTCGAAACCCGTAACTCATTCCTGGCAGGCCAGGAGGGTCTCGAACCCCCAGCCTTCGGTTTTGGAGACCGACGCTCTGCCAATTGAGCTACTGGCCTATAAATCAAGGGCTAGGGATTAGGGTCTAGGGGCTAGCAAGTTCTGCCAACCAAACGCTTTCACTAGTCCCTAGCCCCCAGTCCCCAGTCCCTATTCAATAATTTTCGCCACCACCCCGGCGCCCACCGTGCGGCCACCCTCGCGAATGGCAAAACGCAACCCCTCTTCCATCGCAATGGGCTGAAT
>Ga0156226_1461_pt1 | contig 10706 bp, 11 predicted proteins | sample RifCSPlowO2_12_FD_107874 | JGI IMG/M metagenome (GOLD analysis project Ga0156226, IMG submission 107874) | Betaproteobacteria bacterium RIFCSPLOWO2_12_FULL_62_13
ATGCCGGCACAGCCGCAGTCCGCCTCTTTGGTTTGACGCGCGTGCGGCGCACTGTCGGTACCGAGGAAGAAATTCGGGTTTCCGCTTGTCGCCGCCTCGATCAACGCCTGGCGGTGTTCCTCGCGCTTCAGCACCGGCAGACAGTAATGATGCGGACGTACCCCTCCTGCGAAAAGCGCATTGCGGTTGAGAAGCAGGTGGTGTGCGGTGATGGTGGCCGCAATGCGCGGCGGCGCCGCGAGCACGAAACGCGCGGCCTCGCGCGTGGTGATGTGCTCCACCACCACGCGCAAATTCGTGAAGCGCTCGACGAGCGGCGCCAGAACCCTTTCCAGGAAGACTCTCTCGCGATCGAATATGTCGATTCCGGGATCGGTGACCTCGCCATGGACCAGGAGCGGCATGCCGCACGCCTGCATTGCTTCGAGTACGCCGTAACATTTCGCAAGATCGGTCACGCCGGAGTCGGAATGGGTGGTGGCGCCGGCAGGGTAGTGCTTGACCGCGTGAACGGCGCCGCTTTGCTTCGCCCGCACAACTTCCTCCGGCCGCGTGTTGTCGGTGAGATAGAGCGTCATCAACGGTTCGAACTGCGCTCCAGCCGGCAGCGCGGCGCGGATGCGATCACAATACTCTAGCGCCTGCCCGGTGGTGATGACCGGCGGCTTGACATTGGGCATCACGATCGCGCGCGCAAAGCGCCGTGCGCTGTCCGGCAGCACCGCGCGCATATGCTCTCCGTCGCGCAGATGCAGATGCCAGTCGTCGGGGCGGATGATGGTGATGCGGGTCATAACTGCGTGAATGGTAAACGGGAAATGAGTAATGGGTGATGAGTAATGGGTGATGAGTAATGAGTAATGAGTAATGAGTAATGAGTAATGAGTAATGAGTAATGAGCAACACTCCTATGCCCATTTTCTATTGCCTATCCCCCATTTCCTATTCCCCATTCCCCATTCCCCATTCCCCATTCCCCGTTCCCTATTCCCCATTCTCTATTCCCTTGAGCTGAAGCGCCAGCGCATAGAGCTCGTTTCTCTTTGCACCGGTAATCCTGGTGACCAGCGCAACGGCCTGCTTGAGCGGCAGCTCGGCGAGCAGGATTTCGAGCACGCGCTGCGCGGCGGACGCGTCTTCAACGCGTTGCGCTGCGCCTTCAACGATGAGCACGAATTCGCCCTTGCGCCGGTTATCATCGCTCTCGATCCAATCCAGGGCTTCGCCCAGTGCGCAGACATGGATGGTTTCGAACAGCTTGGTGAGTTCGCGCGCGATGACGATGCGGCGTATCGCGCCGAACGCGGCGCTCATGTCGGCGATGCAGTCGGCAACGCGGTGCGGCGCCTCATAGAAGACCATCGCAAACCGATGGACCGCAAGCCGGGCGAGTTCGCGCCGGCGCTCGGCAGCGCGCTGCGGGAGGAAGCCGTAGAACAGGAAATGCGGCGTGGCAAGTCCGGCGGCCGATAGCGCGGCGACCGCCGCGTTGGCCCCCGGAACCGGCGTCACGATGCAGCCCGCGGCACGCGCCGCGCCCACGAGATGCGCGCCGGGGTCGGAAATGGCGGGTGTTCCGGCATCGCTCACCAACGCCACTGATCTGCCCTCCGCGAGCAGCGCCACAAGCCGCTGCGTGGCGCGCTTTTCATTGTGCTCGTGCAGCGCCGTGAGCTTCGCGGTGATGCCGTAATGGCCGAGCAGTTTCGAGGTGACACGCGTATCTTCAGCCGCAATTACCGCGACGCTTTTGAGCACATCGAGCGCCCGCGGACTGATGTCGCGCAGATTTCCAATCGGGGTGGCAACTACATATAATGTTCCTTTCGGTTCCCCGTCGGTATTGCGATGCGCTGGCGCGTGCTCCATCGGTGGTTGCTTGCGTGGTCGCTTACGGCGCTACTATACGGGGCCGCGGCCGCCTTCGCCAGCGAAGCAGATCCCGCGGTGACGATCGCCGCGCCGCGCCCGGAAATTCCGGTCGCGGTCCCGCTCGATGCCGCGCCGACGATTGCCCACATCGCGCTTCTGCTCCCGGTCAGCTCGAGCGCTTACGCCCGGCCCGCCGAAGCGGTCAGGCTCGGCTTTCTGATGGCGGCCAAGTCCCAAGGGAGCACGCCGCTGCCAATCCGCGTTTACGCCGTGAGCGACGATGCGCAGCAGATCGTCGCCGGCTACAGCCAGGCGCTTGGCGCGGGTGCGCGCCTGGTTGTGGGACCCCTCACGCGCGGCGGTGTGACGGTAATCATTGAGAGCGGACGGTTGAGCGCGCCGACGCTCGCGCTCAATGTTCCGGATCGCGCCCTTCCCCTGCCGCGCCAGCTTTATGCTCTCAGCCTGCACGTCGAAGCCGAGGCGCGCCAGGTTGCGCAACTCGCATTCAAGGACGGTCGGCTCAAGGCGCTCACGGTGAACGGCGACACGCCCCTGCTGCGACGCATTCACCAGGCCTTCGTCGAAGAGTTTATCCGGCTCGGCGGCGAGCATGTTGCGGCATACGAATTCACCGCCGATCCGGCTGGGCTTGCCCGCATCAAACAGGCGGCCGGCCTCGGTCTGACCGACATGGCGTTTCTCGCGCTCGATTTCCGGCGGGCGCGGCTTGCCCGCCCCTATCTCGACCCGCTGCCGCTGTATGCCAGCTCGCAGATCAACCCCGGCAACGCCGGTCCGCTTGCGGGCTTCGATCTCGCCAACATTCGCTTTCTCGACATGCCGTGGCTGCTGCAGCCCGATCATGCGGCGGTCATGGTGTATCCACGGCAGGATTTCCAAGGCGCGCTCGATCTCGAGCGGCTCTATGCGCTCGGCATCGACGCCTTCCGCCTGGCGCAGGCGCTGCTTGAGGGCAAAGGCGACGCCACCCTCGACGGCGTGACCGGACGTTTAAGCCTCGGCCGCGACCGGCGGTTCGTCCGGGAACTCACGGCGGCGCAGTTCGCCGGCGGCAAACTGCTGATCATCGCCGGCGAGCAATGAACCGCCGGGGCGAAGCCGCCGAATCACTCGCCGCCGCCTTCCTGCAGGCGCGGGGACTCACCGTCACCGAGCGCAATTACCGCTGCCGCTTCGGCGAGATCGACATCGTGGCGCGCGACGGCGCAACCCTGGTATTCGTCGAGGTACGCCGGCGCAAGTCCGACGCTTTCGGCGGGCCGGCGGAAAGCATTACCGCCGCCAAGCGCGCGAAAATCATCCGCGCGGCGCGTCACTATCTTTCCCGCCGCCGCAGTGCGCCGCCCTGCCGTTTCGACGCGGTCTTGATCCACGGCGAGCCGCCGCGCATCGAGTGGATCAGGAACGCGTTTGGAGAATGAGCGTGTCACTCTGTACAATAGCGCCCAGGCATCCGCGACAAGCACATGGACCTCATTAGCCGGATCAGCGAGAACTTTTCCGAAAGCGCCCATCTCAAACTGCAGAGCATGGACGCGCTGGCGGCGCCGATCGCGGCCGCTGCCGAGCGCATGGTGCGTTGTCTCAACCAGGACGGGAAGATACTCGCATGCGGCAACGGCGGTTCGGCGGCCGACGCGCAGCATTTCTCGGGGGAATTGCTGAACCGCTTCGAGATGGAGCGCCCGGGGCTTGCTGCAATCGCGCTCACCACCGACACGTCGACGCTCACTTCAATCGCCAACGATTACGACTTCGAGCAAGTGTTCGCGAGGCAGGTGCGCGCGCTTGGGAACGCCAAGGACTTGCTGCTCGCGATTTCGACGAGCGGCAATTCGCGCAACGTGGTGGCGGCGATTCAAGCCGCGCATGAAGGCGGGATGGATGTGATTGCGCTGACCGGCAGGGGCGGCGGGAAGACTGGTGAAATCCTGCGACCGTCGGACATCCATATCTGCGTTCCCGCGACCAGCACCGCGCGTATCCAGGAAGTCCACCTGCTCACGTTGCACTGCCTGTGCGACGCTATCGATTGTTTACTGCTGGGAGTCGAATAAATGCGCCAAGTCCTGTTTGCTTTGTTGTTCGCGATCCCCTGGATCAACGGCTGCGCGCCGGTCCTTGTCGGTGGGGCCGTCGCCACCGGTGTCGTGGTCGCCGAAGACCGGCGCACCGTGGGAACGATAACCGAAGATGAAGTCATAGAGAACAAGGCGGCAAGCCGGATTCGGGACAAGGTCAAAGATGCGCATGTCAGCGTCACGAGCTACAACCGCATGGTGCTCCTTACCGGTGAGGTCCCCGACGCCGCGGCGAAGGCGAACGCCGAGAAGATCGCGCGCGCGGTGGAGAACGTGCGCGACGTCTATAACGAACTGGAGGTCGCCGGGGTAAGCTCGTACACAGCCCGCAGCAACGACGCCTTGATCACTTCCAAGGTGAAGGGGAGGTTCGTCGATGGTGCAAAGTTCAACGCCTTCCACGTCAAGGTCGTCACTGAAAACAGCGTCGTCTACCTAATGGGTCTCGTGAAAAAACAGGAGGCCAAGGACGCGGTTGAAATCGCGAGGTTTACCAGTGGCGTGCGTAAAGTCGTACGCCTCTTTGAATTCTTAGATTGATACAGCGACCACCAGCTCATGATCGCCGCTTTGTGAACGTTGGCAAGATTTCCCTTGCCTTTGAGCGCAAGATCTGCTCCCCCGATGCGCTTGCCGCGCGGCTCCGAGCACTTCCACGCCCGCTCGTGTTCACGAACGGCGTCTTCGACATACTCCACCGCGGACATGTCACCTATCTCGCCCAGGCGCGCGCGCTCGGCTCAAGCCTCATGGTCGCAGTCAACTCCGACGCTTCCGCCCGGCGTCTCGGAAAAGGACCGGACCGGCCGATCAACCCGCTCGGCGACCGGCTCGCGGTGGTCGCGGCGCTGGAAGCAGTGAGCCTGGTGACCTGGTTCGAAGACGATACGCCGCTCGCGCTCATCCTCACAGCGCAGCCCGACGTGCTGGTAAAGGGTGGCGACTGGAAACCCGGGGCCATCGTCGGCGCCAGCGAGGTCCTGAGCCGGGGCGGCGCGGTGCATTCGATCCCCTTCGACCACCCGCGCTCGACCACCGCGCTGCTCGAAAGGATAAGAAGCAACAGACAGGATTAACCCCACAAAAAGCGGTTAGCCACAGAGATCACAGAGTTCTCAGAGGAAAATCAAGGGCGCGTGTGCTTGCCTTGGTTCACTCGTCGGGTGGGCGTGATGTGATGATTCAAGTCCTTGAATCGCTCTGTGTTCTCTGTGTCCTCTGTGGCTGAATTGCAGTTTTCAGGATAATCCGGCCGATCCCCCTGGTTATCCGCTGGCTGGCGGACAAGCCATCGCCTGGATCTGGGTGCCGGGGAATTCGCGTTGCAGCGCGGCGAGTTTTGCCACCGTTGGTTCGGTCGGTTCTCGCACGTAGTAGGCGATCTGCTTGAGGAAGTTTTCGCGCCGCTCCGCGAGCGCCGAAGTCACGCCTTTGCCGCGCAATTCGGCGAGCCGACTCTTCGCCGCTTCATCGCTCTTGAAAATGCCAAGCGAAATCGCGTTCCGCCACTGCGTGGCGTCCTGCACGACGAAGAAATCGGCGACGCCCGAGGACTTGAGCTCGGCTATCCTCTTGTCCACCTCGGCCTTGGTCTTGAGCGGCGGGATGTAGACCCAGTAGCCGCCGGCATCCACGACGGTCCGCGTCAACTGCGCCGCGGGCAATCCGAGTCTCAGGATGGCGGAATCCGCCCGCGCCACCTCGGATCCCGCGAACGCGCCCCATTTCAGGCAGACGGCGGGCGCGGACGAGGCACTCGCGGCCGGCGCAGGTGCGTCCGGCGGATTCGCTACTGCCGCGGCCCTGCCTTCCGCGCCGCTGAGCACTTTGACTTTCTCGGGCCTGATCTGCAGCAGCGAAATCCGGCTGCCCGCGTCGCTCTGCTGGCGCGCTACGTACGCATAGGCGTAGAACAAGACGTTCGCCAGCACCAAGAGCAGGAACAGGACTCTCATGTTCTCAAAGCGTAAGCGGTAAACGGTAAACGGTAAACGGTGAACGGCGAACGGTAAGCGGAACCGTGCTGTGAGTGACACTTTCTCAGTTCACCGCTCACTGTTCACCGTTCACTGTTCACTCGGACCGCTCGAGCGCGATGCGTATCAGTCCTTCCAATACCAGATTATCCACGAGCTCGACCCGCGCGTTAAGCTGAGGCTCGAGCAGCGCCGCGGCGCCGCCCGAAAGCACGACGAGCGGCGCGATCTGTCCCGTTTCCTGCATCAAGCGCAGCATGCGCTCGATGCTGCCGGCAAGCGCATTGATGGCCCCGCTCATGATGGCATCCGCCGTGGAATCGGGAAAATACGTGAACCGCCCTTCGTCTAGCTTGAGCTGCGCGGTGTTCTCGACCAGCGCCGCGCGCATCATATCGACGCCGGGCACGATGAGCCCGCCCAGAAACACGCCATCGTTCGAAAGCGCATCGACCGTCATGGTGGTGCCGGCGTTGACCACCACGCATGGGCCGTGGAACAGATGCCAGGCGCCGATCAACGCCGCCCAGCGGTCGGAGCCGAGTTGCGCCGGGTCGCCGTAACTGCTGGTGACGCCGCATTGCCGCGCCTGGCCCTCGATCCAGCACGGCTCCACCCGGAAGGGTTCAAGCGCGGCGGCGAGTGAATTCCGCACCGCGCTGCCTGCGACGTTGGAAATCACGATCCTGTCGGGCGGCGCCACCATCGCGAGCGCCGCGCCCAGTTTGTCGGCTCCTGCGCTCGCTACCCACGACTGCCGGAGCCAGCGCACGCCGTCATACCAGCCCCATTTGATCCGGGTGTTGCCGGCGTCGATCGCCAGGATGCGCATACGCTTATTGTAATGAGTGATGGGTGATGAGTGATGAGTGACGAGGCTGGGTGCTGAGTTACCCATTACCCATTACCCATTACCCATTTCCCATTACCCTTTTCCCATTACCCATCACCGGCTTTCCGGGCCGCAGGTTGATTTCGCCGCTGTGATAGCGCCGCACGCCGGCGCGGGTCTCGACGAGCAAGGCCCCGTCCTCGGCTACGCCGCGCGCCACACCGCTTTCGCGACGCGCGTCGGGCAGAATCACCGTTACCCGCCGGTCCCGGTGCGCGTGACGCCGTTCCCATTCGCTGCGCAGCGGCGCAAAGCCTTCGCGCGCGAACGCTTCGAGCACGTTCCACAACTCCGCCAGCAGCAGCGCAAGCACCTCGTTGCGGTCAAGCAACCTGCCGCAGGCCGTTTCCAGGTCCGTCGCCTCCTGATCGATGCGGGTGCGGACCGCGTCCGACAGGCGCACATTGAGGCCGATGCCGATCACGGCGAGCCCCGGCCCCAGCGCATCGCCCTGCATCTCGATCAGGATGCCGGCGAGCTTGCGCCCGCGCCACACCACGTCGTTCGGCCACTTGAGGCCGGCGCCGGCGACGCCGAGTTTGTCGAGTGCGCGCGCCAGCGCCACGCCCACCGCCAGGCTCAAGCCCGCCAGAGAACCGGCGCCCTGCGCGAACCGCCACAACAGCGAAAACGTGAGCGCGCCGCCGATTCCGGCATGCCAGGGGCGTCCGTGCCTGCCGCGGCCACCCGACTGCCACTCGGCGGCAATCACTGTCGCCTGCGAGGCGCCGGCCGGCGCCCGCTGCATAAGGAGCGTGTTGGTCGACTCGACGCTTTCCACGATTTCCAGCGCAAAGCGCCCCGCGAGAGGGCCCAGACGGCGTTCAATCTGCCCGCGGTCGAGGAGCGAGAGCGGTTCCCGGAGGCGATAACCGCGGCCGCGCACCCTGTAGAGTTCGAGTCCCGCCGCAGTGAGCTCGCCTACCGCCTGCCAGACGCTTGCGCGAGACACCTCGAGCGCCCGCGCGAGCGCCTCGCCCGAGTGAAATTCGCCGTCGGTGAGCAGCTTCAGAACGCGGTGCGCCAAGCGTTTCATGCCGGAGGGTCCGAGCCGGGCTCCATGATAACCGGGCGCTCCGTTGCTCGCCACCAACGGACGCGCCTTCTACTGGACGAATCGCGTGCCGCCGCACACAATCGGTGTCGTTCACTGTTCTTGCCGTAAAGGAGGCAGCCGATGTACGCCGTCATTTTCGAAGTCCAGCCCAAGCCCGGCCGCGAAAAGGATTACCTCGCTATCGCGCAACAGCTCAGCGCCGAGCTCGAAAAGATCGAAGGTTTCATCTCGGTCGAGCGCTTCGCAAGCCTTTACAATCAAGGCAAGATCCTGTCGCTTTCGTTCTGGCGCGATGAGGCTGCTGTTGAGCGCTGGCGCAGCCACGCCGCCCACCGCGAAGCGCAGCGGCGCGGGCGCGGGGAAATCTTCGCCGACTACCGCATCCGCGTCGCCAGCGTCGTGCGCGATTACGGCATGACTGAGCGCGCGCAAGCGCCTAAGAGTCCCTAAGTAGCGGCTTCCCCCGGTCGCTGCGCCACGGTCCATCCGACCGTGCCAGCCGCCGCTGCGGATTAAGCTAGAATGGCGTTTCTCTGGAATGTCCGATGTCCGACGCCCCGACCAGCAAAGGAAAAAAGCCTGCGCCGCAGTCGCCTTCGGCGTCAAACTTCATTCGCGCCATCATCGACGCTGACCTGGCGCGCGGCAAATATGCCTCGCGCACCTGGGGCGGCAAGCCGGGACCGGCGCCCGCGCACGCAGGTGCGCCCGCCGATCCGGCGAAAATCCGCACCCGCTTTCCCCCGGAGCCGAACGGATATCTGCACATCGGTCACGCGAAATCGATCTGCCTTAACTTCGGGCTGGCGCGCGACTATGGGGGTGTCTGTCATCTCCGCTTCGATGATACCAATCCGACGAAGGAAGAGCAGGAGTATGTCGATTCCATTGTCGATGCGGTGAAGTGGCTGGGCTTCGACTGGGGCGGACATCTCTACTATGCGTCGGACTACTTCGGGCACCTCTACCGCTTTGCCGAGAATCTGCTCGAGCGCGGGCTCGCCTACGTCGACAGCCAGAGTGCGGATGAGATGCGCGCCAGCCGCGGCACGTTGACCGAGGCCGGAAAGCACAGCCCCTATCGCGACCGTCCGGCCGAAGAGAACCTGCGCCTGCTGCGGGAAATGCGTGCCGGCAAGCACGCCGACGGTATGCACGTGCTGCGCGCGAAGATCGACATGGCCTCGCCCAATATCAACTTGCGCGATCCAGCGATGTACCGCATCCGCCGCGCGGCGCACCACCGAACCGGCGACACGTGGTGCATCTACCCGACCTACGACTGGGCGCACGGCGTCTCCGACGCGCTTGAGAACATCACGCACTCCATCTGCACGCTGGAATTCGAGGACCATCGGCCGCTTTATGACTGGTTCAACCAGCGGCTGGCCGAAGGCGGCCTGCTGCAGTCACCGCTGCCCCGGCAGATCGAGTTCGCGCGGCTTAATCTCACCTACGTCGTGCTTTCCAAACGGAAGCTGATTCAGCTTGTTGAAGAGAACTACGCGGATGGCTGGGACGACCCGCGCATGCCGACGTTGATCGGCGCGCGCCGCCGCGGCTACACGCCGGAAGGCTTCCGCCTCTTTGCCGAGCGCATTGGCGTGTCGAAAGCGGATTCCTGGATCGAGTATTCCGTGCTCGAAGACTGCATGCGCGAAGTCCTGAACGACAGCGCGCAGCGGCGTATCGCCGTGCTCGATCCGGTAAAGCTCGTGATCGACAACTATGCCGAGGGCAAAGAAGAAGACTGTTTTGCTCCCAGCCATCCGCAAAAGCCGGAGCTGGGTAAGCGTGCCGTGCCGTTTTCCAAAGAGCTGTGGATCGAACGCGAAGACTTCATGGAAAACCCGCCCAAGGGCTATTTCCGGCTTTTCCCTGGCAACCGCGTGCGGCTGCGCTACGGCTACGTGGTGAAATGCACCGGATGCGAAAAAGATGCGCAGGGCAACCTCATCGCCGTGCGCTGCAAATACGATCCCGAGACCAAGTCCGGCACAGTGGGCGCCAACCAGGTCAAGGTCAAAGGCAACATCCACTGGGTGAGCGCGAAGCACGCTTATGCGGCAGAGGTGCGGCTCTACGACCGCCTCTTCAAAGTCCCGCATCCCGGAAGACCGGCCCTCCCCTCGGAGGCTTCGTTCCCTCTCCCTCACGGAGAGGGTGGGGTTAATGAGGGGACAGACGAAAGGGCCTGGCTCGCCCACCTCAATCCCGGCTCGAAGAAAGTCGTCACCGCGCAAGTCGAGCCGGCGCTCAAGGACGCAAAGCCCGAAGAACACTTCCAGTTCGAGCGGCACGGCTACTTCGTCGCCGACCGCGTGGACTCCAGGCCCGGGGCCCCGAAGTTCAACCGCGCGGTGACGCTAAGAGATTCGTGGAAAACCTGACGCATCGTGGGCGCGGGCGAACAGCGTTTTTTGCAGGGAATTTCCCCCGTTAAATTGGGGTATAAACGGATTGTGCTGCCGCCCCTCGAAGCGCTAAATTAACACCGTGCGCAACAGACTGTTTTGGAGCGTGTGCTTCTCGTCCATACGCGGGAAAGAGAAGGAATGGCCGGTCCTCGAGATGGTCCAAGTAGTCATGGCGCGAGAATAGATGGCGCGTCGGGCTGCTTGGAGCCGGCAAACGGATAGAGGTGGTTTCAGCCAGGTTTGACAGATATATCTTACGCTACCAGAAGGACTTGTCGACGATTCTTAATTTGGTGTATAAAGTTCGTCGGGAGGAGGTAAAATCATGAGGTTCTCGGGACTCAAGACGAAGGCGGTCATCACCGTTCTCGCCGCAGTAGCTGGGAC